>ENA-OPDG01001688-OPDG01001688.1-human-gut-metagenome-genome-assembly--contig:-NODE-1688-length-14327-cov-4.051990_pt1 | contig 14327 bp, 13 predicted proteins | sample MGYA00241259_ERZ501498 | MGnify/ENA primary metagenome ERZ501498 (study PRJEB25962, sample SAMEA2042582) | human gut metagenome | biome: human gut; feature: human-associated habitat; material: faeces... | reverse complement strand
GGCAGCCCCACCCGGTAGATGTCGGCCACATCCTGCCACAAAAAGCGATAGCCCTTCAGTCGGACATGGATGACCGGGTTTTTGACCCGATTGAACCATAGCGCCGCCGCTGCGCCGATGAGCTGCCCGATGACGGTGGCAATGGCTGCGCCCCGGATGCCCATGGCCGGGCAGCCCAGCAGACCGAAGATCATAATGGGGTCGAGAATAATGTTGACCACTGCGCCGATGATGAGGGAGACCATAGACAGCACCGTGTCCCCCACGGCCTGCAAAAGCCGCTGCCCGTAGGTCTGCAAAAAGATGCCCCAGCAGAACACGAGGTTCACCGAGAGGTATTCCCGGCAGAGCTGCTGCAATTCGGGATCGTTGGTCAGGGCGGCAGCGATCCGGTTCGAGAACAGCAGCCCCACCAGCGTAAACACCAGCGAAGTGCCCAGCATCAGAAACAGCCCGGTGGTGGCGGCACGGCAGGCTTCCTCCGGCTTTTTCTGCCCCAGCTTCCGGGAGAGCAGGGCGTTCAGGCCAACGGCGGTGCCCACACCAATGGCGATCATCAAAAACTGGATGGCATATACAAGAGAGGCGGCGGTCAGGGCTGTTTCCGACAGCCGTGCCACAAAAATGCTATCCACGATGTTATACAGCGATTGGATGAGCAGCGACAGCATCAGCGGTACCGCCATGGTGTACAGCAGGGGGCGGATGGGCATTTCTGCCAGTTTGTTTTTCGGGTTCATAGGTCCTCCTTTTCGGGCAAACAAAAAAGCGTGAAATCGTTGAGGGGTAGCTTTCCCTCAGGATTTCACGCTTTGTAAGCCGGCTTTTTGTATTCTTAACGGAAGGTATTATACCGGAGTTTTTTCAAAATTGCAAGAAGAATTTTGAAAAAATCACAGCAGTGCGTTTTCCAGATCGCTCAGCATTTCGTTCAGTGCCTGAATGCCGCCCTCTGCGGTGTACCAGATATTCGGGTGTGCCAGATAAACGATGTGGCCGTTCTTGTAGGCATCCGTGCTTTCCACCAGCTCGTTTTCCAGAATCTCCTGTGCCAGCTGTGCGCCATCGGTGCCAATGGCGGCATCGCGGTCCATCGCAAAGATGTAGTCGGGGTTTTTGTCCACAATGAATTCAAAGGAAGCCTCGTTGCCGTGGGTCGAGGTATCGATGTTGGCATCCACGCCGATGTTCTCAAATCCGATCTCCTTGCCGATGATGGAGCAGCGGCCATCGTTGCCCAGAACATTGAAGCTGCCGCTGGTGGTCATGCCGACGATGGCAGTCTTTCCCTCCGCAAAGACCTTCAGTGCGTCAATGCGGCTGTCAAAGTCCGCCATCAGGCTTTCCACCTGATCTTCCAGACCAAAGATAGAAGCGATGGTCATGGCGTTTTCACGGGTGCTTTCCACAACGCCCTTTTCGGCGTCGGTCGCAAGGAAAACAACGGGTGCGATCTCGCACAGAGCATCATAGGATTTGGACAGGCGTCCACCGATAAAGATGATGTCCGGCTCGCAGGCCATGACTGCTTCCATATCGGCTTCCTTGATGTTGCCAAGGTTCGCAATGCTGTCATTGGTGACATAGCTCTGAAGATAGTCCAGAGAGGTGGATGCCGTGCCGACCACACGGTCGCCAACGCCCAGTTCATCCAGAATGTCCAGAGAAGCAAGTTCGAGGATTGCAATGCGCTGCGGGTCAAAGGGCACTTCCACATCTACCAGTTCCTTTGCACCGTTGAACGCCTTGATGGTCACAGATTCCGGTGCAGCTTCCGAAGAGGCTGCGGTTTCGCTGGATGCAGCCACAGAGGATGCCACGGAGCTTGCCGTGGAGGAGGAAGCGCCGCAGGCGGCGAGAACACCCGCTGCACTCACAGCGGCCATAGCGGTCAAAAACGAACGACGAGAAATTTTCTTCATAAGAATGCTCCTTTTAAAAAGTACTGAAATCAATAATATATCGACAAAGGCTTGCCTTCGATCTGCATGATCTCAAAGTCTACCTTGTAGATATCGGACAGGTTTTCTTTGGTGATCACTTCCTGCACAGTGCCAAACTTTGCGATTTTTCCATCCACGAAGGCGCAGATGTAGTCGGAATAAAACGCAGCATAGTTGATCTCGTGCAGAACAAGGATCACCGTTTTGCCCAGCTCATCGCACAGGCGGCGGACGATGCGCATGAGGTTGGTTGCGTGGTAAATATCCAGATTGTTGGTCGGTTCATCCAGCAGGATATACTCGGTATCCTGCGCAATGACCATGGCAATATAGGCGCGCTGCCGCTGACCGCCGGACAGTTCATCGATGAACTGCTCCTCAAAATCGCCCAGTTCCATGTAGGCAATGGCACGGTCAATGATCTCGTTGTCCTCTTGGGTCAGCCGTCCGCCGGAGTACGGAAAGCGGCCAAATGCAACCAGTTCCCGGACGGTCAGCTTCATCTGGACATTGTTGGCTTGGGTCAGGATGGCGAGCCGCTTGCTCAGCTCCCGGCTTTTCCAGCGCGTGATCTCCGTCCCCTCAAAATCCACAAGACCGCTGTCCCGTGCGATCAGGCGGGACAACATTCCCATCACGGTGGATTTTCCTGCGCCGTTCGGACCGATGAGGGAAAGGACTTTGCCTTTCGGAATCTCAAAACTCACGCCATCGACAACGGCTTTGCCATCGTAGCGTTTGGTGATCTCTTTTACAAACATGGTGTTATGCCTTTCTCTGGGTGAGCAGCAGATACAGGAAATACACGCCGCCGCCCACGGTGATGAACACGCTGACCGGAACCGAGTAAACGAACACCCGCTCCACCAGAAGCTGTCCGCCGATCAGAACGACCATACCGAACAAAACAGAGCCGGTGATGAGCTGGCTGTGCCGGTAGGTGCGCAGGAACTGCCGGGAAAGGTTGGCAATGATAAGCCCCAGAAATGCCAGCGGCCCGACCATAGCGGTGGCTGTTGCAATGTACAGCGTGACCCCCAGCAGCAGGCGGCGAATGCAGCGGTCATAGTCCACGCCCAGATTGATGGCCTGATCTTTGCCCAGTGTCAGAACGTCCAGCAGCGCAAGCTCTTTCCGGAAGGCAAAGGCGACCAGCGCCAGAACCGCAACGGACAGTACCAGAATCGCCGAATTGACATTGGAAAAGCTGGCGACCAGATCCGTCAGCAGCGTGTCGTACTCGTTGGGGTCCATCACACGGGTCAAGGTCGTCTGGATGCTGGAAAAGAACGAGGTCAGCACCGTGCCGATGAGCAGGACGTACAGAACGTTGTGGTTTGTTTTCTGGAACAGATAGCTGTAAATTACGGTGGCAACAGCGCCCATAATGGCGAGGTCTACCGCAAAGGCTGCGTTGGCATTGACCGCCAGAAAGCTGCCCGAACCCGCCACAAAGAACACCGCCGTGTGGATCAGCGAATAAAGCTGGTCCATACCCAGCAGGCAGGGCGTGACGATGGTGTTGTTGATGATGGACTGAAACACGATGGAAGCACTTCCAATGGCAAAGGCTGTAATGAGCATGGCGATCAGTTTGGGCGTGCGGATGCGCATGGCGTAGGCAAATAATTTTTGGTTTTCAAAATGGACACCCACTGTCATATAGCCTACGCAGGCCAGCAGAACAAGAAGCAGAAGGATCAGCAGGCGCAGATGGTTTTTGTGCATCTTCATGCTGCACCTCCGGTTTTCTTGGCAGCTTTGCCCAGCCGGACTGCCTTGCGTCCATGCCGAAGCCGATACAGCAGCAGACCGACAAACAGGATACTGCCGATGATGCCAACGATCAGCTCAATGGGCAGCTCGTAGGGATAGATCACAACCCGCCCGATCATATCGCAGACCAGCACGAACAATGCGCCAAACAGAGCGGTATCCACCAGCGTTCCGCGGATCTGGTCCCCCTTGAACATTGCTACGATATTGGGTACGATGAGACCGATGTAGGAGATCGAGCCGACCACGACAACAACGGATGCCGTGATCATGGCAGCAATGGTCAGACCCATAAACAGTACCAGATCATACGGAACGCCGAGGTTCTGAGAAAAGTCTTTTCCCATGCCCACGATATTGAAGTGGTTGGCAAATACAAATGCCAGGATCACCAGCGGTACCGTCAGCCAGACAAGCTCATACCGCCCACGAATGACGGTGGAAAAATGACCGACCAGCCAGCTGGAAAGAGCCTGTGTCATTTCATATTTGTAGGCAAGATAATTGGTAACGCCCATTACGATGTTGGAGAACATGATGCCGACCAGCGGAACCATGACAACATCCTTGAACTGGATACGCTGGATGAACCAGACAAAGACCCATGTACCCAGAACAGCACAAACGAAGGAAAAGGCAGCACGTCCCCACAGGGTAGAACCCGGTGCAAACAGCAAAGCCAGCAGAATGCCAAACTGCGCAGAAGAGATCGTTGCGCCTGTGGTGGGCGAAACAAACTTGTTCATGCAGAGCTGCTGCATGATAAGCCCCGCCACGCTCATGCCGATGCCTGTGCAGAGGATGGCAAGCAGACGCGGCAGGCGGGAGATCAGAAAGATCTCCCATGTTTCTACGCTGCCTGTAAACAGGTCAGAAGGCCGGATGTCCAGCACCCCGACAAACAAAGAACAAACCGAAAGAATCATCAGCAGAACGCCGAGAAAAACGGTGGAACGATGATTACGAATGAAAAGCCCTCCTCAAGATTAGTGCAAACTAACTTTTTTGAAAATAAAAAGAGAACGCCTGTGTGTGAAGAAACTGGTCTTACGTGTTCACACACAGCGCGTTCTGTTGAAGGGATTATATCATAAGGCATCGATGGGTTTCAAGTGGCAAACTCGCACGAAGGTTTTACATGACAAACCGTCCTTCTTTGTTGATTCCTACAAAGTTGCTCCGATTTATATCCGCACCAAAAAGGATAGGATTGGATTTTAAAATATACGATGATAGAATAATTTAAACGTTTCCCGATCCTTATGACCAGTGGTAGATCTGCCGGACGCAAAAGACCGCCGCCGTTTTTTTGAACGGAAGCGGTCTTTTCGTTGCGGAAATCAGTTGAGATAATCGCCCACAGGTGCAGCGTTGTACTGCTTGATGATCTTTACGATGATAGAGCCGTCCGGCTGCTCGGTCTGCTCCACGATCTTATACTTTGTGTGGTTGCGCTCCATGTTTTTCTTGTAGGTCTCTACCTCTTCCTTGACCTGTTTGACGGCATAAAGGTGATCCAGACCGTCCTTCAGCGTAAAGTGCAGGGTCTGGCAGATGCAGGCAGATTTTACTCGTTTCATGTTCTTCTCTCCAATCCAAAAGAAGTCTTATCGCCGCAAATTACAGCATTGCAGCGTCCTATTCTTATTATAAAAAACGCAAAAAATAAATGCAAAGGCGATTCTTCACAAAAAGCACCCTTGCATTTATTGGTAAAAATCACCATGCGGCTTTAGCGCAAAACCTCCAGCAGACGCCTGCCGGCTTCCTGCTGCGATTCCCCAAACGCCACCGCCAGCTCCTCCCGCAGGACACGCTCTACCATCTGGTAAAAGTAGGCATCCATGGCGTTGATCTTTCGGCCGCGGCTTTGCTGCTGGGTCTGCTTTTGCCCCAGCTCCTTGAACAGGGTCAGGTACTGGTAAAAATCATTGGTGTGGAGCAGTGCCTGATAATGTTCTGCCAGCGCTGTCTGTACCCCCGCCGGGATAGGCAGCTTCTCCGCTTTGATGCGTGCAAGGTCGGCTTCCGCCTGCTGTGCCGGGGTCACCGGGCGCAGCGCCGCTTCCTTTTCCGTGGGGATATAGCTGCGGTCGTGGGAATCCGAAAAATAGGGCCGGAGGGTGTAATACTCTCTGGCGGACTCATCGCCAAACTGCCGCAGCCCGACGCCTTCCACCTCGTGCACTCCCAGATTTCCGTAGACCACCAGCGCTCCCGCTTGAAACCGTGACATGGTATTGCCTCTTTCCCTTGTATGAAAAGGCTGCAAAAACAGACTTTCCAGCGTAATTTTACTCTTTACTTTATTGTACCACGGTAGGTTGGCGGGCTTCAAAGGGCATCTTCCACAAAGTTTCCCTCGTGCAATCTGCGCAGAATGCCCAGTACAATTCTTGTGCAAAACTGCCTTTGCAAATTCCAGACAGGCAGGCTATAATGATTTCGTACAACGAGTAGCACTCATGCGTAAAACCGGTTGCATGAGAGCTGCCCGTTGTTTTTATTTGCCCCAAAATGGAAAGGTAAGGTGAATCCCATGGAAAGTTCCAATCAATTTCTCGGCACGGAGCGCATCGGCAAGCTGATGCAAAAGTATGCGATCCCGTGCATTATTTCGCTGCTGGTCGGCGCGCTGTATAACATCGTGGACCAGATCTTTATTGCAAACGCCAGCTATCTGGGCTCCTACGGCAACGCCGCCAATACGGTCGTTTTCCCCCTGACGGTGGTAGCGCTGGCTATTGCCGTGATGATCGGTGACGGCTGCTGCGCCTTCGTCAGCATCAGCCTTGGACAGAACGAAGTCCCCAAGGCAAAGCGCAGCGTAGGCAACGCAGTGGTCATGTGTCTGGTCAGCAGCATTGTGCTGGCCGCGCTCTATCTGATTTTTGCGGACACCATTCTTGCCATGTTCGGCGGAACGGTGAACGCCGAGACCTACCACCACTCGCAGGAATATTTCTTTTATATCACGCTGGGCGTGCCCTTTTATATGTTCGGGCAGGCCATGAATCCCATCATCCGCGCGGATGGCAACCCCCGGTTTGCCATGATCTCCACCCTTGCAGGTGCGGTGCTGAACATCATTCTGGACCCCATCTTCATTTTCGGCTTCCGCTGGGGCATGATGGGCGCAGCCGTGGCTACCGTCATCGGTCAGCTGGTCACGGCAGCGCTGGCAGTGTGGTATCTGCTGCACATGAAGATCATTCGCCCTGAAAAGGGTGACTACCGGCTGAAGGGCTCCATCTGCGGCCGCACCCTGACCCTTGGCATGACCAGCTTTCTGTCCCAGATCAGCCTTGTAGCGGCAATGGCAGCCATCAACAACATGATCCGCAAATACGGCGCACTGGACGCCGTGTTCGGGCAGGAGCAGTACGCCCAGATTCCCATGGCGGTGGTGGGCATCGTGATGAAGTTCTTCCAGATCGTCATCTCCATCGTGGTGGGCATGGCGGCTGGCTGCATCCCCGTGGTGGGCTTCAACATGGGCGCCAAAAAGCCCACCCGTGTGAAGGAGCTGTTCACGAAACTGCTGCTGGCAGAAGCCACCGTGGGTGCCGTTGCACTGGTGCTGGTAGAGCTGCTTCCCCGACAGCTCATCGCCCTGTTCGGTGCCGCCAACGAGAGCGTTTATTACACGGATTTTGCCGTGCGTTCCTTCCGCATCTACCTGTGCATGATCATTCTGGCCTGTGTCAACAAGGCCTGCTTCATCTTTTTGCAGGCCATGGGCAAGGCGGCAGAATCCACTGCCCTGTCCATGGTTCGTGAGGTGGTGTTCGGCGTGGGCTTTGCCCTGCTGCTGCCCCGGTTCTTCGGGCTGGACGGCGTGCTGTACTCTATGCCCATGTCGGATATCCTCACCTTCCTGATTGCAGGCTATCTGATCTGCAAAACCTACCGTGAACTGAGCACGAAAGGAGAAGTCTAATGGAAAAACGCATCATCACCATCAGCCGCGAGTTTGGCAGCGGCGGCAGAACCATCGGCAAACTGGTGGCAGAGCATCTGGGCATCCGGTGCTACGACGCCGAACTGATCCAGAAACTGGCTTCCGAAAGCGGCTTTGATGAAAACTACATCAAGGAGGCCGGAGAGTATACCCCCGGCGGCTTCCTCGCCTCCGCCTTCACCAACCGCAGCTTCGGCCCCACCAACGAGGACCTGCTTTGGAAGCTGCAATACCGGATCATCCGGGAACTGGCAGAAAAAAGATCCCTGCGTCATTGTGGGACGCTGCGCCGATTTTATCCTGCAGGACCGCACCGACTGCCTGAAGGTCTTTGTCCACGCGGACATGAAGTTCCGGGCTGACCGCATCGTGCGGGTCTACGGGGAACGGGAGAAATCTCCCGAAGCCCGGCTGAAGGAAAAAGATAAGCGCCGCGCCGCCTACTACCGCTTCTATACCGATATGAACTGGGGCAATGCCGCCAACTATCATATTGCACTGGACAGCGGGATCATCGGCATTGAAAAGAGTGCGGAGATCATTGAAAGTCTTTCATAAGCTGTAATTTCCGGCAGTCTCAGAGCCGATAGCGCAAAACGCCGCCCACCTGCGTTCCGTTACGCAGGTGAGCGGCAGTTTTTGTCAATGGCAGTTTTATGGAAAAATCAATCTTCTAGCCCATGGTATCTGCCCACAATTTTCAAATACCCCTTCGGGTCACCGTTCAGAATCAAATCGGCATAGCCAATCGGGTTATTGTAGATAAGATAATCCAGTTCTGACCTCTGCGCCATGGTTACATCCAGCGCGTCTTCAATCCCGGTGCAGTCAATGGAGATTCCTCTTCCATCCCGGAGCAGCAGCTCCACGCAGCCGGTGTCCATGTTGAATTTACAGGCTTTTTCATCGTACTTCATGTTTGTGTCCTTTCTGCCTTACGGCACCTTTACAGTTGTGACCTTCGTTACACGTTTTTTCTGATAAGGTTTTGGACACACAGCCGTCGGGAAGGAGCCTTCATTTTGCTTTCCGAAGAAAACAAAAAATCCGAACCCTTCTCCTATCGAGAAAAGGTTCGGATTTTCATGGTTTGGTGCGGATAAGAGGACTTGAACCTCCACCGAGTTGCCCCGATTAGAACCTGAATCTAACGCGTCTGCCAATTCCGCCATATCCGCATATTCTGTTTTGTTCGTGAGCCGTGTCGCTCGGAACGATAGTAATTATACCAGATATGCGGGAATTGTCAAGCATTTTTTGCAAAAAACTTTTGCCTTTTCGCAAAACGTCATACTTTCGTGAAAAAGCCCGCCGCGAAGCCGGTTTTCCGGGCCCTGCGGCGGGCGGAAGTTTCTTGTTTTCGTGTCCCCATGGGGTGCCCGCCGGTCACGCCCGGCCCCACACCAGCCACAGATACGCCGCCCCGGCCAGCACGGCTGCCAGCGTGAAGGGCACGCCGATGCGCAGAAAGTCCTTCGTGGCCACGGCCTCGCCGTTCTTGCGCAGGATGCCAATGGCGGCGATGTTGGCCGAAGCGCCGATGGGCGTCAGGTTGCCGCCCAGGGTCGCGCCGGTGAGCAGGCCGAAGTAGAACACATAGGGCTCCATGCCCGCACCGTTGTTCATGAGCCCGGCAATGCCCTGCACCACCGGCAGCATGGCGGCCACATAGGGGATGTTGTCAATGAAGGCAGACAGCACCACCGACACCGCCACCAGCAGCAGGTACAGCCGGAAGGGGTCCTCTCCGGCGATGGCGTGGAACAGCGCTGCCGCCGCGTCGATGACGCCCGCCGCGCGGACGCCCGCAATGACGATGAACAGCCCGAACAGCAGCAGCAGGGTGTCCCGGTCCAGCTCCCGCACCACGCGGCCCAGCGGCTTTGCACTGCGGGCCCGCAGGCAGGCGCGCACAACGCCGAACAGGCACAGCCCCATGCACACCAGGCCGCTGCGCAGTTCATACAACGCGCGCAGCACATCGCTGCCCGGCTGGGGCAGGAAGGATGCCGCGATGAGCAGGCCCACCGTCAGCAGCATCAGGGCAGTGGGCACATCGTCCTCCACCTCAGTCTCCACCTTTGCGGCGATAGGCTGGGTCTCCCGGCGGAACAGCCACAGCAGCACTGCCAGCGAAGCAAGTGCGCCCAGCTCTACGCCCCAGAAGATGCCCGGACGGCCCCGCATCCAGAAGAAATCGAAGAAGTTCATGTCCGCAAAGCTGCCCAGCAGGATGCTGGTGGTATCGCCCACCAGGGTGGCCGCGCCCTGCAGGTTGGAGGACACCGCAATGGCGATGAGCACCGGCACCGGCGAAATTTTCAGCTTGCGAGCAATGGCAAGGCCCACCGGGGCCACCATGAGCACCGTGGCCACGTTGTCCACAAAGGCGCTGACGAACCCCGCGAACAGCGCCAGCGCGCACACCGCCCAGCGCACGTCCGGCACTTTGGCGATGAGCATCTCGGCCAGGCGGGCGGGCATCTTGCTCTCGATGAACAGCGAGACCGTGCCCATGGTGCCCGCCATCATCAGCAGGACGTTGTAATCCACGGCCCGCAGCGCTGCGCCCAGCGAGAAATCATAAATTCCCACTTCGCCCAGCGCAATGAACACCGCCGCGCTGCACAGCGCCACCCAGGGCCGCTCCTGCGGCAGGCGCAGCATCAGCACATAGGTCAGCGCGAACAGCGCAAGGGCCGGGATCATTCCAGACCCTCGCTGCGGGGGCCGGAGTCCTCGTCGAGCATCCGGTAGCCCACGCCCAGTTCGTTGAGGATGTAGGAATTGCTGCCCGGGCGGCTGCCCAGCTTTTTGCGGATGTTGGCCATGTTCACCTGCAGCTTCTTGGTGCTGCCGATGTCGGTGTCGCCCCAGATGGCCTTGACGATGGCCGCATAGGTCATCACCCGGCCTGCGTGCTGGGAAAGGAAGGCCACGATGTTGTACTCGGTCTGGGTCAGCTTGACCTCCTCGCCTTCCACGAACACCTTGCGGCGGTCGTAGTTGATGCGCAGGCCCTGGGCGCAGAACTCGCCGTTGGGGGCCGCACCGCCCAGCGGGGCACCGTAGCGGTTCAGCCGCAGCGCCGCGCGCACCCGGGCCAGCAGCTCGCCGGTGCCGAAGGGCTTTGTGATGTAATCGTTGGCCCCCAGATCCAGCGCTTCGATCTTGTCCATCTCGTCGGTGCGGGCCGACAGCACGATGATGGGGGTCATGTACTTCTGCCGCACGGTGCGGATCAGCTCCAGGCCGTCCCGGTCCGGCAGGCCCAGGTCCAGAATGACCAGGTCCGGGTTGTGGGAGGCGAACAAAGTCAGGCCCATGGTGCAGGTGTGGGCCACCAGCGCCTGATAATCATTGGTGGTCAGCAGCGTTTCGATAAAGCTGCAGATATTCGCTTCGTCCTCCACGATGAGGACCTTGAACTTGTTATTGCTCATCTTCTGCATCCTCCAGTTCAATTTCTTCGGTCTTCAGCCAGAAGCGGATGGTGGTGCCCTCGCCGGGGCGGCTCTCGGCCCGGATCTCGCCGCCGTGGGCCTTGATGATGGCCGCGCACACCGACAGGCCGATGCCCATGCCGTGCTTGCGGCTGTCCGCCGGGGCGTCCGGGTCGGTGCCGCCGGTGCCGGAGAACAGGTTCTTCAGCCGTTCCTTCGGGATGCCGCAGCCGTCGTCCGTCACCTCGAACACCGCGCGGTCGTCCACCGTGAACACCTTCAAAACCAGCTTCGTCATGCCCTTGGCGTGGAGGGCGGCGTTCTCCAGCAGGTTCATCAGCACCTGCTGGATCAGCATGGAGTCCATGGGGATCACGATGAAGGCATCCGGCAGGTCCAGCTGCACCGGCACGGCGGGATAGCGCTTTTTGAACTTGACCACCACGGCATCCACCAGTTCGTCCAACACGGTGGGGGTCTTCTGCACGGTGACCTTCTCGCTGTCGATGCGGGTGACGGAAAGCAGGTTCTCCACCATGCGGTTCAGCCACTGGGCGTCCGAGCAGGCCTCGCCGAGGAGTTTTATCGTTTTGGTTTTATCCAACGAGTCATAGTTTTCAATGACGGTGGAGCACGCGCCGTAAATGGAAGTCAGCGGCGTGTGCAGGTCGTGGGAGACCGCGCGCAGCAGGTTCGCGCGCATTTTTTCCTTCTCGCTCTCCATGCGCAGCTGCTCCTGCCGCTTGATGCGGGTGGTGAGGGTGCTGGTCATGATGGACACCACCAGCATCACCAGGCCGGAGAACAGGTTTTCCGACAGGGTAAAGTTGAAGGCAAAATACGGCGAGAGGAAGGCGAAGTTCACCGCCAGCACGCTGATGACCGACGCCGCCGCGCCCCAGAAGTAACCCTCTGTATACATCGACGTGATAAATACTGCCAGCATAAAGATGAGCATGGCAACGCCGTCGATGCGGCCCATGACCACCTGGGTCAGCAGCACCATGGCATAGGCCCCGCACAGCGCTCCGGCCATGACCAGCGCATCGTGCAGCAACATTTTCTTTTTCATTCGGCCGCTCCCTTTCCAAAGGATATTCTTGTTCGAGTATAAATTATACCACAGTCCCTGTTAAAGAATCAGCAAAAATCCTTTGCCGCAAACGGGGCCGGTCCGATTTGACTTTTCCCTCCCCCTCGAATTATACTGAACGTGCGAAGGGAGGCAACGTTCATGCTCACGATCCGTTCTTCAGACATCGACCTCTACCCCGGCAGTCAGGAAGAACGCCTGCCCGGGTTCTCGGCACAGTTCCCCCACATCTGCAGCCATGTGCTGCTGCCGGACGGCCCCGCCGGGGCCTGCACCTGGCACTGGCACAAAAGCATGGAGCTGTTCTATGTGGAGAAGGGTGCCCTCGTCTACCATACGCCCGGCGGGCAGCGGCTGTTCCGGGCGGGCAGCGGCGGCATGGTGAACAGCAACGTGCTGCACCGCACCCAGTCGCTGAAAAACGGCACCGCCCTCCGGCTGCATCTGTTCGAGGCGGAACTCTTGGCCGGTGTGCCGGGCGGCACGGTGCAGCAGCGCTATATCACCCCGCTGGTGCAGCGGCCCGGGCTGGAACTGCTGGCCCTTTCGCCGGAGGTGCCCGGACAGGCGGCAGCGCTGGACCTGCTGCGCCAGAGCCTGTATCTGGACGATGATGCCTTTGGCTACGAGCTGCGGCTGCAGGCTTTGCTGAGCGAAGTGTGGCTGGCCTTTGTGCAGCAGCTGCCGCAGCTTGCCCCTGCCGCACCGGAACGCAGCACTGCCAGCGACAAGGTGAAGCAGATGATCCTGTTCATGACGGCTCATGCTGCCGAAAAGCTCTCGGTGGCCGACATCGCAGCCGCGGCGTTTTGCAGCGAACGGGAATGTTACCGCTGCTTTGGCACCTGCCTGCACACCACCCCCTCGGACTACCTGCAGAACATCCGGCTGCAGATGGCAAGCCAGCTGCTCCTCCAGACAAAGCTTGCCGTCACCGACATCGCCCAGCGCTGCGGCCTTGGCAGCAGCAGCTACTTCGGGGCGCAATTCCGACAGCATTTCGGCTGTTCGCCCACCGCCTACCGGGCAAAATGGCAGGATATTGATACGCCCGGGCACAAATCCGATAGCAGGACTGCCGCTTCGGATGCTACAATGGAGCCGTAAAAAGACATCCTCATACTTCATCATAAACCAAAGCAGGGCCTGTTCCTTCGGGGGCAGGCCCTGCTTTGGTATGGTGGTTACCGGCACGCTGGCCCAGATGCCGCCATTTGACAGCACTTCTCCCCTGTAGTAAAATAGCCTCATCGACACTTTACACCACTGAATCAGGAGTTTTTGCCATGCTGTATTTTGAAAACGACTACTGCGAGGGTGCACACCCCGCTATTTTACAGAAACTGACCGAGACCAACTTTGAAAAGGTGCCCGGCTACGGCACCGACCCCTACTGCGCCAGCGCGAAGGAGAAGATCCGCGCCGCCTGCGCCTGCCCGGAGGCGGACGTGTTCTTCATCTCCGGCGGCACCCAGACCAACGCCATCGTCATTGCGTCCATGCTGCAGCGCTGGCAGGGCGTGATGGCCGCCGCCACCGGCCATGTGGCCGCCCACGAAGCTGGTGCCATCGAGTACACCGGCCACAAGGTCATCGCCCTGCCCGCCCACGAGGGCAAGGTGTGCGCCGACGATGTGCGCAGCTGGTGCGCCACCTTCTACGCCGATGAGAACCACGACCACATGGTGTTCCCCGGCATGGTGTACATCTCCCATCCATCCGAGTACGGCACCCTGTACACGAAAGCTGAGCTGGAAGAACTGCACGCCGTGTGTCAGCAGTACCACATGCCCCTGTTCATGGACGGCGCGCGGCTGGGCTACGGCCTGATGGCCAAGGGCACCGACGTGACCCTGGCCGACATCGCAAAGCTCACCGACGTGTTCTACATCGGCGGCACCAAGGTGGGTGCCCTGTGCGGCGAAGCCGTGGTGTTCCCCAAGGGTGCCCCGGCCCACTTCATGACCATGGTCAAGCAGCAGGGCGCTTTGCTTGCCAAAGGCCGCCTGATGGGCCTGCAGTTCGATGTGCTGTTCACCGACGACCTCTACACCCGCATCAGCAAGAACGCCATCGACACCGCCGACCGGCTGAAGGAGGGCCTTGCTGCC
>ENA-OPDG01001686-OPDG01001686.1-human-gut-metagenome-genome-assembly--contig:-NODE-1686-length-14356-cov-3.108734_pt1 | contig 14356 bp, 16 predicted proteins | sample MGYA00241259_ERZ501498 | MGnify/ENA primary metagenome ERZ501498 (study PRJEB25962, sample SAMEA2042582) | human gut metagenome | biome: human gut; feature: human-associated habitat; material: faeces... | reverse complement strand
GCCGGTGTCGGTGTCCGCATCTTCCTCCCGATGATTGGTATGATGGGTATTGACTGGGCTTACGGTTTCGACAAAATAATGGGTTCCTCGCAATATGGCGGTAGCCAGTTCCACTTCATCCTGGGACAAGAATTCTAAGCAATGGACAATTGATAATTGACAATTAATGCAGTATCGTTATGAAGAAGAGTTTATTGATCCTTTTTACGCTGTTTGCAGTAAGTATAACAGCCGGTGCACAGAAGTTCGCCTTGATTGACATGGAATATATCCTGAAAAATATTCCTGCTTACGAACGTGCCAATGAACAACTGGAACAAGCCTCCAGACAATGGCAGAGTGAAGTCGAAAAGATTTCCGAAGAAGCCAAGACTCTGTACAAGAACTATCAGTCTCAGATTGCTTCCCTTTCTGAAACACAGAGAGGCAAAAAGGAGGAAGAGATTGTCGCTAAAGAGAAATCAGCAGCCGAACTGCGCCGCAAATACTTCGGTCCGGAAGGCGAACTGTATAAAAAACGTGAAAGTCTGATGCAACCCATTCAAGATGAAATATACAATGCTGTAAAGGAAATTGCGACACAGAACGGATATGCGGTAGTTGTAGACCGTGCTTCCGCATCAAGTATCATTTTTGCCTCGCCGAGTATTGACGTCAGCAATGAAGTACTTGCAAAACTGGGATATTCAAATTAATTTCATACATTTGTTTCAGAATATAGACTGCATTCAAGATTAAAAATAAGCTTGCTTATTTTGTATTGCGTTCAGTTTGCGCTATATTTGCCCCCGACGAATAATCATTCAAATAAATAATAAACATTATGCTTAAAAAAATCGCACTACTCGTAGTTATGTTCGCCCTCCCACTGGGAGCTATGGCGCAAGCTAAATTCGCTCACATGAATTCTCAAGATGTAATCGCTGTTATGCCTGAATTTACCAAAGCCCAAGCTGACTTGGACGCCATGTCTAAAAAATACCAGGATGAAATGCAGCGTACCAACGAAGAATTCCAGAAGAAGTATCAGGAATTCCTGGCACAAGCCGACTCTCTGCCGAAAAACATTGCAGAAAGACGTCAGAAAGAGCTGCAGGATATGGCTCAACGTCAGGAACAGTTCCAACAAGAAGCTTATCAAAGTATGCAGAAAGCACAGCAAGATGCTATGGCTCCCATCTATCAGAAACTGGACGAAGCCATCCAGGCTGTCGGCAAGGCTGAAGGCGTGGTCTATATCTTCGACTTGGCCCGTACCCCGATACCATTCGTAGGAGCACAGAGCGTTGATGTAACTGCCAAAGTCAAAACGCAATTGGGCATTAAATAATAGAATTATTTATGATAAAGCAAGCGCGGATAGTTTTATCCGCGCTTATTTTTTATACATTACTGAGAAATTTGCATTATCTTTGCATGGTACATAGTCTTTAGAAAGCATGAAACAGACATTACCTTCTGCAGCCGGTCCCATCGGAATATTCGATTCCGGATATGGCGGACTGACCATCCTGAGCAAGATACGGGAAGCCCTTCCCCAATATGATTACATTTATCTGGGCGACAACGCGCGCGCGCCTTACGGAACCCGCTCGTTCGAGATTGTCTATGAGTTCACCTTGCAGGCAGTCACCAAACTGTTCGAGATGGGTTGTCACCTCGTCATTCTGGCATGCAATACAGCTTCGGCAAAAGCTCTGCGCAACATACAAATGAATGATTTGCCTCGCCTCGACCCTATGCGCCGTGTGTTGGGAGTAATTCGCCCAACCGTAGAATGCATAGGGAACATTACCCAAAGCCGCCATGTGGGAGTGCTTGCCACGGCAGGAACCATCAAGTCTGAATCCTATCCGTTGGAAGTGCATAAACTCTTCCCCGACATCAAAGTGAGCGGTGAAGCCTGCCCTCTATGGGTATCCCTCGTAGAAAACAATGAGGCACAAGGTGAGGGTACTGACTACTTCATACGCAAAAACATCGGCAACCTGCTGGCCAAAGACACGCAGATAGACACCGTCATTCTGGGCTGCACGCACTTCCCGTTGCTGCTGCCCAAGATACAGCAATACATGCCCGACGGCATCACGACCGTCACTCAGGGGGAACTGGTAGCAGACAGCCTGAAAGACTATCTTCACCGCCATCCGGAAATGGACAAAAAATGTACCAAAGGTGGAAGATGCGTCTACCGCACCACGGAATCGGAGGAGAAATTCACAGAATCGGCTTCTACTTTCCTGAATGAATCGATAAGAGTTGAGAGGATTGAACTATAAATTCGTCAGCATTAAACATTAAAACAAAAACATTTGTTATATTTGTAAGACAGAAACCTCTAAATTCATACCATCATGAAAGAAGAAGACAAAAGCAAACTCGTTGAGGTGTTCACCGGTTCACCGTGGGAAGCAGAACTCGTAAAGAGCCTGCTGGGAAATAGTGATATTGAAGCTGTAACAAAAGACGGAATGGTAGTAAACGTTGTACTGCCTGCCACTGCGGTAGATGTTTCCGTCCTCGTCAATGAGAAGGACTACGAAGCCGCCATGGAAGTAGTCCGTGAATACGAAAAGAGAGAAAATGGAGATTGATTTCAATAGAATTGCTGTCAAGGTAGGCAGCAATGTTTTAACACGTCGTGACGGCACTCTCGACGTCACCCGCATGTCCGCTTTGGTGGACCAGATAGCCGAGCTGCACAAGGCCGGCATAGAAATAATACTTGTTTCTTCCGGAGCCGTTGCTTCGGGACGTAGTGAAGTGCACCCCACCAAGAAGTTGGACAGCGTAGACCAGCGCCAGCTCTTTTCCGCTGTAGGGCAGGCCAAACTCATCAACCGCTACTACGAGCTGTTCCGGGAGCATGGCATCCCCGTGGGACAAGTGCTCACAATGAAAGAGAACTTTTCCACCCGCCGCCATTACCTCAACCAGAAAAACTGTATGACCGTAATGCTGGAGAACGGCGTCATTCCTATTGTCAATGAGAACGACACCATCTCCGTAAGTGAACTGATGTTCACCGACAACGATGAGCTGTCCGGCCTGATAGCCTCCATGATGGATGCCCAGGCACTAATCATTCTCAGCAATATAGACGGTATCTACAACGGTTCACCCGCCGACCCGGAGTCTCAAGTCATCCGTGAAATAGAACAAGGCAAAGACCTCTCCTCCTACATACAAACTTCCAAATCCAGCTTCGGACGCGGCGGCATGCTGACAAAAACCAACATTGCCCGCAAAGTGGCGGATGAGGGCATCACAGTAATCATAGCCAACGGGAAGCGGGACAACATCCTCGTGAAAATAATGAAGAATGAAGAATTAAACTATACCCGTTTCATTCCGTCTCCGGAACCGGTATCGAGCATCAAGAAATGGATTGCACACAGCGAAGGGTTTGCCAAAGGGGAACTGCACATCAATCATTGTGCCACCGAACTGCTCTTCTCGGACAAAGCAGTAAGCATCCTACCGGTAGGCATCACTGACGTTATAGGCGAGTTCGAGAAGGACGACATCGTACGGATTATCGACTTCGGCGGTAAACCCATCGGTGTGGGAAAAGCCAACTGTGACTCCAGCCAGGCACGGGAAACGATGGGAAAACATGGAAAGAAACCCGTAGTGCACTACGACTACCTATATATAGAATAAGCCACAGACGGATACTATCCCACGATATATATACTTGCATATTTATCACTCTATATTCAATAAAAAAATGAACTTAAACAAAACTTTTGTCGCCGTACAAGATGCCAGCCGTAACATGTTAGCGTTGAGCGACAAAGAAATCAACCAAATATTACTGGCTGTTGCAGACGCTGCCATAAACAAAACAGACTTCATTCTGAGTGAAAACCAGAAGGATTTGGAGCGTATGCCTTCTACCGACCCTAAATACGACCGCCTGAAACTGACAAAAAGCCGTTTGCAGGACATCGCTACGGACATCCGCAACGTAGCTGCCCTCCCTTCTCCTTTGGGAAAAGTCCTTAAAGAGAACGTATTACCCAACGGATTGAAGATAAAAAGGGTCAGTGTACCTTTCGGCGTCATAGGCATTATCTACGAAGCCCGTCCCAACGTCAGTTTCGATGTATTCTCACTCTGCCTTAAAAGCGGCAATGCCTGTATTCTGAAAGGCGGAAGCGATGCAGACTATTCCAACCGTGCCATAATCAGCGTGATACACGAGGTACTGGAGCATTTCAACGTAGATACACATATCGTGGAACTGCTTCCTGCCGACAGAGAGGCGACTGCCGAACTACTGCATGCCAACGATTATGTAGATTTGATAATTCCGCGCGGCAGCAGCAGCCTGATAAACTTCGTACGCCAGAATGCCACAGTACCGGTTATAGAGACAGGTGCCGGCGTATGCCATACGTTCTTCGACCGCTATGGCGATATAAGCATAGGTCCATCTATCATTGCCAATGCAAAGACACGCCGGGTCAGTGTATGCAACGCTTTGGATTGCCTGATTATCGAAGCCGACAGCCTGGCTAATTTGCCCGACCTATGCCTGCCGCTGCAATCAAGCAATGTAGAGATATTTGCCGATGAACCCGCCTACCACAGTCTGCGTGACAAATATCCCGTCGAGCTGTTGAGACTTGCCACTGAAGACTGCTACGGCAGAGAGTTCCTGGACTACAAGATGGCCATTAAAACCGTGAATTCTTTCCAGGAAGCATTGGCACATATCCGGAAGTACGGTTCCAAACATAGCGAATGCATCATTACGGACGACAAGACACGTGCCGAATGGTTCTGCCGGGAAGTGGACGCCGCTTGCGTATACGTCAATGCACCGACCTCTTTCACCGACGGCGCACAATTCGGACTCGGTGCCGAGATTGGCATCAGCACCCAGAAGCTACACGCCCGCGGTCCGATGGCTCTGGAAGAAATCACCACATACAAATGGATTGTCGAAGGTTCCGGACAGACCAGACCTTGACAGCCGAATAACAAAGATATAGATACACTAAAAAGACTGTAAATATGAAGAACTTTACTTGCGTGCAGGACATCGGTAACCTGAAGTCTGCACTGGACGAAGCATTCGAGATTAAAAAAGACCGTTTCAAATATGTGGAACTGGGACGTAACAAAACGCTGATGATGATTTTCTTCAACTCCAGCCTGCGTACCCGCCTCAGTACACAGAAGGCTGCATTGAATCTGGGCATGAACGTAATTGTACTGGACATCAACCAGGGAGCCTGGAAACTGGAGACAGAGCGTGGTGTCATCATGGACGGTGACAAACCGGAACACTTACTGGAAGCCATTCCCGTGATGGGCTGCTATTGCGACGTCATCGGCGTACGTTCTTTTGCACGCTTCGAAAATAAGGAAGACGATTACAACGAAGTGATACTGGAGCAGTTCATCAAGCATTCCGGCCGGCCGGTATTCTCGATGGAGGCTGCCACACGTCATCCGCTGCAGAGTTTTGCCGACCTGATAACCATTGAGGAATATAAGAAGACGGCACGCCCCAAAGTAGTGATGACATGGGCTCCACATCCGCGTCCATTGCCCCAGGCTGTCCCCAACTCCTTTGCCGAGTGGATGAATGCAACTGATTATGACTTCGTGATTACACATCCCGAAGGTTATGAGCTCGACCCCAAGTTCGTAGGAAATGCCCACGTAGAATATGACCAGATGAAAGCTTTTGAAGGAGCCGATTTTGTCTATGCCAAGAACTGGGCGGCCTATACGGGCGACAACTACGGACAAATATTGAGCAAAGACCGCACCTGGACAGTAGGCGAGCGCCAGATGGCCGTTACCAACAATGCCTACTTCATGCACTGCCTGCCGGTTCGACGTAACATGATTGTGACGGATGATGTGATAGAAAGCCCGCAGTCCATCGTAATCCCCGAAGCGGCCAACCGGGAGATTTCAGCAACAGTGGTGCTGAAGAGACTGCTTGAAAGCCTCTAACCAGAGGACAAGACTACTTTATTCTTTTTAGGCGCGGATTACGCGGAAAACGCGGATTCTTTTCTTAAATTTTTCCGTGAAATCCGCGTAATCCGCGCCTAAAAAGAAATTATAGCAAATGCATTTCAGCTGCACCGCTATTACTTTTCCACTTCCTTGCCCGCTTCTTCCCAACCGATGAAACCTTTGTCAAGGTCATAGATTATATATCCTTTTTTGCTCAGTATGGCAGCGGCCTTTTTACTACGCTTACCACTACGACAATATACTGCAACCGGTTTGTCCTTCTGCAGAGTGGAGTCGGCCATCGTTTCAAACGACTCATCCAGCACATTGATATTGATACTGTAGGGCACGTGTCCTTCCGAGTATTCGGCAACAGTACGCACATCCAGAAGCTGCACCTCCGGATTGGCTATCAATGTGGAAAAGTCATCTACCGAAACAGACTTGAACTGTCCCTCCTTCTGCTGGCAGGAAAAGAGGGTGGTAAAAACGAGGCAAAGGCCCGCGAACAATGTCTTCATCGAATATTTCATTTTAGTCAGGGTTATAAACAAAATCGTAAGTCTTGATGTCACCGGAATAAGTGTGCACACTGAAATGAACCATAACCTTCTGTATACCCACTGCCGCATACTGCCGCAAAGGTACGGAAGCGTAGGCACGTCTGGTATAAGACACTACCTCCTCCTTTGCGTCATGATACAGCGTCAGATATACTTCACTACACCCGATAGCAGTATCCACAATCACTTCATCCTCAACAAAATGGAACTTATGCTCACCATTCTCCTTGACTATCAGTGTCATATTGAGATAGTCGAGTCCCATCCAGATACCCAGTACATCAGTAGGGTCTGTCTTGACGCCCTCCTCGAACTTGTCAGCCGTTTGGGGAGCGACAGAAAGAACACCGCTCAAGGCATACAGCACCGCACCGGCAGTTCCATCGGCAGTTACCTCCGAAGCATAATTACTGATGACACGTACCGAGGCGTTTGCCTCTATGTTCGTCTTTGTCTTGTCCTCCACTACCGGCAAGGTTTCCCCTTCATCCGTCACAACAGACCGCAGATAGCCGTCAGCCCCCGAAAAGGCAGTCAGGAACTCCAGCTTCACGGAAGGATAATGATAATCATCATCGCCACAACCAGCCAACAGACAGGCCAACAAAGGCAAAAGCCACCAATCACAGTACTTCTTCATGTATTCATTCTTTTATAGCCGCCAGATAATTCTTCAACGGGTTGGCATACATCAGCAGCATTTTTCCGCGCAGAAAGTCCACGTCCTTATTAGGAATGGAGATACGCTCCAACTGTTGTTCTATATAGGCCGTGAAGCGCTGCTTATCCTCGGCAGTGTAATGGTCGGAAAAATCCTCCTTCCCCTCGAGAAGGTCGTGTGCCACATAATTATTGGGATACATCCGGTAGCTGGCATGAATGCGTTTGTCTATCAGTGCAGACATGCGTGCAAAGAGTTCGGGCTTCGGAAGTGAACGGTCCATCTTCGCCAATTCATCATTCATGCAGGCACCCGTCTGAAAATGTACCCGCCCTTTATAGCCGAACAGTCCGGTCTGCATATTCAGCAAGTCGTCAGCCGTCGTTTTCTTATAGCCTTCAATGTCCCGTTTCAGTTGGAACTCCTGCGCTTTCAGGAAGTCGCAAGGGTCGTATTCATAGGAAATGGCAAGCGGAGCTATATTCATTTCCATTAAGCGGTCAATGACGTCGCCTTCACCGCCTATTGCCAGCATCTTCAGCACACTGTCCTGCGTGCGGTCGTTGGAATCCTTGGCACGCCCTTCACGTTGTGCAATCCAGATAGACTGTTTCTTCTCACTGATGGTATAATGCATATAGCGGGACATGCGTGCGGAAGCCTCCAGCATCTGGCGCATGGTCAACGCACGCAGCACGATGAAGGACTTGTTGACACGCACGAATTTCTTAATCCACGGATAGACAAGCAGGTTGTCGCCAATGGCTATCTCTACCGTATCCATACCCTGGTCTACCAAAAGAATGGACAAGAAACCGGAATCGAGAATAATGTCGCGATGATTGGAGATATAGGTATACGCCGCCGACTTGTCTGCCGGCAACGCGGTATGGTCCAAAGTCAATCCATCCGTAACCTCCTTCGCCAATTTCCACAGAAGCCCATAGCAGAAGGTCTTCTGAAATTCCAGCTTGGTTTTACACGCGCGCATTTTCTGCGACCAGACTTCAAAAGGTACACCAGGCATCACAGTATCCACTGCCTGCCGGAACGCCGCATCGGCAATCAGTTCCTCATAGACTTGAGGAAGTTCCTCATCATGATAAGGACGGATTTCATCAAATTCCACGTTCGCATTCATAATGAATAATGATTAATCCTTAAACTTGTTTTCTATAATATCTGTCATTACATCCTTCATCTCCATTCCGGCAGCACGAACCTGCTGGGGAATAAAGCTGGTGGCAGTCATTCCGGGGGTGGTATTCACCTCCAGCAGATTGATTTTTTCCCCTTCGGTAATGATATAGTCCACACGGATAATGCCGTAGGCCCCGAGTATATCATAAATGGCAGAAGTCAGCGTCTGCACCCGGCGGGTCAAATCGTCCGAGATACGGGCGGGAGTAATCTCGTCAGACGCACCATTATACTTAGCTTCATAATCGAAGTACTCGTTGTGGCTCACCACCTCCGTAATGGGGAACACTACGGACTTGTCTTTTGTTTTGTAACAGCCGCAGGTAATCTCGGTTCCGTCCATAAAGGCCTCCACCACTACTTCCTGCGCTTCCGCAAATGCCTTGGTTATGGCAGGCTGTATCTGCTCTTTCGCCGTCACCTTGGTCACGCCGAAGCTGGAACCTCCCAAGCTGGGCTTAATGAAACAAGGCAGGCCGATTTTCTCCATCACATCTTCATCCGTTACCGACTGTCCGCCGCGCAGCAACAACGATTCGGCAATGCGCACACCGAAACCTTTCAGATACTGGTTGCAGGCAAACTTATCGTACGTGAGCGACGCTGCCAGTACTCCGCAACACGAATAAGGGATGTGGAGCATATCAAAATAGCCCTGCAGACGGCCGTCCTCACCCGGAGTTCCGTGGATGGTGATATAGGCAAAGTCGAATGTCACTTTCTCGCCATCCAGCACGAAGCTGAAGTCATTACGGTCTACCGGAGCCTTAGCGCCGTCGGGCAGCTGTACATGCCAGTCCAGTCCGTGCATTTCTACAATATATAAGGTATACTTCTCCTTGTCGATGAAGGAGTAAATCCCCTGTGCACTACGCAGGGAGACGTGGAATTCGGAGGTATCTCCTCCGGCTACAATAGCAATCGTGCGTTTCATTCTAATTCTCTGTTACTGATATAGCCTCTCCATTTGTCTATCAGCCGGGTCATGTCATCGGGCAATTCCGAAGTGAAGTACATTTCTTCTCCGGTGACGGGATGCACAAACCCCAGCGTCATGGCATGCAATGCCTGCCGCGGACAAGTGTCGAAGCAGTTGTTTACAAATTGTTTGTATTTAGCGAAGTGGGTTCCTTTCAGGATTTCGTGTCCACCGTAACGTTCGTCGTTGAAAAGTATGTGTCCGATGTGCTTCATGTGCACACGGATTTGATGGGTGCGTCCCGTTTCAAGGATACATTCCACCAGTGTGACGTATCCCAAACGTTCGAGCACCCGGTAATGGGTGACGGCATGCTTTCCCTGGTCGTCGGGGAGGACGGTCATCTGCATGCGGTCTCTGGGATTACGACCGATATTGCCGACAACGGTCCCTTCATCCTGCTCCACATTTCCCCAGACCAGCGCCCGGTAACGGCGTTTTGTCGTCTTGTTGAAGAACTGGTTGCCGAGATTCGTCTTGGCATCCGGAGTCTTGGCTATCACCAGCAGGCCGGAGGTGTCCTTGTCGATGCGGTGCACCAGTCCCACATGCGGGTCATTGGCATCATAATCGGGATTATCCTTCATATGCCAGGCTATGGCGTTGACAAGCGTACCGTGATAGTTGCCATGACCGGGGTGCACCACCAGACCGGCAGGTTTGTTCACTACCATCAGATACTTGTCCTCATATACTATATCAAGGGGGATGTCTTCGGGGATGACTTCATTCTCATAGCGTGGACGGTCCATCATCACAGTGATTACATCCATCGGCTTCACCTTATAGCTGCTTTTCACAGCCTTGCCGTTCGCCATCACAAAGCCTGCATCGGCAGCCTTCTGGATGCGATTACGCGAGGAGTTCGTCAAGCGGTCGAACAGATACTTGTCCACCCGCATCATCTCCTGCCCCTTGTCCACCACCACACGGAAGTGTTCATAGAGTTGCGCCTCGTCACCCACCGGCTCTACGTCGTCCAGCTCATCATTATCTATATCATCCGGCAATTCTTCTATCATCACGGCATTTACAATTTGACTATTTACAATTTACGATTGGAGTCAGATGTTTATCAGAACCAGGACTCATCTGCCGCGGAGTCTTCGGACAACATGGGTTCAACGGTACCTCCCACAGAATCCACTCCCAGGGAGTCTGCCTTCAAGGCGCCTCCATCTCCCACCATCAGCGTCAGCACTGCGCCGGTGGGCACTTTCTCGCCGATGGAAAGCTGACGCCCCTTATACTTCACGCCATCCACCCAGTCCTTCTCTCCCGGAATATACTGTATCTCGGCCAGCTTGAAGCCCGAAGCCAGAATACGCGCTTCCGCCTGCCGCAGCGAACTGTTGTCCGCCACATCGGGCACTATGTGCAGAGGGACTTCAATCGTATTGATTGTAAGATAGATGGTACGTCCTTCCTTTACCTTTTGTCCGGCTGCCGGATTATATTCGAGGATGCAGCCGGCAGGAAGAGTCTTGACATAACTGGAATCCGAAACGATGCAGACCAAGCCGCGGTTACGGAACATTTTCTCGGCTTCCTCCACTCCCATGCCCTTCACATCGGGCACTATCACAGCCTCGCCGTGGCGGGTATATATATCCAGTCCTTTCAGCACTCCGAACAGCAATCCCACTACCACAACGGCCATCGCAAGTATGTTCGCCCAGAAGAACCGGTTCTGCCGGAAAGAGAAAAAATCTTTTATTGTCATAATCGATAATGCATTATTTGGGACAAAGATACAATTTTCACCACATAGTACACGGAGTTGGCAATAGTTTTTTCCGGAGAAGCGGGCACAATACATAAGAAAAGCTGCAAAAGACCAGAATCAGTCTTTTGCAGCTCCCTTATTTCTTTAATACGAACGAGAACGACTATTATGCCTTTACTCCGTTGTATTCGTCAGAAACAGTCAGTTTCTTTCTGCCTTTAGCACGACGTGCTGCCAATACTCTGCGGCCGTTTGCTGTAGCCATTCTCTCACGGAAACCGTGTTTGTTCTTTCTCTTTCTGTTCGAGGGTTGAAATGTTCTTTTCATTACTGTATCTTGTTTTATGTTATTATTCTCACGAATTCGGGCTGCAAAAATAGATACTTTTTTCAAATAAACCAAGAGATAACTCATTTTCTCTCAAAAGTTTTTGTGTTTTTTACCGATTTCCATTACTTTTGCACTCGCAAACCAGCACTAACGAAGTAAATACCAATATAATAATATTAAAGACTATAAGTATGATTAATGCCCAAGACATTAAAATCGGAACTTGCATCCGTATGGACGGCAAGCTGTATTTCTGTATCGACTTCCTGCATGTAAAGCCGGGAAAAGGTAATACCTTCATGCGTACCAAGCTGAAAGACGTGGTGAACGGTTACGTTCTGGAACGCCGTTTCAACATCGGTGAGAAACTGGAAGACGTACGTGTAGAACGTCGTCCCCACCAATACCTCTATCATGACGGTGACAACTACCAATTCATGAACCAGGAGACTTTTGACCAAATTCCCATCGCCCACGACCTCATCAACGGTGTTGACTTCTTGCTCGAAGGAATGATAGTAGACGTGGTATCAGACGCTTCCACAGAAACCGTGCTCTATGCCGACGTGCCCATCAAGGTTCAGCAGAAGATTACCTATACGGAACCGGGACTGAAAGGCGACACAGCCACCAACACGCTGAAGCCCGCCACAGTAGAATCCGGCGCCACAGTCCGCGTCCCCTTGTTCATCAACGAAGGCGAGACTATCGAAATCGATACGCGCGACGGTTCTTACGTAAGCCGCGTAAAAGCATAAGCCCTTTTGGAAATCAGGCAAATGCCCTTTTCATATCATCCCCGGTGCTCCACTTGGCATCCGGGGATTTTTCTTTCCATTTATTCATCTGCAAAGCTTAAATGATATATCTTTGCGGAGACAACCAAAACATAGAGCCATACCCATGAGATACTCCGTCATCATCCCCGTATACAACCGCCCCGATGAGGTAGACGAACTGCTGCAAAGCCTGACGCAGCAAAGTTTCAAGGATTTTGAAGTGATTGTGGTGGAGGACGGCTCCTCCATCCCCTGCAAGCCGGTCACAGAGAAGTATCAGGAACTATTGGACGTGCATTACTATGACAAGCCCAACTCCGGCCCCGGGCAGACCCGTAACTACGGGGTGGAACGAAGCAAGGGCGAATACCTGATAATACTGGATTCGGACTGCATCCTGCCCGAAGGTTATTTCCTTGCTGTGGAAGAAGAGCTGCAGCACGAAGCCGCCGATGCCTTCGGAGGCCCCGACCGCGCGCACGAATCATTCACAAACATACAGAAAGCCATCAACTACTCCATGACCTCCTTCTTCACCACCGGCGGTATCCGTGGGGGGAAGAAGAAGATGGACAAGTTCTATCCGCGCAGCTTCAACATGGGTGTGCGGCAGGAAGTGTACCAAGCCCTGGGCGGATTCTCGCGGATGCGCTTCGGGGAGGACATCGACTTCAGCATCCGAATCTTCAAGGGAGGATATACATGCCGGCTGTTCCCCGGTGCCTGGGTATACCATAAGCGCCGGACAGACTTTCGGAAGTTCTTCAAGCAGGTACACAATTCCGGGATTGCCCGCATCAATCTGTACAAGAAGTATCCGGAATCGCTGAAGCTCGTCCACCTGCTGCCGGCTGCATTTACCCTGGGAGTGGCCATATTCCTGCTGGGAACGCCCTTCTGCCCGTACAGCCTGCTGCCCATCGCTCTTTATGCGCTTCTGGTATGCATGGACTCCACTATCCGGAACCGTAGCCTCAGCATCGGGCTCTACTCCGTTGCCGCCTCCTTCATCCAGCTCATCGGATACGGGACGGGGTTCCTGCGCGCCTGGTGGAACCGCTGCATACTTGGCAAGGACGAGTTCGAGGCATTCAAAAAGAATTTTTACAAATAAGGAGGATTAGGGGTTAAGGATTAGGGATGATATGGAGAAACTGAATATCAACCAGTGGGCTGCAGAGGACCGCCCGCGGGAAAAGATGATGCAGAAAGGGGCGGAAGCCTTGAGCGATGCCGAACTGCTCGCTATCCTCATCGGCTCCGGCAATACGGAAGAAACCGCCGTGACACTGATGCAGCGCATACTCGCCGCCTGCGGCAACGACCTCAACCGCCTGGGCAAATGGGAGGTGCGGGACTTCTCCCGATTCAAAGGCATGGGCCCCGCCAAAAGCATCACCGTCATGGCATCCCTGGAACTGGGCAAACGCCGCAAGCTGCAGGAACGCTCCGGACGTACCGCCATCCGCTCTTCCGCCGACATCTACGAGCTGTTCCATCCCCTGCTCTGCGACCTTGCCACAGAAGAATTCTGGGTACTGCTTATGAACCACGCCGCCAAAGTGATAGACAAGGTACGCATCAGCCGCGGCGGCATCGACCAGACTACCGCCGACGTGCGCAGCATCCTGCGCGAAGCCCTGCTGCAACGCGCCACACAGATAGCCCTTATCCACAACCATCCCTCCGGCAACCCGCACCCCAGCAACGACGACCAGCGGCTGACGGAACTCGTGAGGAAAGCCGCCCAAACCATGAACATACACCTGACCGACCACGTCATCGTCACGGACGGAAGCCATTACAGCTTCAACGACGAAGGATTGCTATAAATAATCCAAGTTACGGACATACTATACGAAAGACAAAAGCGGTCATAACACTAACTATCAGCACATTGTATTTACCTGCTATTTACCAGCCAATGTAAAAGCCGTTACCACAGTATGTAAACGTATTTACCCTATATTGTAACGTCCTTTACCCCATATTGTAAAGACCTTTACCGCCTATTGTAAAAGGAGTTTCCCCAGGGGTAAAGGGAGTTCCCCCAGCGGGTGAAGCGTGTTTCCCCACCGTCAAATGTCTTTTCCTGATTTAGCTAGACGCTTTTTCTTTTTATAACCGATATCAGT
>ENA-OPDG01001682-OPDG01001682.1-human-gut-metagenome-genome-assembly--contig:-NODE-1682-length-14383-cov-4.720338_pt1 | contig 14383 bp, 9 predicted proteins | sample MGYA00241259_ERZ501498 | MGnify/ENA primary metagenome ERZ501498 (study PRJEB25962, sample SAMEA2042582) | human gut metagenome | biome: human gut; feature: human-associated habitat; material: faeces... | reverse complement strand
GCTGGAGCGCCCACCGCATCGAGGAGCTGCTCAGCGCCAACAAGATCATCCGCCCCGCCTACAAGAGCCTGGGCGGCACCCACGAATACGTCCGCCGCACCGAGCGGTAAAAAGGAGGCAGCACCATGCGCACAGAATGGACCCACGCACCGGAAGAATGGTTTTTCCTGCACAATTTTGACGTTGACAAGGTGTTCAGCACCATCCAGCGGGCAGATTACCTCGTGCTGTACTACATCCGGCAGCAGGCCGCGCAGCACCCGGGCAGCAAAGTTTATCTGGCCGACCTGGCCGCAGCCATGGGCCTGAAGGTGACCGAGCTTTCCAAGGCTGTGGAAAAGCTGCAGGACAAGGGCTTCGTTGCCTGGAAGACCGACAAGGAAGCCGGCCGCACCTATGTGGAGCTTTCCAGCAAGGCCGTGGAGCTCATGGCCGAGGAGCACGATTTCATGAAGCGCTGCTACGAACGCCTGCGCACGGAGCTGGGCGTCGACGAACTGCGCCGCACCGTGGACACCATGCAGAAGGTGACCGCCATCCTCAAAGAGGAGCGCAGCGCCGACTGAGCCGCCCCGCAAAAAACGACCCCCGCATCTGCGCTGCTGCAGGTGCGGGGGTCTTGCTTATGCTTCAGGGGTCATGCGCGGGAGATGGGGCTCACTCCTTCGGGAACGCCTGGTTCCAAACCTGGATGACGCGCCACTTCGGGGTCCAGCCGTCCGGCTCGAACTTGCCGTCCTCGGCGGTCAGCAGGCCCTGCTCCACGCACCACTGGGCCGCCTTGGCCAGCTCGGTGTCGGACACATCGGTGAAGTCGGGCTCTGCAGCGGGTTCGGGCTTGCCCTTCTGGGTCCAGATGAGCATTGCCAGTTCACCGCGGTTGGTCGGGATGGCTGCGCCCTCGGGCAGCAGGTCGTTCAGGATGACACGGGTGGTGATCTCGTAGCCGCCCCAGATGGCTGCACCGGCTGCGGCCACACCGATCACGGCACCGGAGCCGTCCGCTGCGGGAGCCTCGGGCTCAACGGGGAAGCCGGGGTCAAGAGGCTCCGCGGGGGTAACGGTGGTCGTGTCTTTCCAATGAGCGATCAGCTTCACTTCGCATTCCGGGACCTCAAAGGTGATGGTCTCGCTGTTGAGGCCGCTGGTCACATTGAGGTTTTCCGGGGTAACGATCTCCCAGTAGTCGAAGGTCATGCCGGGGAAGGTGCCGATATCGTCCTCATCGGTGCTGTTGTCCAGCACAGCGGTGATGCTCACGGTGTCGCCCACTTTCTCCCACACAATATCCTCGTGCAGGCCAACGCCTTCATCAAAGATGGCGGGGTCGTTGGAGTAGGTGATCTGTGCCTCATAGTGGGCGGTGAGCTCCACCGGTGCCTTCGCCATCTCAAAGGTAGCTTTCTCGCCGCCTTCCACGGTCACATTGTCGGAGTTGACCTCCCAGTAAGCGAACCGCAGGCCGTCCTTGGAACGGTCTTCCGCCACGATGACGATGGTCTCGCCTGCCTTGGCGGTCTCGACGGGGGTGCCGTCCATATAGTAGGCCGCGCCGCCGTTCACGGTGATGCCCTGCAGATGCTTGTACTTCGCGTCCACCACCACGGCCTCGTCCGGCATGGTGAAGGTAGCCTCGGGGTCGTTCTTGCCGACCAGAGTGCCGTTATCCGGGGTGATCACCCAGCGGTTGAACTCGTGGTCTTCACGGTCCTTTTTTGCCTTGATGGTGATCACATCGCCCTGCACGGCACGGGTGATCTCCTCACCCTTTTCGTTGTAGGCAGTGCCCTTGTCGTCGGTCATGGTGATGGTGTGGTACTCATAGTACACAGCCTTCACGCTCACGTTGCCGCTGGGCATGTTGAAGTGGGCTTCGGATGCAGTCGCATTGTCCAGATGTGCATTATCGCTGACTTCCCAGCGGATGAACTTCCAGCCTTCGCGTTCGGGCGCAACGATCGTCACGTCCTCGCCGGACTTCACTTCCACCTTGCCAGACTCGCCGTTTGCCGTGGTGTCGGCATCTGCCAGTTCGACGAAGTAGAGCTGCTTGGACTTTGCCTCAATGGTGATGTCGAAATCACGCATCTTGAAGGTCAGCTCCGGGGTCTTGCGCTGTTCTTCGTTCAGGTTGATGTCTTCACTGTACCAGCAGTCGAACTCCTGGTCATCGGGCAGATTCGGGGTGAGGGTGATCTTCTCGCCTGCAACGGCCTTGATGGTAGTCTCGCCGTTTTGTGCGGTGCCGTTGATGACGGTGACCGTGTGCAGGGTCTTGTACATAGCCGTCAGAGTCACATTGCCCTTGGGCACCTTGAGGGTGAAGCTCTCAGCGCCCTTCTGCTCCTCGGTCAATGCCCAGCCATCGGGGCCCTCGGCCTCCCAGTGGTCAAAGACCTGCTCCTCCGGGTCGTACACGGCCTTGATTTCCACGTTCTGTTCGCGCAGGGCGTCAGTAATCGTAGTTTTGTCGTTCACGGTACCGCCGTTCACCGTAATGGTGCGGTACCTTCTGTAGTTTGCGGTAATGGTCACATCAGTGTCTTTGGGCATCGTGAAGGACTGGCGCTCTGCCTTGGTCAGGTTGAGCTGCTTTGCAACGTCCTCGTTGTCCACAGTCCAGCCGATGAACTCCCAGCCATCGCGGCCTGCAGCCTCAAGATAGAACGAATCGCCTGCAGCAACTTCCGTCTTCTCGCTGGGATGCAGCTCGTTACCTTCGTCATTGACCGTAACGTAATAGCGCTGGCTGGTCGTAGCATTCAGCGTAACATTGTGGCCCGGCATGAGGAGCTTAAATTCCGCGTTATTCTCGTTGCCTTGCAGTTCATTCAGCAGGGTATCGGGACTGGTCCAACCTTCAAACTTCCGGTCCGCAGGGACATTGGCCTTGATCTGGACCCATTCGCCCTCAATGAAAGCACCCACGATCTCGTCGTCCACAGTGACGGTGTACAGCGCGTTATACTTTGCCGTCAGCGTAATATCGCCCTCGGGAACGGTGACGGTGATTTTCTTATCCGTCAGCTTTTTGGTACCGTCGGGGCCGGTCACTTCCCAGTAGGCGAACCGCTTGCCATCCACCTCCTCGGCGGTGACGGTGATGCTGTCGCCGTGCAGAGCCTTATCATTCACGGTGGAGCCGCTGCCATTGTTGATGGTAACGGTGCGGTACTCCATCTGGACAGCTTCCAGCGTCACATTGCCCGAAGGCATCTGGAACCGGACGGTGGACTTGCTGGTGTCAAGGGTGAAGTTCTTCGGGCCGGTGAGCTTCCACTCAATGAACTTCCAGTCACTGCCCTTGTCTTCGGCATCAATGGTGACCCAGTCGCCAGCCTTCACGCGGGCGGTGCTCTCGCCATTGACCGTGCCGCCAGTCACCGTGATGGTGAACAGGGTCTTGGGCACTGCGGTGAGCGTGACGTTCTTGTCCACCATCTTGAAGGTGAGGGTCGGGCTCTGCCTCTTATCGGTGGTCAGGCGGATGTCATTGCTTTCCCAGCTGTCGAACTCGCCCGCCGGGATGCCGTATTTTTCGGCGTTGACGGTGACCGTGTCGCCCTCAATGTAGGTATCCGGCAGCACGGTACTTGTACCATTTGCACCGATCACGGTAACGGTGTGCAGGGTCTTGTATTCGGCCGTCAGAGTCACATTGCCTTCCGGCATAAAGAAGGTGATGTGCTTACTCTGCTGCTGGGCGGGCGTCAGGGTGATGCCATCGGCCTTCCAGCCCATGAACTTCTTACCATCAGGCACATCGGCGTCCACGGTGATTTCTTTGCCTGTGAGGGCAGAGGTCACATCGGCATGGCCGCCATCCACCGTGATGGTGTACAGCTTATTGTAGCGCGCCTTCAGCTCCACATTCTCGTTCGGCATGATGAAGGTGGCTTCCTCGTTGTTCACACCGGTGATGGTCACATTATCGGGGACGACTTCCCACCGCACGAACTGATAGCCCGGGCGCTCGGCTGCCTTGATGGCGATCTTGTCGCCTTCCACAGCCTGCTTGTCGTCGGTGCCATTGACGGTGTAGGTGCCATTGTTCACCACGATGTTGCGCAGGGTCTTGTACTGTGCCGTGAGCTCCACGCCGTTCTTCGGCATCTCGAACTCAATGGGCGAGACGGCTTTCTGCTCGTCGGTCAGGCCATCGACACCCACGACATTCCAGCCAGCAAACTTCTCACCCTCAGGTGCGGGGTTTGCGGTGGCAACGATCTTGTCGCCCTTGACGGCTTCGGTGGTCGTTTCGCCGTTCACGGTATAGGTACCGTCGTTCACGGTGATGGACTGCAGCGCCTTATACTTTGCTTCCACCTGAACTTCGCCTGCCGGCATATTGAAGGTAGTGGTGTTGCTGTTCTTGTTGGCCAGGGTCACCTTGTCGTTCAGCACATCCCAGCGTTCGAACCGATAGCCCGGGCGCTCGGCAGCCTCGATGGCGATCTCGGTGCCTTCCTTTGCAAAGGACGGCGTTGCGGTACCCTTGAGCACGGTCACATCATAGAGCTGATTGTAGCTGTTCTCCAGCTTCACGTCGCCATCCGGCATGGTGAAGGTGGCCGTGAGCTTATCTGCATTGTTCAGGGTCACGCTGTCGGGGCTGATGGTCCAGCCTGCAAACTCAAAGTGGTCGCCCTTGTCCGGTGCCGTCACGGTGACGGGCTGGCCTGCGTGGGCGGTGGAGAGGTCTGCGCCGTCCACCTTGAAAGTGCAGCCTTCCGGCACAGTGATGCTGTGCAGTTCGCTGGGCACGATGTGGAGGTAGCTTGCATCTGCGGCGATGGGCGTAATGCGCGGGTCGGTCAGTGCGCCGCCATCAGCGGTGTAGTAGACATAATTGCCGGAATAGCTGATGCTGTGTGCGGCACCCTTGGTTGCATCCTTATTCTGGATGGTCACCTCGCCGGTATTGTTGAAAACAGCCGCACCGGTAACGGTACCGCCATTGTCGTTCTTGCCGATCAGCTCTACGCTGGAAGCATTATTCACAGTCAGATTGCCGTCTACTGCAATATTTTCACAGGTAATACGCAGCTTACCGGTGCAGGTGATATTTGCATCTCCGAAAACCGCTCTGGCCTCAGTGCTGGTAAGGGTCACATTCGCTGCGGCTTCAATGACCAGCTTACCTTGGAGCACCGAGTATATGCCACCATCCAGAACGATATCCGTCCCCGGTGCATTGATGGTCAGCACGCCATTAACATTTTGGTCTTCATTCAGGCTCAGGGTCTTGGTGGCCGGGTCGTAGCGCAGGGCACCATTGAGGATCTTATCCTTGTTCAGGCTGTTGAATTCCTCACCGTTCACAGTGATGCCGTACTTCACAACGCTCTTGTCGGTATCCTGAGTTCCATTTTCATCCAGATAGGTAAGCGTGCCACTAAAGGTGTCTGCAACAGATATCTCACCACCTTTGCCGCCAATTCCAATATCAGCGGCGCCTGCTTTTTTCAAGGTAATATCGCCGCCGGTGATCTGAATATTTTCACCGTTGCCTCCCGCACGCCCGCCGCCGATTGCTGCGGTGCCGCCGTTTCCTCCGCCGGATTCTGCATATACCGTACCGCCTTCAATGGAAATATCTGTGCCATTTCCCTTGAAGCCGCCGCCAATGCCAGCCGCTTCTGCACCGGGAATCGCTTTTACATTGCCGCCGCGGATAGTGATATTAGAACCGCCCTGTCCCTTGCCGCCGCCGATGCCTGCACCCCAGCCGTATCCAGCCTTGCCACTGGCAGTGATTGTACCTCCGTTGATGGTAATATTATTGCCAGGCTTTCCAGATGCACCGCCAATGCCTGCACCGCCTTCGCCACCGACAGACTCCAGCGAGCCGGTACCATCAATGGTCAGCTGTCCGTCATCCTCTTTCTGGATACCAGCGCAGTTTTCACCACTCTGCAAGACGCTGCTGCCCTCAATATACAGGTCCACATCTCCGCTGACGGAGACGGCCGCACCACTCGAAACAGTGATATGCAGGTCCTTCAGGTACACATTCGCAGCCGTGCCGCTGTCACCCTTGATGACCAGCTTGTTTGTGGTACTCGTACCGGTAACAACAAATACGCCCGTGTCGGTCTTGCCACCCTGCGTGGCGGTCTGCACGCCCTCGGCATTGACCGACACTTCAATATCGCCGTCTGCAATATTCAGCGTCTTGGCGTCTTCCGGGATACTGTTCTGCTCGTTCAGCCGTGCAATGCTGCTGCGGCTGTTGATGCTCAGCTGCATCAGCGCATTGGTGCTTTCGGCCAATGCCGGGGCCGACAGCGTGAACATCATGCACGCTGCCAAAGCAGCGGATGCTGCGCGCTGGGCCAGTTTCTTTTGTCTCATTTGTATTCCCCCTTTACGTTCACTGCGAGGACCGGGCTGTAGGACCCCCGGTATTGCCTAAATTTTAGCATAATTTTCCTCGATTTTGGGGAAAATTGCGCGAAACGCCCCGAAAGCGGCGTGAATCGCAAAATCACGTCGAAAAATTCATTTCCTTTTTGGTGAAAACAGAAAAAAGGGCCGCCGCACCGTTTGCCGTGCAGCAGCCCTTGGGTCCCTTATTGCGGGGTGTGGTTTACTTGGTGCCGTAGATGCGGTCGCCTGCATCGCCCAGGCCGGGCACGATGTAGCCGTTCTCGTTCAGATGGTCGTCCTGTGCGCCGAGGTAGATGTCCACATCGGGGTGTGCCTCGTGCAGGGCCTTGATGCCTTCCGGGGCAGCGATCAGGCCGATGAACTTGATGCGCTTTGCGCCATGCTTCTTGATCTGGGTGATGGCGTCAATGGCGCTGCCGCCGGTGGCCAGCATGGGGTCCAGCACCAGCACGTCGCGCTCGTCGATATCCTGGGGCAGCTTGCAGAAGTACTCCACGGGCTGCAGGGTCTCCTCGTCGCGGTACAGGCCGATGAAGCCCACCTTGGCAGCAGGCAGCAGGGTCAGCATGCCGTCCAGCATACCCATGCCTGCGCGCAGGATGGGCACCAGGGCCAGCTTGCGGCCAGCCAGCACCTTGGTCTTTGCCATGGTGATGGGGGTCTCGATCTCCACTTCCTCCAGCGGCAGGTCGCGGGTGGCTTCGTAGCACAGCAGAGTGGCGATCTCGCCAACGAGGTCACGGAACTCCTTGGTGCCGGTCTGCTTGTTGCGCAGAATGCTCAGCTTGTGCTGCAGCAGCGGATGCTCAACGATCATCGGGGTCATAAAAACACGCTCCTTATTTTAAATAGATAGCTCTATCGGGTACGGTTTAACGATTCTCCAGTGCAGTCAGCTTGTCGATGCGGCGCTGATGGCGGCCGCCCTCAAACTCGGTGTTCAGGAAGATATCCACCAGCTGGCAGGCAAGGCCGGGGCCGACCACGCGGCCGCCCATGCACAGGGCGTTGGCGTCGTTGTGGCGGCGGGTATACTCGCAGCTGAAGCTGTCAGAGCAGCAGCAGGCACGGATGCCCTTGACCTTGTTTGCGGCCATGCTGATGCCCACACCGGTGCCGCAGAACAGCAGCGCCTTGCTGCACTGACCGCTCACCACGGCGTCGCAGGCAGGCAGAGCCATGTCAGGGTAGTCCACGCTGGCGGTGCTGTGGGTGCCGAAGTCGATGTACTCCAACCCCAGCTCGTCCAGATGAGCCTTAACGGCCTCTTTCAGTTCAAATCCGCCGTGGTCGGCGGCAAGTGCGATGGGTTTCGTCATTGGTGTTGATCCTTTCCCTTTGCAGTATCTTCCGGTATTTCGGTACGGGCAGCTTCTGCGGCCAGACGCTCGGCCCGCTCCCGCTCGGCCTGGCTCAACCGGTGATAATCCGGCAGCAGAGCCTCGGGCAGGACGGCTTCGCCCCGCTGAGCCATCTGCTCTGCCACATAGGCCACCGCAGCGGCACGGCCATTGCGGAGAGCTGGCGGTACACAGAGCACGCCCGGGACATTGTCATATTTATTATAGCACAGAGCCGCGCCATCACCAACAAAAAACAGAGGCTTTTTGCAATTTTCTACAAACTCGGCCAGGTCGGCCACGGCACGGGCATCGTCGTCCATCAGACGCTCGTGGGTCTCAAGGTCGAAAGCCGCGCTGTACACCTGCGCACGGCGGGCATCCAGCGCGCAGAGCACGGTACCGCAGCCGGTGTGGGCCGCCGCCAGCGCTTCCAGCGTGGACACCGGGGCGCAGAGCGTCTCCCGGGGGAAGGCCAGACCCTTCACCGCCGCCAGCCCGATGCGCAGGCCGGTAAAGCTGCCGGGGCCGGCATTGACGCCGTAGAGGTCGATGTCCTTGCAGCCCATGCCGCAGAGTTTGAGACAGTTGTCGATGAGGGGCATCAGGGTCTCGCTGTGGGTCATGCCCGCATCGAGATAGCACTCGTAAAGCAGGCGGTCATCCTGCAGAAGGGCCACGCCCACGGTCTTGCCCGCCGTATCCACGGCTAAGATGTTCATACTTCCACCCCCTCGATGGTGATGCGGCGGGTGGTGTCGTCCACCCGCTCGATGTTGATGTGGATGGGGTCTTCCAGCGCCAGCAGGTCAGCGAAGTTCTCGCTCCACTCTGCCGCCACCACAGCGCCCTCATCCAGATAGTCGTAGAACCCTGCCGCGCACAAATCGTTCTCCGTGGAGATGCGGTACAAATCAAAGTGCGCGAAAGGCCGCGGCCCGCGGTAATAGTTCACGATGGCGAACGTCGGGCTGCTGACCGGGTCAGTGCAGCCGAGGCCCCTGGCAATGCCCTCGCAGAAGGCCGTCTTGCCCGCGCCAAGCCCGCCGGTAAAGGCGATGAGCGCCCCGGGCGCAAGATGCTGCGCCACCTGCGCCCCCAGCGCCACCGTCTCCTCACGGGAGTGGGTGATAAATTCAGACATGGGTATCCCACCTCATATGCGTTTCTATAAAAAAGGGACGGCAGAGTCCTGCCGTCCTGTTCTGCCGTCCCTTAGTATAAACTATTTCCGTCAAAAGTGCAACGCTCAGGCCGCGCTTTCAAGCACATCGGCCAGCATATCTTCCGCGGCCTCCGCGCGTTCCTCGAGCGAGAAGTTTTCCGGCACATTCAGCCGGGCGTTCTCGTCACCGTAGAGCACCAGACACGCTGCTGCGGCGTGGGGGCGGCGTCCGCCCTGCTCCGTATACCAGATGATGTCGTTCTCGCCGTAGGTATCCTTCGCGTGGGCCAGCGCCCTGCCGATGGTCTGTCCCATCGCAAGATGGTTGATGGTATCCCAGAGCATACTGCGGGAGTAGACCGTGTAGACGTTGTTCACATAGCCCAGCACAGTCCGTGCGCCGCCCGCCAGCAGCGCTTCGGCCATCGACTCATCCACGCTGTTCGTGACGCCCAGGAACTCACAGGTCTCGGAGTAGATGATGGTATTGCTGAGCTGGCCCGAGCGGTACGCATTGCGGAAGAAATCCGCTGTGACGCAGTAAAGGCCGTTGAGCTTGATGATGCGGTGAGCCAGCAGGTCAAAGCCGTAGATGATGTCTTTGTACAGCGTGGACGCTTCTGTCAGCAGGATGATGGGCTCGGTCCGGGTGTGCTTCCGGAACGTACCGTAGCTGTAAGTATAGTAGGCACCGTGGGCGCTCAGGATGCACAGATCGTATTTGTTCATCCGGCGCAGGTCCGACAGGGTCACCCGGGTGTTCATCGTCGTGCGCAGGCCCATGCCTTCCCAGAAGCCCTGCATATAGGAATAATACGGAAAGCGGGAGCTGTTCACCGTATTATCGAAGGCATAATAAATGGCGGCACGGCCGATCGTTTCAGGCAGAGCGTTTTCCCTGTACTGCCGGGCCTCCGCAGCCTGCCGGACATCGTCGGTCAGGGGCATCTCGGCGGTGCGGGGAGTGCATTGAGCAATGTCCCTCGGGGCGCGCAGGCCGTTGTCTCCGGCGTCAAAGGTCATCTCGTCCAGCTCGTCGGGCAGAGTGAGCAGGATGCCGCCCAGCACGCCGCAGCGGTAGGTAAAGCTGACGATCCCGTTCTCCTCGTCGGTGCGGATGGAGTCCCGGCGCACCAGCCCCTTCCGGGCCAGCTCATCCAGCTCCGCAAGGGCCGAGGTGAGCCTTTCTTCCCGGGACATCTGCTCGTATTCGTCGCTGCCGGTCAGGGCCGTCACAGCGGCGTCTGCCTGCTGCATCTCGGCGGCATCGTCCGTGGTGAGGGTGGGCTTTGCCGTATCCTGCACCTCGCCCGCTCCGTCTGCCGCCCATGCGGCGGGAGCCAGCACAGCCGTCAGCACCAGTGCCAGTGCGCAGACCGCGCACAAAATTCGATGGCGTTGTTCCTTCATGTAAAAACTGTTCCTCCAAGAACGCCGGGGACCGGCCATTTACCGCCCCGGTACGTTTCATTTTAGAGGGCATATCGGCCTTTGTCAAGCGTTCTGCGCCGATTTTGCAAAGCTGTCACAACCGGCCATCTTGCGCGCCTCTCTCCCCTGCTGTATAATAAGGTATATTGGGGGATCATGCCCGGCTGTGAGGCGGGGTTTCGAGGAAGCTGTTTTCGTAAGCGGAGTGCAATGCTTAGAAAACGGCTTCCCAAGGATACAGAAAGGTGGTGCTTTTTTGGAAAGCATTCAGCGATATTGGAAACGGACAGACAAGATGTACCTGCTGCTCTGCCTGTTCAGCAGCGCGATGGCGGTACTGGCGCTGTCGTCGTGGGCGGCGAAGCAGGGCAGCGGCTTTGCCGTGGATGAGCTCACCGGCCAGATCACCGGCATCGGCGACTACCGCCGGGCCGTGGTGCAGGCGGGCGCAGCGGCCATCGGCATCCTGGTGGCCATCCTTCTGTCCAACATCGACTACCGCAGCCTCGTCAATGTCTGGCCTGTCCATGTGGTGCTCACATGGGGCCTCGTGCTGCCCACGCTGGTCATCCGCAACGTATCCATCGGCCCGCTGACCATCGGCTATAACGCCGGTGATACCGACAACTACTCCTGGTACAAGCTGGGCGGCTTTACCTTTCAGCCCACAGAGCTGGCAAAGATCAGCTTTATCCTGACCTTTGCCATGCACCTGAACAACGTGCGCAGCCGCATCAACGAGCCAAAGGAGCTGGCAAAGCTGTTGCTGCACCTGCTGGTGCCCATTGCCATCATCCATGTGCAGGGCGATGACGGCACCGCCATCATCTACGGCATCATCGGCTGCTGCATGATGTTTGCGGCGGGGTTGAGCTGGAAGTATATCTTTGCGGCGTTTGCGGCGGCAGGTACTGCCGTGGCGATGGCCTTTGCCTTTTTCAGCGATAAGATCGGCAAAGGATACCAGTGGTACCGCATTCTGGCGGTGCTGGACCCGGAAAACACCACCGGCTGGGCCCCCAGCGAGACGATATGGAAGAACATCATCTACCAGCAGCAACGCGGCGAGATCGCGCTGGGTTCCGGCGGTATCTTCGGCAATGGCTTATTTGGAGGCAGGTATTACAGCGTGCCCAACGCCCACAATGACTTCATCTTCAGCTGGATCGGCAACGCGGCAGGCTTCGTGGGCTGCTGCGTGGTGCTGGGCGTGCTGCTGGCCATCATCATCAAGACCTTCGCCACCGGAGCGTGCAGCGAGGATATGCTGGGCTCCTTCATCTGCGCCGGCATCGGCGGCGCGTTCATGGCCCAGATATTCGTCAATGTCGGCATGAACCTCCGCCTCCTGCCGGTCATCGGCGTCACCCTGCCCTTCTATTCGGCGGGCGGCAGCTCGGTGCTCATGCTGTATATCTGCGTGGGGCTGGTGCTGTCGGTGTATATGCACAATACGAAAAAACTGTTTGGTTAAGTCTCTCTCAGAACAGGCGCTGTCGTTCAGCGCCTGTTTTTATTTTCCGGCCAAATCTCCAAAAGTCTTGTAACACGACAGAAGTCGTGGTAGAATATTCAAGTATTTTATCTATATTCTTTTGACTTTTTCAGGAGGTCCCATGAAGCATCATTCTCTCTCCAAAGTCCTCAAGCGCCTCGCCTGCGTGCTGGCGGCGCTGGTCATCGCGCTGGCCGTTGCCGTGTTCGCCCTCTGGCACAACGAGCTGGCCACCCTCTCGTCCCTCAAAAAGCTCTCCGACCGCGACGAAGCCCACCGCGACGGTGCTGTCTACCAGCTCAACGTCTCGGGCGGCTACTATTTCGACGATTTCCTGGCCCAGGGCGGCGCATCCACTGACTCTGAGCTCATCTCCTTCATCACCCAGAGCATCACCAAGGGCATCATCCCCATGAACATCAAGACCAGCACCATCGCCTGCTCGGCCTTTACCGCAGACACCCAGAGCGGCGACCGGGTCTTTGGCCGCAACTACGACTTCTCGGCCACCAACACCGCCATCGTCTACACGAACCCCGGTAAGGGTCGTCACGCCTCCTACTCCACCATCGACCTGAGCTTCCTCGGCCTCGACAAGGACAAGGACGTAGAGAGCCTCGGCCAGAAGATCCTGACCCTCGCGGCCCCCTATGTGCCGCTGGACGGCGTCAACGACGCCGGTGTGGCCTGCGGCATCTTCATGTCCTATCAGGGCGAGGGCAAAGGCACCCCCACCGACACCCAGACCGACAAGCCCGACCTCACCTCCACCACCCTGCTCCGGCTCATCCTCGACTACGCCGACTCGGTGGAGGACGCCGTGGCGCTGGCTGAGCAGTACGACCTTCACGACTCGGCAAGCAGCTGCTTCCACTACATGGTGGCCGACTCCACCGGCCGCAGCGCTGTACTCGAGTGGGTGGGTGCTGATGCCGACCACGACGCCGACGGCTCTCAGCGTCAGCTGAACGTCCTCTGGAACGACACCGACGCCCTCTCCGATTCCTCCGACTGGCAGGTGGTGACCAACTTTATCAAGGCGCCCGGCTACTACGACGGCACTGCCGTCGAGATGAAGGGCCTCGACCGCTACGAGCACCTTGCGGCTGCCCTGCGCCAGACCAACGGCGTCGTAGCTGACAAGAGCGCTGCCATGGACCTGCTGGCCTCGGTGGGCCGCCGCACCTGGAACAACGACGACTCCAACACCAACACCATCCACAGCGTGGTCTACGATTTGACCGATCGGTCTGTTCTCTGGGTAGGCAATGAGCACTACGGCGAGGATGGATATACATTTGAGTTTCAGCTTGGGGCGTAAAATGTAATTTTCTTGCGGTAAGCTTGACTTTTTTGAATTTCGCATATACTGAAAGTGGAAATGCAAAGATTCCATTTGGACTCACCAAAAAGAACAGGAGCTGCGTCCCGAAAGGATGCAGCTCCTGTTCTTTATATTATCTTACTTCAGCACTGCGCCGAGGTTTGCGCTGGTGACCATACGGGCGTAGCGGCTCAGCCAGCCGGTCTTGATGTTGGGCTCGGGAGCGACATACTTTGCCTTGCGCTGGGCCAGCACCTCATCGGGCACTTCCAGCGTGATGCTGGCGTTGGGGATGTCGATGTGGATGGTATCGCCTTCCTCAACAAGGCCGATGGGGCCGCCGGAAGCAGCCTCCGGGCTGACATGGCCGATGGCAGCGCCGCGGGAAGCGCCGGAGAAGCGGCCATCGGTGATGAGGGCCACGGTCTTGTCCAGCTTCATGCCGGCCAGAGCGGAGGTGGGGTTCAGCATCTCACGCATGCCGGGGCCGCCCTTGGGGCCTTCGTAGCGGATGACCACCACATCGCCCGGGACGATCTTGCCCGCATAGATGGCGGCAATGGCCTCGTCCTCGCTGTTGAACACGCGGGCCGGGCCGGAGTGCTGCTGCATCTCGGGAGCAACGGCGCTGCGCTTGACCACGCAGCCGTCCGGTGCGATGTTGCCCCACAGGATCTGCAGACCGCCGGTCTGGGAGTAGGGGTTGTCGATGGGACGGATGGCCTTATCGTTCAGGATGTGGGCACCCTTGATGTTCTCGCCCAGGGTCTTGCCGGTAACGGTGGGCACATCCAAATCCAGCAAGCCCTTCTTGGCCAGCTCTGCCTGCACCGCCGGGATGCCGCCCGCTGCGTACAGATCCGGCATATGGGTGGGGCCTGCCGGTGCCAGATGGCACAGGTTGGGGGTCTTGGCGCTGATCTCGTTGAACAGCTTCAGGTCGATGGGCACACCGGCCTCGTAGGCGATAGCCAGCAGGTGCAGCACCGTGTTGGTGGAGCAGCCCAGCGCCATATCACAGGTCAGTGCATTGCGGATGGAGCGCTCGTTGATGATCTGGCGCGCGGTGATGCCTTTGCGCACCATCTCCATCACTGCCATACCGGCGTGCTTTGCCAGCTGCAGGCGCTTGGAGTACACAGCCGGGATGGTGCCGTTGCCGGGCAGGGCGATGCCGATGGCCTCGCACAGGCAGTTCATGCTGTTGGCGGTGTACATACCGGAGCAGCTGCCACAGC
>ENA-OPDG01001681-OPDG01001681.1-human-gut-metagenome-genome-assembly--contig:-NODE-1681-length-14395-cov-3.267922_pt1 | contig 14395 bp, 18 predicted proteins | sample MGYA00241259_ERZ501498 | MGnify/ENA primary metagenome ERZ501498 (study PRJEB25962, sample SAMEA2042582) | human gut metagenome | biome: human gut; feature: human-associated habitat; material: faeces... | reverse complement strand
TAAAAACTGTACTAGAAGTGGCAAATCAAGAGTCGTCAATAGCATTAGAAAACTTAAATAAAAAAACATTTGATACAACATATCGTGATAAGTATATAAAAATATTATCACAAATGATTTCGAACCCAAACAAATTTGAAAAAATGGACTATTTTGAATTTACAAAATGGACCAGATGTTTTATTTTTAATGAACTAGAAAATTGAATTCGACTACGAAAGGACAATCACAATGACAAAAACTATAACAACCGTTCACACCGGCACTGTGACCGCCATCACCCCCAAGACCATCGTGGTCTTTCTCCCAGCACTCGACCTTGAAATTGATGTACCAGTCCGGACCGGTGACTCTACCCAGAACATCAGAATCCCAGCGGTAGGGGACAGCGCCACCGTACAGGTTGCGTTTCAAGGTGGTGACCTCGTTGCCACCGCCACCACCTTTGTACCACAGCAGGACATTCGCGAAGACATCCCCGTAAGTGAAGATGATGACTTTTTTCTGCTTGATGACGATGATGAATATGACTGGTACAGCGAGCCTCCGGCAGAAGACTTCGGATTCTGGAAATACGATTTTTGATTGAACCGTCCCATCAAAATGAGGCTTGCGCAATTCCCAAAACATGTTATAATACAGACATAACAACAGGTTCTAAGCCTCCTATCGTAATCAGTATCACACTGACTGCGGTGGGAGGCTTTTTGCATTCATAATTTCAAGGGTGGTGCATATTCAGATGGAAAACAAGTCGTTGTATTGCTTTTATTTTGACGAATCAAATAAAAACGGGAATATCAAATTCAAAAATGGTATTCCTAATTTCTGGTGCAAAAGTGGAGGACTTGAAAAAGGTCCTGAATACTATGTCGGGTGCTATATCGGATGGAATGCACAAAACAGTATTGTTGCAATGGAAAAATACCAAGAAATTGAAGACTTATGGGCAGCTAAGTTTTTTCCAGGTGTAAAAGGAGACTTGCCTGAACTTAAATCACAAAAGTTAAAAGCAGATTATAATTATGGAATAGCTAATTTCAGTGATAGATATATTGATTTTTACACGGCTTTATTTCAGCTCTTAATTAAGACTAAAACAATATATCAAATAAATATAATTAGTCCCCTTGAGGTTCTAACACGAGATGGAATAGATATTTCTTTTCCTGCTTCTTATGATTCCAGAACTATAACGGCGCTTTTTTACATTTTGAACAAATTCCTTTATATCTATTCTGACCACAACGTTTTAGCAGGGCTTGAAAACCTTCTTACTACAAACGATGATTCTCAGTTCAAAGAAAGCATAATTTCAAAATTGAATAATGTAATACAATGGGACAAAGGGGTGAGAAGAAAATATGCTGAAGTAAGCGCATTTACAGCTTTAAGATGCGCCATCGGCTCAAGCAAAATCACTGTTAAAACCTATCCAATAAAATTCGATTATATGATTGATACTCTTGGTTTGGTAGCCACATTAGCAGAACAATCTATTCAGCCTTCAGATGTTATTCTCAAAATTGACCGTGAGCGTGATACTGCTTTTGCTGTAAAGACAATATTTGAAAACACAACCGAAGTAGATTCAAAAGCCTGTGCTGGGGTACGAATGTGTGATATAGTAGCTGGGTTTATATCAAGTATGCTCAAATCAATAGCTAAAACGCTAAGCCATGATGAATCCGCGCTAAGCGGAAAAAAGGCAAGCAAAAATCTTTGCGTACTACCAAAATCATGGTTTGATTTAACAGAAAAACAATTCAAGCTTTATAAAATCCTTGGCGAGTTTTTGACAAGTTATAATTCCCCTTATTTTACTGCAACTACAGGTAAAAACTCAGATGATGTTGTGATGTTCTACTCATTACTCTTTTATTTCAAAAAATTTGATAGTTATGAAAACTATAAACGGCGCAATCTTCCAAAACATGTAAAAGAATTTCACGCATTTTCTATGCTGAGACTTCACGACGCATTTACACGAATGTAAAACGGCAGAAATCTATCAGAGCAATAAGAGCCGCACAAAAATCGCAAAATTAAAGAAAATACGAATTAAATTCAAATATCTCGGATTTTATTCAATAAATTTTATATTGCTATAATGTGCGAACTGCGTAAAATTAAGAGTGCAAGAAGAAGTCACATAACACACAAAGGAGAATAGCAAAATGAACACTTGCACCCTGAAATTCGAAGCTACCGCATTCCGCGAGAATGACGACAACGAGCTCGAAAGCCTCTCTGCATCCATCAGCGTTCCCGTGGAGAACGATGACGAAGTAATTGGAAACACACTGGGCGAGGAGAAACTGATTGTTCATGCTGTCGCAGCACTGTACAACCTTATCAGCGACCTGCGCCCCAATTGGCTGGATAACGAGGATACCAGCCTGACGCTAGATATTTCTATCGATGGCAGGAAAGCTCAGTCGTGCGGCGGTCTCGTCGCCATGAAAGAGGAGGGCTTCACCTTCGGCCTCGAAGATTAAGCTAAAATAATCCGGAGCCTTGCCTGCTAAAAGCGGGTGAAGCTCCTTTTTCATATGAGCGGAGGAATTATGAACATTGCATTTTGTGACGGGATGCTTTTGCAAGTGGTATTGCACGGCGGCAAAGCTACCGTCCTTTCAAAGCGAGAAATCGGAGCAGATACAATAAACTTCTATAATTACTTTGCGAGATATTGCTTATCTCCAGAAGAACCGCTTCTAAAACTGCTAAATTGCGCGGATGATGAAGCCATCGAAATTATTTCAGGACAGCCCCTCGTAAAGCAATTCTGTTGGGATTCAAGCAGCAGTTGTACCGATGCTTTAACGCAAAGGAACCAAGCTACAGCCAAAGAAGCCTTGACTTATACCCGAAATCTTACCCAGCAAGCTTTCTCGGAATTAGACGCCGTCTTTTCAGAGTTCCATGATACAAAGGGACCAGATGGCAGCAAAGTCGTATTCATGCCAAAGCAGGTTATAACAACCTTTGCTTTGCTAAACAACAAAATCGTCCAAGTCTACTCGGTGAAAGACTTATATGACTATCTTTCCATCGATTTCTATTACGCCAATTATGCGTCAGAGTCTGCAAAGCGGATTGCTATCTGTCCCTGTTGCAAGAGGGCTTTCCGTTTGAGTCAGCGGAACAAAGTATACTGCAGCAAGGCATGCAAAGACAAAAGCATTCGGGTAAACAACAAGAAGGACCCATACTATTCCAAATACCGCTACTTACAGCAGTACAACAACAGGCAGCTTAACAAGCTGCGTAAACAAATGGCAGATTCACCTCAGCAAACGCAGAAATTACAAGATGCTTATAACACTTGGAATGAATGGGCACGCTCTGAATATGAACGGGTGAGCAACATCACTTACCATGAGCAGCAAGAAAGCATCGAAAAATTTGGTGAATGTCTGAAGGAGAAGTGGAAAGGTCTAATGCGAGAAGCAAAATGAGCTGGAAACACTCTCCCAGCGAAAGGGATGTTGCCAACAGGAGAGACTTTTTGTTGCGTAGCTGCGAAACATAGTTGACGACCCGTGCGACTGGCATACAATAGAACATACTGAACAGCGTTGATAACGTTGCTTCGGTAGAGACGAATAGGGTCCTGAGCCGACCTTAAATGCTCACTGCGAAGAAAGACCTGCCTGCGGCTAACAGGCGGGTCTTTTCTTTTTGCGTAGCTGCTGCCAAGAGCAAAGAAGGAAGCGTAGCTGCAGCAAACCGTAGGCGCTGCAGTTGACATAATGTGCGAGCTGCATACAATAGAGATGTACTAAAGATACCATCTCACATAACAACCATTCATAATCTGACAAATTCAGACAGGCACCAATCGGGTGACCTGTCTTTTTTGTTGTGAGACCGCGTAATGCGGAGAAAGATGAGGATTACCATGACCACTATTATGAGCACCGCTGAATTCATCCGCGTTACCGACCTCCTGAAGAAGGAAAAGGCCGCCAAAAACAGTGACAACATATTCGCCGCTATGATGGCTATGCGCGAGAACCGCCCCGAAGCGACTTGCGCAGATGGCTTCAAGATGTCCATTCAGGCATCCGATGAGCACTACTGCCAGAAGGCTGATGACGGGAGTTATGCGAGCGTAGAAATCGGGTTTCCGTCTTCGTCCGAGTCCTTGCTCGACGATTATGGTGATGACGGAGTGTACGGCTATGTGCCGCTCACTGTTGTCGATGCCATCATCGCCAAGCACGGTGGAATCCTGCTCAATGAGCAGTAAGCCACTCTATCCAATCCCAGCATGACATTCGGCTACACGCCGTTTGTTCATATATGAAGCAGTTATCATTCCTCTTAATGAGAACAAAAATGATAGCTGTTATTTCTATTTTACAAGCCTCGAAAATACGAGGAGAAAGAGAGTTTGCTATGAACACCAACACTATCAATTCCAAGAAGGCTATCCCAGGCGTTAATGACGTGGCTACCAAGTGCCCGAAAATTTCCGCTATGTGGAGCACTAAGAACGCTTTCACTCCCAGCAAAGTAGCTGCAAGCAGCAACAAAAAGGCATTGTTTGTCTGCCCTGATTGCGGTCAGGAGTTTGAGGCTCCCATTCGCAATGTCGTCCGTTCGGTAATGAACGGTAACACTGGTTGTCCTGTTTGTGCAGGTCGCAAGGTTGTCCCCGGCATCAACGATTTGGCTACCAAGTATCCAAAGGTTACTGCTATGTGGAGCGTCAAGAACGCTTTTGCTCCCGGTGAAGTAGCTGCAAGCAGCGGCAAGAAGGCAGTGTTCGTCTGCCCTGATTGCAGTCAGGAGTTTGAAGCTCCCGTCTACAGTGTTGTCAAATCTGTAAGCTACGGTAACACTGGTTGCCCTGTTTGTGCAGGTCGCAAGGTTGTATCCGGCATCAACGATTTGGCTACCAAGCATCCAAAGGTTACTGCTATGTGGAGCGGCAAGAACGATTACGCCCCCAGCGAAATTCCTGCTCGGTCGTCCAGACGCGCCATTTTTGTGTGCCCCGATTGCAAACAAGAGTTTGTGACAAGCATCCACAACATGACGCGGACTATTGCATCCGGTGTTACTTGCTGCCCCAATTGCAGAATGCGAGGACATACTATCAGTGCGATTTACAAGAATGAGTATGGTTCGCCGAAATCTGTTGGCACTACGATGACGATGAAGGACGGCAGCAAAGCTACCTGCACCGCTTATCATGGTGTCAACAACATCACCGTCGAGTTCGAAGACGGGTTCGTTCTGTACCATGCTCGCTGGAATCAGTTTATCCGTGGTACTCTTCACCACGGTCAGAAAACTACTGAAGGATAACAAAGCCATCTGATACGAAGTTGGCTTATGAATGTAGCAGCTATCATCTTCCTCCAGTAGGGGGATGGTAGCTGCATTTTTATTGCAAGCCTCGAATGTTACGAGGAGAAAAGAGGATATTATGAATACTTTCGTGAATGTCATGCACGCCAACACCTGCAACTGCGCTGCTTGCGCTCCGGTCCCGACTCTTGGCATTAAGATGCCGTATGAAGTGGTTAAGGAAAATTGTCTTGCTGTTGCTTGCCCAGAAGCTGCGGCTATGCTGAGTGATAAAGACAGGCACTTTGCTTTTGAGGTCACTACAGGAAGCAAGAAGAGACTCACTTTTGTGTGCCCAAATTGCGGGCAGGAGTTTGAGACCCGTGCTCGCAATGTTGTCCATTCGGTGATGAACGGTCGCACCGGTTGTCCTGTTTGTGCCGGGAAAAGAATTGTTCCCGGCATCAACGACCTTGCGTCGCAATGCCCAAAAGCAGCCTCTATGTGGAGCAGCAAAAACAAGCTCTCTGCTTCAGAAGTTGCCGTTAAAAGTAACCGAAAAGCCTTCTTCAAATGCCGTGATTGCGGACAGGAATTCGAAACCACAATTGCTCACGTTGCCAATGCTGTAGATAATGGAACCACCGGCTGTCCTGTTTGCGCAGGGCAGAAGGTTGTTCCCGGCATCAACGACCTCGCTTCGAAGTACCCGGAAATTGCGGCCATGTGGAGCAGCAAAAACAAGCTTTCTGCTTCAGAGGTTACTATTGGAACATGTCAAAAGTTCTTTTTCGAATGTCGTAATTGCGGGCAAGAATTCGAAAGCAGAATCCAGGATGTTGTTCGTTCTGTAAGCAGTGACACCACCGGTTGCCCTACTTGTGCTGGGAAAAGGACTGCTTCCGGCATCAATGATTTGGCAAGCCAATGCCCTAAAGCTGCTGCTATGTGGAGCGGCAAGAATGCTTTTACTCCCAGTGAGGTGGCTGCAACCAGTAGCAAGAAGGCAGTGTTCGTCTGCCATGATTGCGGGCAGGAGTTTGAGGTCCGTGTTCGCAATGTTGTCCATTCGGTGATGAACGGTCGCACCGGTTGTCCTGTTTGCGCAGGGCAGAAGGTTGTTCCCGGCATCAACGACCTCGCTTCGAAGTATCCAGAAATTGCGGCCATGTGGAGCAGCAAAAACAAGCTTTCTGCTTCAGAAGTTACCGCTAAAAGCAACCGAAAAGCCTTCTTCAAATGCCGTGATTGCGGACGAGAATTCGAAGCTGTAATCAGAAGTGTTGTTAATTCTGTAAACAATGGCTTCACTGGCTGCTACGAGTGCAAGATGCGAAGAATCAACGCTATTTCCAAGCCAGAGTGTTTTGTAGTGCGTCCTATGCTGGCATTTGCTGGCGAAAACGGAATTGCCAATCCTTTTTTTGATGTACGAAACATCTTGGGGAAAAATAGCCGCTTGGGACTGGATTTTGTGGACCATATTCAGAAGCTCTGTGCCGAATACAATGGCGTTGCTTGGCACGGCGATGAGGAACATGTAGAAAGAGACCGCTTCAAATTCGAGGCCGCCCAAAAAGCCGGATACACGATGATTCGCGTTCAGGAGCCGGGGCTCGAAGTCCTTGACCCTAAATACGACATTGTTATGCCTGAAGGGTTTTACCGTGACGGCAAATATGATGCTGAAATCATGGAAGAAGTTGGTCGTAAAGTCATCCACCTGTTGGAAGAGATTTACGGTCGCAAGGCTTCTCCTGAGATTTGGGCATTGAACAACTTCAAGGAATTTGAGGTTTGGTACGACGCCAACAAAAAGGAACTTGAAGCCAATGCACGGAAGAAAGGACCGAAGGGCAAAACCGCAGCGAAGATGGCTGCCTGATAGATTACAAGACCTCTGACGAACTCAGTCGTCTTTTTACATAGATAGCGTTTCCTGCCGTTCACCCCTGACCGGGTGGGCGGCTTTCCTTTTTTGCAAACTACTTGTCATGCGTCAAGTACATATGATACAATGAAACGGTAATAACAACAGGGTAGGGGCGCTATGTCATTTTATGGCATGGTGCTCTTTTTTGTTTGGAAAGGAAGTGAAAAAGCCATGTCAAAATCCACCTGCTCAGGGTATACGCATACCCAAGAACAATGCGACCACCACGCAAACCAAATGAACCCCAACAGCGATGTCTACGCGGCCGCTATGGACAACCACGCGAACCAATGCAATCCGAACAACGACAACTACCAAGGCAAATGAGGAGACAAAGATGAAACTCAAAAAGATACTCAGCGCAGCCCTGAGCGCGACGCTCGCTGTAGGACTCTGCGTCCCAACAGCAATGGCAGCACAGCTACAGAACGAGGTTGACCGGTCTATCACCAAAGAAGTCCTCTATGATGATTTTTCAGGCGATACACTCGACACGAGCAAATGGCTTGTTGCCGATAAGATGTGGGGTGGTTGGAACGGAGGCGTTGTACCGGAAAATGTCTCTGTCTCTGATGGAACCTTGAAACTCGAAGGACATGGAAACCTGTACGCAGGAGATGTAGAGAGCTGCAACAAGAATCTTCTCGGAGGTATCCGCACAGGAGCAGCCATTGCGACACGCGATTATTATGCTTCCGGCAGTTACGAAGTCGTAGCAAAAGTGGCTCCTGAACTGGGAGCCCGCTCTGCCATTTGGACATTTGAGTATGAAGAATACGAGAAAGTCGTAGACCCGGAATACAACAACTACCCGGACCAGACTGGCAAATATGCAATCTCTGAAGACGAGGCAAAAGCCTATGCTGCCGAAGCCTGCAAAAACTAACAAATAGCATCAAGCCGTTCACCCCTAACCGGGTGGGCGGCTTTTTCTTTTGCCAATTTGCATCCAGACTGTGCCATCAACGCAGCTCCAGAACAGAATTTCTAATTTATTTCTGCCAAAACACCCACATTGGAGGGGGCATAGATTTTTATGTACAGAGTATTAACATAGAGCAGACAAGATTGTAAAAAATGCAATTTTATGGTATAATACAGGTATGGTTAAGCGGAAAATATATCGCCAGTTTGGCGATTCTTAAAGCGTGGTGAGCAATTTGAAAAAACTCTTGAGCTTCGTACGAAAAGCACTATTCATGGTTACGGTAGTCGTAATCGCCGTGGCTTTCGAGGGTTGCGGCGAAGTGGCAGATAAGACTATCGACGAGATAAAAGACATCCCGGCACAGATGTTCACTACAAGGGAAACGGCAGAAACTGCGCAAACGGATGAACGGATAACCTCGCCGGAATCTGCAGTGACAGAGTACAACTACATCTATTACCGCCACAACAACCAATGGGTCACATCACGCCTTGTAAGCTATGAGGTAGTAGACAACGGGCAAAACATAAAGTTTGAGGTTGATTCCATGATGAGCGCTGACCGATACTACTACACCAGCATGGCGAATGTCATGCTGATTCATCGTGATGAGCCAAGCACATAAACAAAGCAAGCAATTTATCCGGAAAATAAGGAGAAGCAACAATGGGATACCAATTAACAGGAACATTCACAATAAGCTGCACAGAAGAGGAAGCATTCAACATCATGTATAACATGATGCACGACAAAGCATTGTATATGCCAGAGTTGGCGCTCATAAATGCACGCCCGTCAAAGCTTGACCCAGCGTTTCTGTATCCCCGTGATATGTTCATAAACGGGGACTACTTGTTCTGCTATCCCAAGCAGCAGTTGGCACTACAGATAAAGCAGCTTCTCGCTACGCATCAGATAGCTTTTGCGCAGGTGCTTGCAGCCACTGACAAAGAAGACCAGCACCGTATCCGTGCCGTTTTTCGTCAAGACCTGACGAAGATAGACATAGACCTGCATGGTGTAAAAGAAGCCAATGCGAAGAAGCTCATTTTGAAATACAAGCGCACTCCGGAGGAAAGGTAAACAATGACAACCACAAACATCATCGGATTCATTCTAATTGCAATTTCCATTGTCGTGCAAGTTGGCAGTTTCGTTGTAAGATGGTTCTGTATCCCCAGTGAACCGTACTTCTCTGAGAAAACAAACTGCATGGTAACATACGCTGAAATTGAGGATATGCGCCACAGGTGCAATGTCGTCACGGTTATAGGTGTAGTTCTCATGGCAGTGGGTATCGTTCTGGCAATGCTGCTGTTCACATACTGAGAGGAGAAGGAAAGAGTATGACTGCTATCATCAAAAGACTGCTTGCTCTGGCAACGGCTTTCACGCTTGCGTTGAGCCTTGTAGGTTGCGGGGTCAATGTTACAAGCGTTTCACTGAATTTGCCCGACACCATTGAAAAGGGGACAACCCTTGTCGCCACCCCGGAATACGCCTTTGATGGTGCAACTCCGGAAACGGCAGAACTGGAAAAGAAGCTGGACAAGCTCGAAATGCACTATACATCCAGTGACCCGTCTATTTTGGTCGTAGATGACAACGGTAATCTTGTGGCTGTCAGCGCCGGTACGGCAGAAGTTGCCTTGTCCAGCAAAGATGGTACGGTATCGACCAGTAAAACGCTGGAAGTTGTCGTTTCACCAACCGAAATGAAAACTACCGATGAATTGACTTTGACAGCAGGAGAAGTTGCTACGCTGGAAACGGCTGTCGCTCCTACTGATGCTACTCATGTATCTATCAGCTACGCTTCTTCTGACGATTCCATTGCAACGGTAAATGACGGCGGTGAAGTAAAGGCTGTGGCAGCAGGCGATGCAACCGTCACGGCGGTAGTGGACGGTACAAGCCTCACATCTTCTTGCAAAGTTACTGTATTGCCGGTTCTCGAAAGCATTGAGTTGAGCAACGCCTCTCTTTCTTTGCAGCCGAACGATACTGCACAGCTTTCTTATACGGCACAGCCGGAAAACGCTCTAATTAAAGAAGCTACATACACAAGCAGTGATGATACCGTTGCAACCGTTGATGCAAACGGCAATGTGACTGCGATTGCCGATGGCAAAGCAACAATTACGGCTTCTGTCGGCAATGTTTCTGCTGAGTGTGTTGTAACTGTTGATTCTACGGTTTCGCCCTCGAAAACCAGCGCGAAGGGCAATTCGTCTTCCGGTTCTGCATCTTCTGGAACCAATAGCGGTTCGAGTGACACTAGCTCTTCTGCATCTGCTCCTGCTGCGTCTTCCAGCTTTGAGTATGGTGCATTGCCAATGGACCCAGCAACTGATGGCGAAACATGGTGGAGTATTGACTCTTCCGATTCCGCATATTGGGCTGTGGCAAATAATATCAATGCAATGCGTGCAGAGGGTGGTCTTCCAGCTCTTACTGTGAGTTCTTCGCTATCGAGCATCGCAGATTCAAGATGCGAATACCTTATTGCAAACGATGTTTTTTCTCATGATGGTGCAACAACTGCGGAAATCTTGTGCTCTGGAGCAACCAGTGCGTCTGCAGCGTGTACGGGTTGGAAAAACAGCCCCAGCCATTATTCAAACATTATGACGCCGGGATATACACAGATGGGAATTGGTTGTATATTTAACACTGCGTATGGTGTTGAAGTTTGGTGTGTTACATTTAGCTGAGGTTCTATATGCTGTCAAATATTACTGCGTTGAAGACCGTAAAGGAAAACACGAACAAGGTCGTTCTGGACGCTATGCCCGGCATCCTCTTTGAAAGTGCCAACAAGGGACAGAACCGCCAGAAGTTCTTCCCGCATGGGGAAGAGGAAACAATTCTTGTCGTTGTGGATGATAGCTTTGCAAGGCGCTTAGCATATCTCTCAACCAACTTGACGAAGCGCCTTGTCCTTCTCAACAACAAAACGGACGGCTTCTTTGGCCCGGAAATCCGCAATGTCGAAGGCAAGACTGCGCCGTATGCTTGGCGGCAGGTCATCAAGCCTATGCTGGTGGACACCAATGGAAAATTCTACGACGGCAAGCTGAGCGATGTAACATATGAGATGTTCTTTGCTCTCATGGAATACACAGAAAACCATTGGGACGCCGAAGCTGTTAACGCGACAGAGATAAACCATTCTGTGTGGGCTATCGTCTGCAACACGGCGTCCGCGATGCAGCAGGATAAGCGGTTCCTGCACCAAATTGAAGTCAGCAATGAGGCGTTCTTAGATGTTGCAGCCTGCATCTACAACGACTTGATGGGATTTGTAGCGAGGGAGTACGAGATTTTCAAGCAGAGGAACGAACAATGAACATTAAATTCGTCAATGGTGATATCCTGACATTTCCGGAACGCGATGAAGACACTATCATTTGCCAGCAGGTGAATTGTCGTGGCGTGATGGGCGCGGGTCTTGCAAAACAGATTCGCGACAAGTGGCCTATTGTATTCAACGAATACAAGAAAATCTGCGGAACCGACAAACTCGGTGATTCCCAAACAGTTCAGGTTGCTCCGCAGCTGTATGTCGTTAACCTGTTCGGTCAACTAAATTATGGCAGAGATAAACGCCAGACAAACTACGCGGCGCTGGCAGCAGCTATTTTCGGAGCAATGAAAGAACACCCTAACGCCACCTTCCGCATTCCTTACGGCCTCGGCTGCGGGCTGGCAGGCGGTAACTGGGTGACGGTGCTGAACCTTATCGAGGAAGCCGCCAATGCTTGGAATGTGAATGTTGAGATTTGGGTGCTGCCCAAAAAGTGAGAGGTAAGTATGTACAATACAAACTATAAGTGCGTCAAGCCGTTCGATGTATGGCTTGATGCCATTGGTCCAGATGGCAAGAAAATTCCATATCGGGTAAAGCGCGGAACCATCTGGCGCTTAGAATGGTGCGGCGACGAGCAGAGTCTCAAGGAACTTTCAGGTCCGGATAAGATGCACATTACGCTGCCGGATGAATATGTTGAGAAATACTTCAAGAAGGTTTGAATATGGGTAACTATTGTCCCTACACGGACGGAAATGTCGTATACCTTCAGTGTAAAGAATGCGAAGAGAAGCTCTGCGAAAAAGACTGGTTCTTTTGCGGAGTTGCTGGAACTCCATTGTCGATGATGAAGTCCCGCAAACAAATGTCAGAGTACCTCGATAAGATGCTGGCAAAACGGGAAAAGGTCGTCATTGCAGCAGAATCTGGTAAGAAGATGGCTGCTTTGGCAGCTATGTACGCCAGCGAACGCGGATACATTTTTATACCTGTTGCAAATGATGATTTGCTCACATATTTATCTAAGCTGCAGCAAAAGGGCTGCGTAGTTTTTGAAGGAACTAATGATGAACGAGAAGCCGAAAGCACCTGTCGTGAGCTGCGCATACCGCTGCGGCGCTGTAAACTGGAAGGAGCATAAGCCTATGATGTACCAGAAATTAGTTCGGGACAACATCCCGGCAATTATCGAAAAGAGCGGTGAGACCTGTGTAACCCGTAAGCTGTCCGACAAGGAGTATGAAGATGCTCTAACGAACAAACTGCAGGAAGAGGTCGCCGAACTGCTGGAAGCCTACACAGCAAAGGAGCGGAGCGTTCTGGACTGCGCTGAGGAGATGGCGGATGTGATGGAGGTCCTGTACGCTATGGGCAAGACCTGCGCTGTTTCCAAGCGGGAAGTGGAACAGGTCAGAAGCCAGAAAGCGGCAGAGAAGGGGACTTTCTCTAAGAAAATCTTTTTGGTTTCGACAGAAAAGTGAAAGGAGTGTGCTTGTGACGCAGCAAGACGCAATGCGGTTAATCAGAAAACTGATTTTTGCCAAATACAGTCAAGACCCCACGCATTTTTGTCGGTGTGTGGACGAAATTGCACAAACCTTGGAGGAACAAGGCGATAAAGAAGGCGCTCGCGCTATTCGCAACACCTCTCGTGACGGGTATGTAAAATCGTACTACGAGGCGAGTCGGCAAACGCAACCGCCCGGCAGTCCTTTTGTCAGCTACAAACCTGCATTTATCATGGATAACAAAGATATTGTACTTTGGCACGCGAAGCATGATAATCCGCCAATGCGAGTTCGACATATTTTAGAGTACATCGAGAACGGGGAAATGGTTGCCAAAGATGTGCTGGAGTACGATGCGAACGCAGACAAATGGGTTAGACTTGAGGGAAAATGTATGGACTTGAAATGAAAAAGCAAGGAGGTATGGATATGTAATTGTCCAATAAAAGCAAGGCGGTCTGGTGGACCGCAGAAGATTGAAATGAACTGAGGCGGCAGGTACAGCCAGAGGGTTGCCAGTATGTAAGCTATGAGCCTGTATATATTGTCAGTTGTGTATGACTGCATAAGATTAAAACCATAGTTTTTCCGCCGTTGGGTCGCCAAAGCAGTCCGTACGGACTGCATAAGATTGAAATAGGTAAAGCTCAAAGAGGTCATCAACGGTTGTTTGTTGCGGTCTGTATGACCGCATAAGATTGGAACTGGGATGGTGATGACGGTCGCCCTGCCGAAACACAGTCCGCGTGACTGCAAAAACTAAAAATGTCGCAGCCCGTGCGGCTGCGTGGAGGAGAACCTCTACCGCTGCGGTAGGGGCTCTTTTTCCATCAACGGTGAGAAATGCACAAAGTGTAAATAAACACTATGCAAGGTTGATTGTATAAGTGAAATGTGGGATAATTAAAGCAGACAAAAATACAAGGTAGGAGGCAAAAGCAATGAAATATTAGCAACGCACCATAATTACAGCACCAAAAGACAGCAAGATGCACAATGCTACATTATGTAAAAAATGTAGTCGTTGTAGGCTGTTGCCGAAGCAGTCCACGTGACTGCATAAGATTGAAACACTCATGATTGTGGATGGAATCTCAGCCATCATGTCGCTGCCTGTATGGCTGCATAAGATTGAAATCTAAGACTGATACTGAAAATGCCCAATCGCGGTCTGTATGAACCACATAAGGCGACGGAACAACCAAGAACCGTAACCGCCTGTGAAGCAGTTCACATGGCTGTCAAAACTAAAAATGTCGCAGTCCGTGCGGCTGCGTGGAGAGGAACCTCTACCGATTATGGTAGAGGCTCTTTTTCCATCTGACGGAAAAAGCAAGAAATGAATAAAAAGTAAATAAATGCAATACAAGGTTGATTGCAAATGCGAAATGTGGGATAATTGGTACAGATGAAAA
>ENA-OPDG01001666-OPDG01001666.1-human-gut-metagenome-genome-assembly--contig:-NODE-1666-length-14513-cov-2.469636_pt1 | contig 14513 bp, 10 predicted proteins | sample MGYA00241259_ERZ501498 | MGnify/ENA primary metagenome ERZ501498 (study PRJEB25962, sample SAMEA2042582) | human gut metagenome | biome: human gut; feature: human-associated habitat; material: faeces... | reverse complement strand
CGATTCCCGTCATCAGCTTACTAAGAAAGATCCCGGGAAACCGGGATCTTTTCGTTATATAAAAAACAGCAGGAGATGGGCAGGAAGAAAAAGACACTATTACAAAAGGTACAGTTATGATTGTGAGGGAAAAAGAAGATGCGTCATTCGCTTGGGGTAAAGAAAGCTCGAATATAAGGATTCCAAAGGACAGGACTGTTATTTCTATTATTCGAACATTGCCGGAACCGATCTGGATATGCTGGGCTATGTGCCCGTTGCAGATATTGAGTCTGAGGTAACGGACTGGAGCATTGTTCTGCTGGTCAGCGGCATGAAAAAGAGAGAATCCAAATCGGAGACATTCAGCGCAAATCCGTTTGAATACGAATTCTTATACGCACCGCTCGGGGACAAGGGCGCTTACGCGTACCAGCAGCCGTGGTATGGATTTTCGGTCAACAAAGACAGCGAAGAGAAAGAGATCGCGGTTGAGTTTCTGCGCTTTATGATGCAGGAAAAAGAGATCGACGAGATGGCCAGTATTAAAGGCCTGCCGTCGGTGGCAGAAAATGGAACCGACGAGCGGTATGCGGGGCTTCGGGATGCAAAAAGTATTGAGGCAAGTTTCATCAACGACGGCAGCGTGCCGGATTCCATCCGCGCGGCATTGGAGCAGGTCTGCAATGACTTCGGAGCAGGCGTGTACGGCAATGCAAACGAGGCAGTGCAGGCGTTTGTGGAGCTGTGTGCAGAGAAATAAGATAGGAAAACGAGAAGAGCGACTCATTTGTGAAAACAAGTGGGTCGCTTTTTGGTGCTAAAGATGGTAGAATAGGTACAACAGAAAAAATGAGGTGAAGAAAACAATGGAGTCAAAACGTAAGGTACTGCAAAAACTGTTCCTTTCCACGCTGTATCTGAGCGCATTTACGTTCGGCGGCGGTTATGTGATTGTGACGCTGATGAAGAAGAAATTTGTGGATGAGTACCACTGGATTGAGGAGAATGAGATGCTCGATTTGGTGGCGATTGCGCAGTCATCGCCGGGGCCGATTGCGGTGAATGGGGCGATTGTTGTCGGGTATAAGCTGGCGGGGATGATTGGTGTGCTGGTTTCGATTATTGGAACGATTATTCCGCCGTTTCTGATTATCTCTGTGATTTCGGTCTGCTATCAGGCGTTCCGGGATAATTTTTTCGTGAGCCAGATGCTCGAAGGAATGCAGGCCGGAGTGGGCGCCGTGATCGCATCTGTGACATATGACATGGGTGCCGGAATCGTGAAGAAGAAAGATGCTTTGTCATACGTACTTATGGTCGGGGCATTTATAGCTTCCTGCATATTTGAGGTAAATGTAGTCTATGTGATTCTGATCTGTGGAATTGTCGGAGTACTCCGCGCATTAATTGAGAAAAAGATCACGAAGAAAGGAAGTGAAGAGAAATGATTTATTTGAAATTGTTTTTAAGCTTTCTTCAGATTGGACTGTTCAGCTTTGGTGGCGGTTATGCGGCGATGCCTCTGATCCAAGAACAGGTAGTGTCGCAGCACGATTGGCTTACGATGACAGAATTCACAGATTTGATCACGATTTCCCAGATGACACCTGGGCCAATTGCAATCAATGCGGCAACATTTGTCGGCAGCAAGATTGCGGGAGTTCCGGGATCTGTTGCGGCGACCTGTGGGTGCATTCTGCCGTCTTGTATTATCGTAACTTTGATTGCATGGTTTTATTTAAGATATAAGAAAATGAAAATGTTCCAGAGCGTGCTGGAATCCTTAAGACCGGCAGTTGTTGCACTGATCGCATCCGCAGGTATCGCAATTTTGCACACTGCATTCTGGACAGATGGAATTGTGCAGTTTACGGCGACAAAATGGTCTATGGTGGTGATCTTTGGAATCTGTCTGTTATTGCTTCGTAAGACAAAACTGAATCCGGTGGTTGTGATGATGCTTGCGGGAGTGATGAACGTGGCAGTAAGATATGCAGCCGGATAAAATAGCGAATCCATGCAGGTTCCGGTAAAGAAATGTGAATAGGTGAAAAATATGAAGACTTATGTGGAAAACATTTTAAAGATCATGGTATATTGTGAATAACTTTCATGATATACTGTACATACGTTGTAAAGATAAGAACAGGAGAGCGAAATGAGCGAACAGAACAATCAGAACACACAGGAATCACAGACACCGCACAAGCGTCGTGAGAGATATAAAGGAAAATACCCGAAGAAATTCGAGGAGAAATATAAAGAGTTACAGCCGGAGAAATACAAGGATACAATCGCACATGTAATCCAGAAGGGAAATACTCCTGCCGGAATGCACATTTCTATCATGGTAAATGAGATCCTGGATTTCCTGAAAATCCAGCCGGGTGAGACTGGATTCGATGCGACACTCGGATACGGTGGACATACGAAAGCAATGCTGGAATGTCTGAAAGGTGAGGGGCACATCTATGCAACAGATGTTGACCCGGAAGAGTCTGCGAAGACAAGAAAACGTCTGGCAGATCAGGGATTCGGAGAAGATATTTTAAGTATCCGTCTGCAGAACTTCTGCACGATCGATGAGATTGCGAAAGAAGTTGGAGGATTTGATTTTATCCTTGCGGACCTTGGAGTTTCCTCTATGCAGATCGACAATCCAAAGAGAGGATTTTCCTTCAAAGTTGACGGACCGCTGGATCTGCGACTGAACCAGGAGAAGGGAATCAGCGCAGCAGAGCGCCTTGATAACATTTCCGAGGAAGAGCTTGCCGGAATGCTTTACGAGAATTCAGATGAGCCATACTGCGAAGAGCTTGCAAAAGCAATTACAAATGAGATTCGCAGAGGCAATCGCATCGATACAACAACAAAGCTTAGAAATGTCATCGAGAAGACTTTAGATTTCCTTCCGAATAATAAAGAAAAGAAGGACATTATCAAGAAGACTTGCCAAAGAACATTCCAGGCACTTCGTATTGATGTCAATAATGAGTTCGAAGTGCTGTATGAATTCATGGAGAAACTTCCGGGAGCATTGAAACCGGGCGGAAGAGTGGCAATTCTCACATTCCATTCCGGAGAGGACAAGCTTGTAAAGAAAGCACTCAAAGCAGGATATAAAGAAGGAATCTATTCCGAATATGCAAGGGATGTTGTACGTCCGTCAGCGCAGGAATGTGCACAGAACGGAAGAGCAAGATCTACGAAGATGCGCTGGGCCGTGAAGGCGGAATAGTTGACTTCAATATAATGAAATGTTATAGTTAGTCAGAAATAATAGCGTTCGGTGCTGTTTGATCAGAGAATATATTTCCATATCCTGATCGAAACAGGTAAAAGGGAAACAGGTGCAAGACCTGTACGAACTCGTCACTGTGAGCAGAGATGCGGTCTTCTTAGAAATTAGATTTCAGAAGACCGCTCCTATACAGACAAGTGTGGAGAGTCCGCACATCCACTGGGAGACCGGGAAGGTGTTCTGTATAGAAGATCTGTAAGTCAGGAAACCTGCCGGCCGTTGGTGCGGGGAATATACGAATTCCAGATCACGAGTAATTGATTGTACCGAAAAAATCATTCATTCGATTCAGGATAATTCTATCCATTTTCCGTATTTTATAATTCACAACTTAAGAGGAGACAAAAAAGAAATGAAAAATAAGAGCAGATGGCTTGCGCTTATGCTGACAGGTTCTATGGTGATTTCACCATTGTCTTATACAAGAACATATGCGGCAGAAAATGAGCAGCAGTATGAGACAAATTTACAGGAAACTGTAGAGGTGGAAGAAGCTGATCTAGATAAGAAACAAGATGAGAGTCAGACAGAAGACGCAGGAAATGTTAAAGAAGATAAAAGAAATGACGATTTAACAAAAGAAGATCAGACAGAGGAATCTGATAAAGTTGATAATTCTTCGGATAAATCAGATGATCAGAATTCAATCGAAGCAGAAACAAAACCAGATTTAGAGAATAACTCAGAAAATAATTCAGAAAACAACTTAGAAAATAACTCAGAAGAGAAAGATACAGAAACCACCGGGAAAAATCCAGGCACAACTGTCTCAGATCAGGTTGCGGACAAAAAAAATGATAACAAGGATACACAGATAAAAGATGAGACAGGCAAGTCAGAACCTTCTACGGATTCTAACGATTCTACGAATACTCCGGAACCGGAACTTCCGCCACTGCAGGAGGCTCCTTCTGTAACAGGAGAATCTGTGAAGGTAGTAAAAGAAAACGCCGAAGAGTTCGCAATGTTCAAGGTCAGCAAGTCAACAGTTACGAAAAAAGATGGTGAGCTTGAAATTACAATTAAGACAGAAAAAGCACATTATGATGCACTTTATCTTGGCTCTAAAGATGACCTTCTGAAGTCTTCCATAATTGAAGGAACAAAGACAGAAGATGGAGGAATGACATTTACTTTTAAAGTGCCGCAGGCGCAGGCAGGACAGACAATTCCGGTATCTTTGAGAAGATCAAAAAAGCAAACTTGGTATGATACGATGTATCTGTGGATGTATATCCCAACTCCAGAAGAAACATCAACACCAGAACCATCACCGGAACCAACTCCATCACCGAATCCAATGCCTAATCCAGAGCCAACTCCAACTCCGACACCGGAAGCAACAGTAGCCAACGGAATCTACAGCATGGACGTAGTTTCCAGTTCTTCTATGTTTAAAGTAGTGGATTGTATTCTGACAGCAAAAGACGGAAAAATGAGTGCCGTGCTTACATTAAGCGGAACCGGTTACGGCTATCTGTATATGGGAACAAAGGAAGAGGCTGCAAGCGCAGATCAGTCATCCTGGATTCCATATCAGGTGAATGAAGAAGGAAACTATACTTATACTGTTCCGGTAGAAGCGTTGGATAAGGAAATCGCAGTAGCAGCCTATTCCATTAAAAAAGGAATCTGGTATGACAGAACGCTGACTTTCCAGTCAGAGACAATGAAGAAGATTGCCGATCTTAATTCTACAGATTCTGAGAATAAAGGTGATTCCGGAAACAACGGAAACACAGGAAATTCCGGAACTACTGGTGGTTCCAGCAATATAGGTAATACAGGAACAAACAATTCTGCTTTCCCAGGCGGTTCTGTATCTGGAACTAATTCAGGAAAAACAGATGGAAATGATGGAAAAGCAGATAATGTATCGAAATACGAATCCGATACAAGTGGTTCTACTTCTCATGTAGACAGTGGAACAACACTGAAAGACGGTGTATATACTCCGGATCGTTTTACCTGGTCAGGTGGAACAGGTAAGGTTCAGATTACTTGTAATAAAGTGACGATCCAGAATGGACAGGCTTATGCAACGCTCGTGTTCAGCAGTGATCATTATCAGTATGTGAAAGCGAACGGAAATAAGTATTACACAACAAAGGGCGGCGGATCAGCGACAGCTGTTATCCCGGTTGCGTTGAATCAGAACAATAAGATTATTGGAATGACAGATAAAATGTCTGTCGCACATGAGATAGAATATACAATTTTCATTTATCTTGCAGCGGCGAATGGAGGAACATCTGCAAACGGAACAGATGTTTCAACAAGCAGTAACCAGAAGCTGGATGAACAAGCACCTGAAATCATAGGTTTGGAATATCAGTCAGAGACAAAGCTTGACTATGCAGAATATTTCAAGATTTATCATTATGATCAGGGGATTGTACTTCTTGAAATCGATATGACGAAGGACACAGCAAGAGACCCTGAAAAAGCAGAGGAAACAAAGTCTGAAAATGAGAAGTCTGCAGAGAATAAAGAGAAGTCTTCCAAGAAGAAAGTAGCTTCTGTTACGATCAATAGATCAGAAGATTCTAAGAACTCAGATGCAGAAAGCAAAGTAGATGCTTCTGCCGAGGAATCCGCAGCTTCGGATAACAACGGCACAAGCGAACAGGATCTGGCAGCAGAGCTTTACAAAGGAAATGTTGTGAAATATCTGATCGTTCCGGAGGATGTGGAAGTTCCGGTTGGCCTTGAGCAGGATATGATCATTGTGAAGAAACCTGTGGATCATACTTATGCAGAGTCTGATGAGATTCTGAATATGATGAAAGACTTAGATCTTCTCGATAATGTTGCAGCAGTTGGAATGAAGAGCAAAGACTGTACAGTATCCGAGATTGCTGATAAGATGAAAGCAAAAGACGGAGAGAAGAATGCTGAAGTTGCATATGCAGGAACAGCGGACAAGTTGAAACTGAAGAATTTTGTGAAGAGTGAAGTGAATCTTGCATTGTTTACAGGAGATATTCTTCCAAGAGAAGATTCTGAGGAAAATGCAGCGAAAGATACTGACAAAATAGCAGATAAAGACAGTAAAGATACAAAAGAGACTCTGACAGTAGAAGAGAAGACGGAACAGTTCGAAGAGCTGACAGAAAAGCTTGCAATGCTTGGTATTCCGGTTTTTGTTGATCGTTCTTCCGAGGAAAAGACAGAACTTGGAAAGCAGGAGTGGATCAAGGTTTACGGTGTTCTCTACGGATGTGAAGAGCTGACGAACGAGAAGTTTGATGCGGCAGTAGCAGCGGCAGAGAAATAGGAGAGAAAAATAGAATGAAGATAAGAAGATGCAGAATCACAGCGTTAATGCTTTCAGCTGCACTTCTGCTCGGAGGCTGCGGTTCTACCGCAGCCTCCGGTGGAAACAGCGGTAATAATTCAGCAGGTACAGATGTAACAAAGGATAAGACCAAAGATGCAGCCGACAAGACAAAAAAAGCACCGGAGATTGAAGGGCTTACCTATGAATCTACAATGGATCTGACTTACGCGACAGAATTCGATGTATACTATTATAAGGACGGATATAAGTTGATCGATGTCCATGAAGATAAGCAATATCTGATCGTTCCGGAAGGTGAAGAAGAACCGGAAAATCTGGCGGATGATATTGTTGTGATCCGGCAGCCGACAGAGAATATTTATATGGCGGCGACAGCATCCATGTCTCTGTTTGATGCAATCGGCGGAATTGACAAGGTAAAATTCTCCGGACTTGAGGCTTCCGGCTGGTATGTAGAGAGTGCAAAGGAAGCAATGGAATCCGGAGCGATGACATTTGCGGGAAAATACAGCGAACCGGATTATGAGACTCTCGTTGACGGAGACTGTGATCTGGCAATCGAATCAACGATGATCCTTCATACACCGAAGGTACAGGAAATGATCGAAGATCTTGGGATTCCGGTATTTGTAGACTACTCCAGTTATGAGTCACATCCGCTTGGAAGAACCGAGTGGATCAAGCTTTATGGGGCGCTTCTGAATAAAGAGGAAGAAGCGGATACATTTTTTGACCAGCAGGCTCATGTAATCGAGGAACTGAAAGGATTCGAGAACACGGAAAAGACGGTTGCTTATTTCTATGTGAGTACAGATGGTTCAATCGTTGTGAGAAAATCTGACGATTATATTCCGTCAATGATCGAAATCGCAGGTGGAAGATATGCGTTCAAAGATCTGAAGAATCCGGACAGCAACGCACCATCTGTTAAACTGACGATGGAGGAATTCTATGCGACTGCTGTAGATGCAGATTATCTGATCTACAACGGGACGATCGACGGACAGATAAATAGTATCAGTGAGTTGGAAGCAAAGAATGAATTGTTCTCTGAATTCAAGGCGGTGAAAGACGGAAATGTCTGGTATACCGGAAAGAACTTATATCAGGCAACAGATACAGTCGGAGAGCTGATCAAAGATATGCATCTGATGCTGACAGACGGTGATGCATCTCAGATGACATTTCTTGAAAAGATGGAGTAGAAGAATGGAGCAGACAAGTTTTCATCAGGAAAATTTCAGACGGCGTACAAGATACACAGCGGTATTTCTGATTCTTGCAGCAGTATTCTGTGTTGTGACAGTGCTAAATATCAATACCGGAAATGTTCATATTCCGGTGCCTAAGATTCTGCGTATTCTCTTTCTGAAAGAAGGAGCGGCGACAGAGTACAATATTATATGGAAGATCCGTCTTCCGAGAATTCTGATGGCAGCGCTGCTTGGTGGTGCATTGTCTCTTTCGGGCTTTTTGCTGCAGACATTTTTTTCTAATCCTATTGCCGGACCTTTCGTTCTCGGAATCTCTTCTGGAGCGAAAATGGTCGTGGCACTTACAATGATCGTGTATTTGAAATATATCGGAAGATTTTCTTCGTATACACTGATTCTTGCAGCATTTATCGGGTCGCTGATCTCGACGGGATTTATTCTTCTGATGTCGAAAAAAGTGCAGCATATGGCGTCTCTTCTTGTCGGGGGAATCATGATCGGATATATCTGTTCGGCTATCACGGATTTTGTTGTGACATTTGCGGATGATTCTGATATTGTGAATCTGCACGGATGGTCACAGGGAAGTTTTTCCGGAATGAGCTGGAGCAATATTCGTGTGGCAGCAGTGGTTGTCGGACTTGCGGTGCTGTTTACATTTTTCCTGTCCAAACCAATCAGTGCATATCAATTGGGAGAAGCATATGCGCAGAGTATGGGAGTCAACATCAAGACATTTCGCGTGATTTTGATCTTGCTTTCCAGTATTCTGTCAGCGTGTGTGACTGCGTTTGCCGGACCGATTTCCTTCGTGGGAATCGCAGTTCCGTTTCTTGCAAGGAAAGCATTTGGAACGTCAAAACCGATCGTGGTCATACCGGGAACGTTCTTTATGGGAGCTGTGTTCTGTATGATCTGTGATTTGATCGCACGAATGGCACTGGCACCGGTAGAATTGAATATCAGTACGGTGACTTCTATTCTGGGTGCACCGATCGTTATCTATATGATGATACCGAAGGGAGGAAGAAAATAAGATGGCAGATTATTATTTTCAAATGAAAGACCTGTCGGTAGGTTATAATGGAAACTCCCTGATTCGTGATATTAATATCGGGATCAACAAGGGGGAGATCGTGACTTTGATCGGGCCGAATGGTTCAGGAAAGTCAACGATTTTGAAAAGTATTACAAGACAGTTGAAAGTCGTTGGAGGGAATGTATTTTTTGACGATACTTCTCTTTTGAAACTGCCGTACAAAGAGCTTGCGTCTAAGATGGCGGTCGTGTTGACGGATCGGATCAAGACAGAGTTGATGACTTGTCATGATATTGTGGCGACTGGACGTTATCCTTACACAGGACGACTTGGGATTCTGACGCAGGAAGATGAATGTCTGGTGGAAGAGGCGATGCAGGCGGTGCATGCGCAGGAACTCGGCAACCGTGATTTTAATGCGATTAGTGACGGACAGAAGCAGCGCGTTCTGCTGGCGAGAGCAATCTGTCAGGACCCGGATGTGATCGTTTTAGATGAGCCGACTTCATTCCTGGATGTAAAATATAAGTTGGAGCTGTTGTCTATCCTTGAGCGGATGGCAAGGCAGAAGAAGATTACGGTGATTATGTCTCTTCATGAAATCGATCTGGCACAGAAGATTTCAGATAAGATCATCTGTGTCAAAGGCGAGACGATTTCACATTACGGAAGCCCGGAAGAAGTATTTACAGAAGAAATCATTCGCGAATTGTATGGAATCAATAATGGATATTTTGACCCGCTTTTTGGAAGTATTGAACTTCCTGCGCCGGAGGGTGAGCCGGAAGTGTTCGTGATCTCTTCCGGCGGAACTGGAATCCCGGTTTATCGAAGACTTCAGAAGGAGCACATCCCGTTTGCGGCAGGGATTTTATATGAAAATGATATGGATTACCGGCTGGCAAGATTACTGGCAGCAGAAGTGATCACGGAAGAACCGTTTGAGGAGATTCGGGAAGAAACGCTTCAGAAAGCATTTGAGACAATAGGGAAATGTAAGCGTGTGATCAATGCCGGAGTGAAGATCGGAACATGGAATATAGGGATTGAGAGATTGCTTGAAAGAGCAGAAATAGAAGGGAAATTATAAAAACGTATAAAAATGAGCCGAGATAGCATTTTAAATGTGTTTAAAAAGCGCTGTCAACGCTCTTTTTTGTTGCTATTCATGATTGTGAATGGTAGAATAGAACAGTATAGGCTATAAAAAAGATGGGAAAATAGCAGTACAGACTGTTATGTGATGGGAGGCAATTTATGAGTAACAATGGACAATCAGCAAAGAGAGCAAGCTTCTCGGGTAAAATTGGATATGTGCTTGCTGTTGCAGGCTCAGCAGTCGGCCTGGGAAATATCTGGAGATTCCCGTATCTGGCTGCGAAATATGGAGGGGGAATCTTCCTTCTCGTTTATCTGATTCTGACCGTATCTTTTGGATATGTTCTGATCATGTCAGAGACAGCACTTGGAAGAATGACAAGAAAAAGTCCGGTTGGAGCTTTTCAGACATTTGGTAAGACAAAATCATTTAAGATCGGCGGATGGCTCAATGCAATAATCCCTATGCTGATCGTGCCGTATTATAGTTCGATCGGTGGCTGGGTTATCAAGTACCTTGCAGAGTATTTGAAAGGAAATGTGCAGACTGTTGCACAGGACGGATATTTTACAGAATTTATTTCAGATTCTTTTCAGGTAGAAGCATGGTTCATCGTGTTTTCTATTCTTGTATTCTGCGTTATCCTGGCAGGAGTTGAGAATGGTGTAGAGCGAGTATCTAAGATTATGATGCCAATCCTTGTTATCCTTGCGGTTATCGTAGCAATTTATTCTGTAACAAGACCGGGAGCAATTGAAGGTGTGAAGTATTTCCTGATTCCGAATCCAAAGCACTTCTCAGCAATGACGGTTGTTGCGGCAATGGGACAGATGTTTTACTCCCTGTCAATCGCGATGGGAATTTTGTATACATATGGTTCTTATATTGGTAAAGACGTTGATCTTGAGAAGAGTACAACACAGGTTGAGATTTTCGATACAGCAATCGCAATGCTCGCAGGACTTATGATCATTCCGGCTGTATTTGCATTCTCTGGTGGAAACCCGGACAATCTGCAGGCAGGACCATCTCTGATGTTCATCACACTTCCGAAGGTATTCGCAAGTATGGGCGTTGGAAGGCTGGCTGGTATCCTGTTCTTCATATTGGTACTTCTTGCAGCAGTGACAAGTGCAATCTCACTTCTGGAGACAAGCGTATCTACATTCCAGGATGAACTTCACTGGAGCAGACCGAAATGCTGTATCCTTATGGTTGCTGTTATGCTTATAATCGGAACCTTATCTTCTATGGGATATGGAGTACTGAGCTTTATTCAGATTTTCGGAATGGCATGTCTGGACTTCTTTGACTTCCTGACAAATTCAGTGATGATGCCACTTGCAGCACTTGCAACATGCTTCTTGATCGTTCGTACCGTTGGATTTGACAAGATTGCAAGGGAGATTGAGCAGTCATCTGCATTTAAGAGAAAGAAATTATACATGTTCTTTATGAAATATCTGGCACCGATCTGCCTGATTATTATATTATTAAGTTCTATTGCAAATGTATTGGGAATTATTTCTATGTAATGGAAAATGCTTGTTAAAATAGACAAGTAATCTTGCTGTAAATCTACCTGCATGGTATAATATGACTAGACTTGTAAAGTTTAGAAACAGTTCAGCCATACAACGAAGTGGTCATAAACTGATGGTCTTACGTTGTATGGCTGAATTGCAATAATTTTACATTTTAAGTAAATGATAGGAGTGATTAAGATGTATCAGGAAGAGTATAAGCGCTGGATGACAGCAGACCTGGAAGACGCAGATCTGATGCCTGAATTAGCAAAAATCGAGGGAAATGATGATGAGATCAAGGAGCGTTTCGCAGTTGCGCTGAAGTTTGGAACAGCCGGACTTCGTGGTGTTCTTGGAGCAGGAACAAACAGAATGAATATTTACGTTGTTCGTCAGGCTACACAGGGACTTGCCAACTGGGTAAAGACACAGGGCGGTACACAGACAGTAGCGATCAGCTACGACAGCCGTCTCAAGAGTGATGTGTTTGCGAAGACAGCAGCAGGAGTTCTTGCAGCGAACGGAATTAAAGTAAGAATTTACGATGCTCTGATGCCGGTACCGGCACTTTCATTTGCAACACGTTATTATAACTGTAACGCAGGTGTTATGGTAACAGCATCCCACAACCCGGCGAAGTATAACGGATATAAGGCATACGGACCGGATGGATGCCAGATGACAGATGATGCAGCAGCAATCGTATACGAAGAGATCCAGAAGACAGATGTACTTACAGGTGCGAAGTATATGTCTTTCGCTCAGGGAGTTGAAGAAGGTCTGATCCGTTTCGTAGGAGATGACTGTAAGGATGCACTGTATGAGGCAATCGAGTCCCGTCAGGTTCGTCCGGGTCTGTGTAAGAGTGCAGGACTTAAGCTTGTATACAGCCCACTGAATGGATCTGGATTAGTACCGGTAACACGTGTACTTAAAGACATCGGAATCACAGATGTAACAATCGTACCGGAGCAGGAGTACCCGAATGGATATTTCACAACATGCAGCTACCCGAACCCAGAGATCTTTGCAGCACTTGAGCTGGGACTGAATCTTGCGAAAGAGACAGGCGCAGACCTCATGCTTGCAACAGACCCAGATGCAGACCGTGTAGGAATCGCTATGAAGTGCCCGGACGGATCTTACGAGCTCGTTTCAGGAAATGAAGTCGGAGTTCTTCTTCTTGACTACATTGCAGCAGGACGTATCGAGAAAGGCACAATGCCTGAGAAACCGGTAGCAGTGAAATCTCTCGTATCTACACCACTTGCAGATGCAGTTGCAGAGCATTACGGAGTAGAGCTTCGTAACGTACTGACAGGATTCAAATGGATCGGAGATCAGATTGCGAACCTCGAGGCAGCAGGAGAAATTGACCGTTTTATCTTCGGATTTGAAGAGAGCTACGGATACCTTGCAGGACCTTATGTACGTGATAAAGATGCAATCATCGGATCTATGCTGATCTGTGAGATGGCCGCTTACTACAGAAGCATCGGAAGCTCACTGAAACAGAGACTGGAAGAGATCTACGCACAGTACGGACGTTATCTCAACAAGATCGATAGCTTTGAATTCCCGGGACTGAGCGGAATGGATAAGATGTCAGGAATCATGAAAAATCTTCGTAAGAATCCTCTGGAAGAGATCGCAGGATACAAAGTAGCCAGCGTGATCGATTACGAGAAGACAGAAGAAACAGGACTTCCGAAGGCTAACGTACTTGTTTACAAACTGGAGAACAACGAGACAGTAATCGTTCGTCCATCCGGAACAGAGCCGAAGATCAAGATCTACTACACAACACTTGGTAAAGATCTTGCAGAGGCAGAAGCTGAGAAAGAGAAGCTTGCAGAAGCACTGAAACCTATTATGGAGTAATAGAAGATGGGAAAGGGGATCAGATATCTGGTCTCCTTTTTCACTGTCGCAAAAAATAAGTAGTAAATATGTAGCATATATGTTAAAATCAATACATTACAGTAAAGTAATAAAGTGATTAGAGAATGAAACAGATGGAGGAATATTACGATGTATATAACATGTCTTGATGTAGAGGGAGTACTTGTACCGGAGATCTGGATTGCATTCGCAGAGGCGAGTGGAATTCCGGAACTCAAGAAGACAACAAGAGACGAACCTGACTATGATAAACTGATGAATTGGAGACTTGGAATTCTGAAAGAGCATGGTCTCGGACTGAAAGAGATCCAGGAGACAATCGCAAAGATCGATCCGCTTCCGGGAGCGAGAGAGTTCTTAGATGAGCTCCGCACATTTAGCCAGGTAATCCTGATCAGTGATACATTTACACAGTTTGCGACACCGCTGATGGAGAAACTCGGATGGCCGACACTGTTCTGCAACAGTCTGGAAGTAGCTGAGGACGGCGAGATCACAGGATTCAAGATGCGCGTAGAGCAGTCTAAACTGAGTACTGTGAAAGCACTGCAGTCTATCGGATTCGACACGATCGCAAGTGGAGATTCCTACAATGACCTTGGCATGATCCAGGCAAGTAAGGCAGGATTCTTGTTCCGCAGCACAGAGCAGATCAAAGCAGATTATCCGCAGATTCCAGCACTGGAAACCTATGAAGAGCTGCTAAACGCGTTGAAAGAAGCGTGAAATTTTTGTGAACTGTCTGGCTTCCATTGACACTATTATGAATCAGTGTTATATTACATGTAGAACAAAGATGATGACCGGATCGACAACCGGTAAGAGACATCCCCGGAAGTGATCCGGGGATGTTTGCGCTCTTGCAGAATGGAGGCAACAATGGCAGCAAAGAGAGATTATTACGAAGTGCTCGGCGTTTCCAAAAGCGCCGATGCCGATGCGATTAAAAAAGCATATAGAAAACTTGCAAAAAAATATCATCCAGATGTGAATAAGGATGATCCGACGGCGCAGCAGCGCTTTCAGGAGATTACAGAGGCGTATGGTGTATTGAGCGATCCGAAACAGAAAGCGCTGTATGATAAGTATGGTCACGCGGCGTTTGACGGAAGTGGGGCAGGCAGCGCCGGTGCGGGCCCACAGGGCAGC
>ENA-OPDG01001663-OPDG01001663.1-human-gut-metagenome-genome-assembly--contig:-NODE-1663-length-14537-cov-7.932675_pt1 | contig 14537 bp, 10 predicted proteins | sample MGYA00241259_ERZ501498 | MGnify/ENA primary metagenome ERZ501498 (study PRJEB25962, sample SAMEA2042582) | human gut metagenome | biome: human gut; feature: human-associated habitat; material: faeces... | reverse complement strand
CGCTAAATGGAACGACCGGACGCCAGAGCGGAAAAGGCGCAAGCAGATGGCGCAGGTGAATTTGGAAATAGTATAAAGTGCCCGAAATTCCCCGCTTTCAGGGCATTTCGGGCACGGTGATATTTTGACCAAATCAGCTGATGCTGCACGTCGCCGTGTGCGTGCCGCTCGCCAGTATTTGGCTCGTGCCATCCGGCAGCATCAGTTCGCAGCGCGTGCCGACCGGGACGCATACCGTCACGGTGAAGGTGTTTTCCGCCGTTTTCCACTGCACACTCGCGTCGCCGTAAGGGGTGCGTGCCTTCGCGGCGGCGCTCGTCAGCCCGCCGCCCAGAATCGGCTTGACCCGGAAAGTCTTGTAGCCGGCCTCCGTCGGCTCAATGCCCGCAATGCGGCGGTACAGGAAGTCGCCGACCGCGCCGGATGCGTAGTGGTTGTAGGAAATCATCTTGTCCGTGCCGTCATCGCCAATCGGGCAGACGCCGTTCTCGTCCAAGCCGTCCCAGCGTTCCCAAATCGTCGTCGCACCCGCCTTGACTTCGTAGAGCCACGAGGGGCATTTCGTGTTCAGCAGCATATGGTATGCGGCATCCACCTGCCCATTGTCGCACAGCGCGAAGAGGATGTACGGTGTGCCGGGGAAGCCCGTGCCGATGCACCAGTCGTTGCGCTTCGCCAGCGCGGCGAGATTCGCGGCGGCTTTTTCCCGAATCTGCTGCGTGGGGAACATATTCAGGTAGATGGGCAGGACGTAAGCGGTCTGGAACTCCTCCAGCAGCTTGCCGTTGCCGTCCGTAAGAATCGAGCAGTACGCATCCGCCGTCTTTTCGGACAATGCCCGGTAGTGCTCCGCGTCCTGCGTTTCGCCCAGAATATCCGCGATTTTTGCCAGCAGCGCGCTTGTGTTGCACAGCGACGCCGTGCCTGTCCACTTAATGCGTCCCTGCCACTGGCTCATTTGCGGCACGTCCGGCGCAACCCAGTCGCCGAAGCCCAGCGTGCCGGGCATTTCCCAGAGATAACGGTGCTTGCCGAAGCCGAAGCCGCACCAGAAGCGGCAGGCGTTGACGTACTTCTTCATCGTCGGATACATCCGGCGCAGCACGTCCACATCGCCCTGCGCCATATACTGCGCCCACGGCACGAGGACGCACGCATCCCCCCACCACGCGACTGCCATTTTCGGCATTGTCGCGGGGAAGCCGTAACCCTGCACGGGCACCGTGTTCGGCAAACCGCCTGTCGGCAGCTGCTCCGCCTGCACGTCCAGAAGCCACTTGTCCAAGAAGCGGTTCATATCGAAATTGAACGCCGCCGTCGGCGCGAACACGGCAATATCGCCCGTCCAGCCCATGCGCTCGTCGCGCTGCGGGCAGTCGGTGGGGATATCCATGAAGTTCGACTTCGCACTGCGGACGATGTTCTCCTGCAGGCGGTTGAGCATCTCGTTCGAGCAGCGGAACGAACCCGTCTGCTGAATGTCAGAGTACAGCATGACGCCCGTCACCTGCACGTCTTCTTCCCGCACGCCCTCGACGCTGATGTAGCGGAAGCCCATGTACGTCAGCCGCGGCGACCAAGTTTGACGACCTTCCTTGCAGATGTACGTCGCCGTCGCTTTCGCCGTGCGCAGGAACGCCGTGTTCAGCGTACCGTCAGGGTTCAGCACTTCACTGTGGCGGATGGTAATCTTCTGCCCGCGTTTTCCCGTGACCGTCAGGCGCACCACACCTGCGAAATTCTGCCCGAAATCGTAAATCAGCGCATTGCCCAGTTTCTTGCAGCTTACGGGAGCGAACGTCTCGTGTTCCTTCACGTCTGCGCCGTAATCCGCCATCAGCTTCGGCTTCACGCGCAGACGTTCCTGTACGGCGCTCCGCCAAGCCGCCTTGTCCAGTGATATGGTTGCGTCATACGTTTCGCCGTCGTAGAAATCCGCCATGCGGACAGGACCGTCCTCTGTCACCTGCCAGCTTTCGTCTGTGCCGATGACCTCCGTCCTGCCGTCGCGGTAGGTAATCCACAGCTCCGCCAGCAGCGCCTGACGGTCTGCCGTCACGCGGTTGACACGCGTGAACACGAATGACCCGACCGCCCAGCCGCCCGCGACCGTCGCGGTAATGCATCTGCCTGAATGCAGCATGTCCGTCACGTCATACGTCTGGTACATCAGCTGATGCGCGTAGGACGTGAAACCGGGCGCGAAATACCGCTCACCGACTTTCTGCCCGTCGATGTTCAGCTCGTAGATGCCCATTGCCGTGGCGTACAGCTTCGCCTGCGCGATTTCGCCCCGAAGCGGCAGCGCCTTGCGGAACACCATCGGCACGGGTGAAACCTTCTTTTCCTTGAACACATACGCGCCGTCGGTAATCCACTTGCCCTGCCACGGCGTATCCATGCGTCCCGTCTCGAAGGTCAGGCGGGCAGTATCTGTTTCGCCGCTGTCTGACGTGACGGTAAGCGTCGCGGTATACGTTGTGAAAGGCTTGAGCGGCTGCCCGGCATAGCGCGTTCCGCACTGGTCAGGATTGCGGATTGTCCAGCCGTTCACCGTCAGTTCAGCGGACTGAACGGATGCGCCCGCGCGGTCGGATGAGACGAAATAGGCAAACGTCGGGGCGGCGCAGTCGGTCACCAGATGCTCGCGCAAGCCCTCGCAAGTAAACGATTGAATCTGAAACATGTTTACCACCTGCCGAATGAGATTGAAAACGGCGGTCAAGAGAATCGTCGAGATTCCCCTGACCGCCGCAAGTTCGATTACTTCTTCAGGGTGAAGAACGCGCTGACGACACCGGCGATGCTGGAAACGGCCAGCAGCACCAGATTCACAATCGCGCAGGTGGCGGAGGACATATTCGCCGCCGTCTGCACTTCAAGCAGCACATCCGCGTTGGAGAAGTAAATGAAGGCGAACCCTTCGACGCGGGCAGACACCAGATTGATGAAGGCAAGCGCCAGCAGCGCGGGAGCCGCAATCTGGCACAGACCCGTCAGCAGGTCTACAACCTTCTTCGCGCCCTTGACCATGCTCAAGACGACCGCAGCCGCCTCCAGCACAGCCGCGCCCACGACCATCAGCACAAGGTTCGACACCGTGGCATTCTGGAAGTAGCCGGCAGCGGACGTGTTAATCAGATACGCAACCAGCGCGGCAAGGCTCAGGACACAAGTGACGATGGAGAGCCAAGCGCCGGCAGAGAGTTTTTTCGTGGCGTTCATGTTTATTCCTCCTTGTCCTCAACGCTTGTTCTCAACGCGCACAACGACAGGCTTCTTTTCCGGCAGGAGCGTCAGCACAACCCACGCGAGGAAGAACAGGACAGCCAGAATGCTGCTGGCGTAGGTGGTGACGGTCAGCGCGGTATCCCACCAGGTGTTCACGCGCTGGGTGGAGATATTCAGAATCGCGCTGTTGGCGAAGATGTAGAGCTGGTACTTCAGGTTTTCACGCGCCTGCTCAACGAGGTTCGAGTCCTTCGACACCGTTGCGAGGGAAATGTGCGGCCAAACCGCGTCCACGCCGCCTTCGCCAAGGTTGATGTGGCTGTTGTCCGCCGCGAAGTCAGCAACCTGCGTGATGCCTGCCATGACCATGGATTCGGCGTTGAAGTACAGGTAGTTGTTCATCATGTCGGTGGAAATCAGACCCTTGAAGCCCCATTCACCGCGGACAATCTTCTGAATCATGCCCACATGGTGGGAAGCGTTCGTTGCGCCGATGCGGTTGAAGGCAATCATGACGCCCATGCCGAACGCATCGCTCAGCGCGCCCTCGAAGCCGCGCAGGTCGGTTTCACGGAACTTCTGCTCGGTCATGTACGCGGAGATGCCGGCACGGTTGTGTTCCTGATCGTTGAAGCCCATGTGCTTCGGGCCGTTGATGATGCCCTTGTCGGAGCAGCCCTGAATCACTTCACGGCCGATGACGTTGGTCAGCATCGGGTCTTCGGAGATGTACTCGTAGTTGCGGCCGTTGTACGGCGTGCGGTTCAGCGTCAGACCGCTACCCCACAGGTCGTAGCGTTCAACCCACAGGCAGGAGTTGCCCTCAACCAAGCCCCACTGATACGCCAGTTCCGGGTTGAAGGAGCAGCCCAGCAGCGTCTGGGAGTTGACATTGAACTTGTAGGTCTTGCCAGTCGCCTCGTCGGTGTAGCCAGCACTGATGCCGGTCGGGCCTTCGTTCTGGATGACGACGGGGTTGTCGATGTTGGTCAGGGTATCGGAGCGGCTGCCGCCGTGGATAACTGCGCCGACCGCTTCGTCGATGGTGATGGCATGAACCAGCTTGTCCCAGTAGGGGTCATTGATGTTGTTCAGCTGTTCCGCGCCGATTTCAGATGCCGCGAATTTCGGGCCGGGGACAGCTTCCGCCGCCGCGCCCGTGTCGGAGATGGTGTAGGTTTCGCCGCGCATTTCGGCAATCCACTGATCCTTCTTCGGGCTGTCAGCAATCTTGAGGTTCAGCTTGTTGTAGTTAATCGGGAAGGTGTTCCAGTCCTGACGGGTCAGGTAAGTGACCGTGCCGGGCAGCCAGTAGTTCAGGTCGGCGTCGTCCGCCACGTTGGTAACGGTCGTGTTGTTGGCAATGGCAAAGGTGGTTTTGTCCAGCTGATCGAGCTTCCAGCTCACAACCGCGTTCTTGCCCGCCGCATCCATGCCGTCGGCCGTGGTCTTGCCCTGCGCCGCCAGAATGTTGTTGACCGCCTCATGCGCGCCGGCTGCCGCCGTGAAGTAGTAGTCGCCCGCATCGAGGATGTAGGTCTTGGCGTTGTTCGCGTCGTAGCTTGCCAGATACTTGGTGGGAATAGTAATGGTAACTTCCTTGCTCTTGCCGGCGGCGACGTCCACCTTGGCAGAGTTCAGGAACATGACCGCGGACTTTTCGACCAGATTCGTGCGGTCATAGTCGGTGTAGGGCTGCTGCACATACAGCTGGGTGAGGAATTTGCCGTCCTGATTGGAGTTGTTCTTCACTTCGACGACGGCGGTGATGTTGCCGTTCACGCTGCGGTCAACCGTCACGCTCTTGATGGTCTGGGTGTAATCAAGGTAGCTCAGGCCATGACCAAAGGTGTAGAGCATTTCGTCGCCGTAATTCCACGCGCTGCCCTGCGTTGCGCCGGCCGCGCTGTTTGCGTTGCCCTGACCCATGACGGCGTCAAAGTAACGGGTTTCGTAGTACTTGTAGCCGACGTAGATACCCTCCGCCTCGACGATGTACATGCCGCCGTTGTAGGTATCCGCACCGCCGAAGGAGCCCGTGCCGATATTGCCGATTTCCTTGCCGGGATAACGCGGGTCGTCATTACGGCAGACGATTTCGTAATCCGCGAAGTAGTCGCCGCCGACGTTCTGCACCGCCGGGATGGACTGGTGGTCGCGCACGAAAGCGCTTGCCAGCGCGCCCGTCGCGTTGACCTTGCCGGTCAGCACGTTCGCGATGCCGATGGTCTGGTAGTCGTTCGGGCAGCCGATGTAGCAGATGCCGTCCACCTCGTGCGAGCCGCCCTCGGCGATGTCGGCAATCATCATGTTGTTGCCGGTGTTCAGCAGCACGATGACCTTGGAGCAGGTTTCCTTCGCCGCCTCGACAACCGCCAGTTCATCGGCAGAAAGCTTCAGCGGGTCTTCGCCGGTTGCTTCACCCGCGTAGTTGAGCGCAGAGCCCGGCTTGTAGGTATTGCCCTCGCCGGCGCCGCGCGCAAACACGCAGATGCCGATGCTGTCCTTGGCGATAGCTTCCTTCCAGTTTGCCGGCACGCCCAGCGTCTCGAACTCCGCCGGCGGCACTTCCGCAATCTGGTAGGTCGTCCAGTCACCCGGCGCGCTGACGTACATGTGGTCATACACCGTGGTGGGAACTTCCTTGCCCGTCCAGCGGTTGGCGCGCATCTCGGTGTGCATGTTGATGATGTTGGTCATGTAGTAGTCCTTCAGCGTCTCATTGACGTTGAGGCCTGCACCTGCCAGCGCATCCGCCAGCGACGCCGCGTCCGCGTTGCCGCCCTTCGGCCCATAGACATTATACGCCGCCAGACCGAACAAGGCAACGTTCGCGTTCGCTTTCAGCGGAAGAACGCCGTTGTCGTTCTTCATGACGACCGTACCTTCTTCGCCTTCACGGATGGCGATGTCGCGCGCCGCCGCCGCCATGTCTTCGATGGTCGCGTAGTCGGTCTTGAAGCGCGCCGCGCTGTCGTCATTGATGGTCACATAGCTTTCCGTACCCAAGGTATCGTCCAGTGCGCCGCGGTAGGTGTTTGCCACACCCGTGCCGACGATGGAGAGAACCATCAGGCAGGTCATGAGTGCCGCAAGGCCTCTCATTGCAGGGGTAAATTTCTTCGCCTTCATGTGTTTCCTTCCTTTCACCAAGGCTTGAGATTGATTTTAGTATAGCAGAAAATAATCACGCAGCACATTTTCGGCGCAAACTGTCTTTATTTTGGCGTGTGTGGATTTTATACAGTAATTCTCCCAGATTTCGCAGGCTGGTTTTGTGCATATCCACAATGTGCAAAACATTACAGGCATTTCGCCTGCTTTTTCCGTGCGAAAAGGCTTCCTTTTGCGCAAGAGATTTGCTATACTATTGGAAACCAAGCTGTTTGCAAAGGAGGTCGGCCCGATGATTCGTGTAGCACTGGTGGAAGATGAAGAAAGCAGTCAGCGCACACTGACAGAATATCTGGAACGGTTTTCGCAGGAGATTAACGAGAAGATTCACGTCTCCATCTTTCCGGACGGCGCAGAAATCGTCGAGGACTACCGCGGCAATTACGATATCATCCTCATGGACATCCTGATGCGCTACATGGACGGCATGGAAGCTGCCAGCGAGATTCGCAAGGTGGACAAGGAGGTCGTTATCCTCTTTATTACCAGCACGCCGCAGTACGTCATGAAGGGCTACACGGTGGATGCGCTGGATTATGTGCTCAAGCCCGTGAGTTACTTCGCTTTTTCGCAGCGGATGCAGCGCGCCTTGGAGCGCATGAAGCACCGCACGCGCAAATTCATCTCCGTCCCCTTCCAAGGCGGAATGCGCAAGCTGGATATCTCCCAGATTCGCTATATCGAGGTCGTCAATCACAGTTTGATTTACCATCTGGACGGCGAAACGCTGGAGGCGAAAGGCGTTCTGTCCGAATTGGAAGACGCACTGACGGCATACCACTTTTTCCGCTGCAACAAGTGTTATCTGGTCAATCTGGAACACGTCAACGGTGTGAACGAAAACTGCGCGGACGTGGACGGCGATCAGATTCAGGTCAGCCGCCCGAAGAAAAAGGCGTTTCTGGACGCGCTGAACAACTACATCAACGAGGTAGGCAAATGATGCATGTCGATTTGTCGCATACGCCGGGTCTGCTCTATGCGCTAGCGTACTGGCTGAGCAGTACCTTCTATATTCAATTGTATGGCAGTCCATTCAGCAAGAGCAGGAAATTCGGCATCAGCGCTGGATTTCTTGCTCTGATTGCCGGTTTCATGACGCTGACGGACGGTGTTTCCGCGATTGGCTTTTTCCCCTGCATGGGCGTGACAGTCGCGCTGATTTTTTTTCTATATTCGCATTGCAACGCACATGCCATGGGCGAACGCGGGCTACTATTGCGCCCGCGCATTCATCTTGGGCGAATTTTCCGCGTCGCTGGCGTGGTATCTGTTCTATTTCTTCGTGACGGTGCCGGGGCTGCCGCTCACGGTTTGGACAACGATACTCGTTTTTGCTGCTGTCCACGCCATCATCCTCTACACCATGTTTCTGCTGGAACGGAAATACCGCGACGGCTCAAAGCTCATCAAGATTACCGCGCGGGAACTGTTCACCGCTGCCGTCCTTGCGATTGCCGTCTTTTCCGTCAGCAACATCAGCTTTGCCTTCACCGGAACGCCCTTTTCCAGCCAGTTCACGGCGGAAGTCTTCATCATCCGCACCACCGTTGACCTCGGCGGCGTCGCGATGCTGTTCGCCTATCACGTCGTCATTCTGGAAATCAGCACAGAGCGTGAAATGGAGCATTTGCAGGCGCTGCTGCACATGCAGTACGAGAGCTACCGCATTTCAGAAGAATCCATTGCCTTGGTCAACCAAAAGTATCATGACTTGAAGCACCATATTCAGCTGCTGCGCGCCGCCTCCGCCGCCGAGCGCACGGAGTACCTCGACCAGATGGAGCAGCAGATTCGCACCTACGAGGCGCAGAACAAGACCGGCAATCGCGTGCTGGACACGATTCTGACTGCAAAGACCATCCAATGCCAGAGCGAAGGCATCAGCCTGACCTGCGTCGCCGACGGACAGGCGCTGGATTTCATGAACCCGATGGACATCAGCGCCCTGTTTGGCAATGCGCTGGACAACGCAATCGAAAGCGTGAAGAAACTCCCGAACCCGGAGCAGCGCCTGATTCACGTTTCCGCCATGCGCCAGAAGGACTTTCTGCGCATCCGCGTGGAGAACTGTTACAGCGGCGAGCTGCGCTTTGTGGACGGTATGCCGACGACAACCAAGCGAGACGCACGCTACCACGGCTATGGTCTGAAAAGCATCCAGAGCATTGCTAACAGCTACGGCGGGTCGGCGACAATTGATACGAAGGATGGATGGTTTGAATTGCGGCTGCTTCTCCCCGTGCCGAAGGAGAAAAAGGGGGAAGCGGCAGAAAAGCGTGATGAAAGAACAAAAGCATAAAAAGGAAGGAACCCTGCAGGACAAGCGCAGGAAAGCATTGCTCCGCCCCTCTGCAGGGCGAAATTTCGCCGGGAAAGCCATTGACAAAGGGGCTGAAGTTTGTTACAATAACCGATAACCTACGGCAAACTGAGGCTGGAAGATTCCAGTTTCGGCAAAAAAAGACGCATTACGAGGAGGATTTTCGCCCATGCTGCAAAAGGTTGTTCGGGAAGGTCTTACGTTCGATGATGTGCTGCTGGTTCCGGCCCGCAGTGAAGTGCTGCCCAAGGAAGTCGATCTTTCGATTCAGCTCACCCCTGTGATTAAGCTGAACATTCCGCTGATGTCTGCCGCAATGGACACGGTAACGGATTCCCGCATGGCCATTGCAATGGCGCGCGAAGGCGGTTTGGGCATCATCCACAAGAACATGTCCATTGCAGAACAGGCAGCGCAGGTTGATAAGGTGAAGCGCTCTGAGCACGGCGTTATCACCGACCCCTTCTTCCTCTCTCCCGATCACCTGATTCAGGACGCGGAAAACCTGATGGCGCGCTATCGCATCAGCGGCGTGCCGATTACCCGCGACGGCAAACTTGTCGGCATCCTGACCAACCGCGACCTTCGCTTTGAAACGGATTACAGCCGCAAAATCAGCGAAGTCATGACCAGCGAAAACCTCATCACCGCGCCCGTCGGCACGTCGCTTGAGCAGGCGAAGCAGATTCTGGCGAAGCACCGCATCGAGAAGCTGCCGATTGTGGATGAAAACGGTATGCTGCGCGGTCTGATTACCATCAAGGACATTGAGAAGTCCACGAAGTACCCGAATTCCGCCAAGGATGCCAAGGGGCGTCTGCTCTGCGGCGCGGCGGTCGGCGTGACGCACGATGTGTTCGATCGCATCGAAGCGTTGCTGGACGCAAAGGTGGACGTGATTTCCATCGATACGGCGCACGGCCATTCCGTCGGCGTGCTGCGTCAGGTGGAAGCCATCCGCAAGCGCTTCCCGGATATTCAGCTGTTTGCGGGCAATGTGGCGACGGCGGCGGCAACCCACGACCTGATCTCCGCGGGCGTTGACTGCGTGAAGGTCGGCATTGGGCCGGGTTCTATCTGCACGACCCGTGTTGTGGCAGGCATCGGCGTGCCGCAGGTGACGGCGGTGGCGGACTGCGCGGAAGAGGCCGACAAGCACGGCATCCGCGTCATTGCTGACGGCGGCATCAAGTATTCCGGCGACATCGTGAAGGCACTGGCTGCGGGCGGCTCCTGCGTCATGCTCGGCAGTATGCTCGCGGGCACGGACGAAGCTCCCGGCGCGACCGAAATCTATCAGGGCCGTTCCTACAAGGTGTACCGCGGCATGGGTTCTCTGGGCGCAATGGAGCACGGCTCGAAAGACCGCTACTTCCAGGAGGACGCGAAGAAGCTCGTGCCCGAAGGTGTTGAAGGCCGCGTGCCGTATAAGGGAATTCTGGCGGACACCATCTTCCAGATGGTTGGCGGCATCCGCTCCGGCATGGGCTACTGCGGTGCGAAGAACATCGACGACCTGCGCAAGAACAGCGAGTTCATCAAGATTACCGGCGCGGGTCTGGCGGAAAGCCATCCGCACGACATCTCCATCACCAAGGAAGCCCCGAACTACTCCCGCAATTCTTAAGTCTCAGTATAACAAGCGCGGCATGGAGCAATTACGTTCCATGCCGCGTTTTTTTGTGGGGGTGATTAGCCGTTTTCCGCCGGGAACGCGTCGAACACAATGTCCTGAATGCGCATGATTTCCGCCGTGCCGTCCAGCGCTTCGTAGATGTACACCAGCGTGTAGGACACAGGCGCATCGGGCGTGACAACGGTGGTCTTGCAGAGCAGGCAGTAGTTCATACCGGAAACGACCTGCGTGCCGAGGATGGCAATCGGCTCATAGGTGTGGCCGACGAGCCCTTCCAGCGCCTTGTCGAACGCCGCTTTCACGTTCTCCGGGATATCCAGCGGGTCAGCCGCCCAGTTTACCCATGCACCGGGGAGAATCTCACCGTTCGCGTCGGTGGATTCCGCGACTTTCGGCGATGTTGCATCCGGCGCAAACACAATGTCTTGCTCATTCAGCAATTCCACGTCATCGTTCAGGCTGTAAAAAACATACACAAGCGTATAGCCAATCGTTTCGCCCGTCTCGTAGGAAATCTTTCGGCAGAGGAAGCAGTAGTTTGTTCCAGCGACAACCTGCGTGCCAAGGATGGCGATTGCTTCATAATTATAGGGTTCGCCGATGAGTTCATCCGTTGCGCGGTCGAAGATGTACTTCACGTCATCGGGGATTTCCAGCGGATTGCCTGTCCAGCTTTCCCATGCACCGACGAGGAAATCGGGGTCGATATCGGGGTCAAATGCCATATCGGGGTCTTGGGCATCCTCCGCCAGCGCGGGGATTGCAAGGATTGCCATCATCAGGGCGAGGAGCAGGGAAATCAGCTTCTTCATGGAGATGTACCTGCCTTTCAAAAGTCGTTCAGGAATTTATGCCTTCGCAATTGCGTTTTGTGTCGGGGGGTTTTTCCTCCCTGCATGATGAGAAACGATGAGGGGTGGGGTGTTGTTCCCATCGGGGGAAATTTTTTTGCAAGGGATTGCATCCATGCAGGGGATTTCGTGCCTGCGGGCGCGACAAGGGGGCAATGGAAACGAACGAAGTTCGCGGTCGCCCCCTTGACCCCTTCGCGCTTCGCACCACCATGCTGCTTGGCTTGTATTGCTGCTTTATTGCAAGCAAAATTGCGCTATCTTACAGAAATGTCACACAGAGCGGGCAAAATGTCACCCGATTCGATGGCAGGGCGGTCGGGCGCGTGGTAGAATAGACGTGTCAAAAGGAAATTCACCCGCGGAAATAGCGCGGCTTTTGAGGAGGAAGAATCATGGCATTGCTGGAAGCAAAGAATATTCGCAAGGTGTATGCGACGCGGTTCGGGGGCAATCAGGTACAGGCGCTGACGGATGTGTCCTTCACGGTGGATGAGGGTGAGTATGTCGCCATTATGGGCGAATCGGGGTCGGGCAAAACGACGCTGCTGAACATACTGGCGGCGCTTGACCGCCCGACGAGCGGCACGGTGCTGCTGGATGGCAAGGACATCAGCGCGATTCGTGAAAATCAGCTGGCGGCGTTCCGGCGCGATCAGCTGGGGTTCGTCTTTCAGGACTTCAACCTGCTGGACACCTTCTCGCTCAAGGACAATATTCTCCTGCCGCTGGTGCTGCAAGGCATGAACTGGCGCGAGATGGAGGCGAATCTGCTGCCGATTGCCAATCAGCTGCGGATTGCGAACCTGCTGGAAAAGTACCCCTATGAAGTCTCCGGCGGGCAGAAGCAGCGCGCCGCCGTGTGCCGGGCGCTGATTACGCATCCACGCCTGATTCTGGCAGACGAACCAACCGGCGCGCTGGATTCCCGCGCAACGGACGCGCTGCTGGACGTCTTCCAGCAAATCAACCAGACTGGGCAGACGCTGCTGATGGTGACGCACTCGCTCAAGGCGGCAAGCCGCGCGGGGCGCATCCTCTTCATCCGTGACGGGCAGGTGTATCACCAGCTTTACCGCGACGAAATGACGAACGAACAGTTCTACGAGAAAATCAGCGACGCGCTGACCGTGATGACGCGCAAGGACGCAATGGACGGTGAAATGGCATGAAGAAACCGCTGCTTTATCCCAAGCTGGCGTGGCAGGGCATCCGCAAAAACGCGGAAACATATCTGCCATATCTGCTGATGGGCATCCTGATGGTGGGCGTGTCCTACATCATGAACTACCTGACACGGCCGGCGCTGATGGGCGCGCTCAGCATGGGCGGCACGACGCTGATGGTGCTGCAAATGGGCAAAATCGTCATCAGCGTGTTCTCGGTGATTTTCCTCTACTACTGCAATTCATTCCTGATTCGGCGGCGCATGAAGGAGTTCGGGCTGTACAATATCCTCGGCATGGGCAAAGGAAATATCGCCCGCGTGATGCTGTGGGAAACGCTGCTGACGGCGCTGCTGGTATTCGCTGGCGGTTTGCTGCTGGGGCTGAGCCTCTCTCGGCTGGTCGAAATGGCGCTGATTAACCTGCTGCACGCGGATTACACCGTGCCGATGGAGCTGTTCTATCCGGATGGCGTGACGTGGGTGCTGCTGCTGTTCGGCGGCATCTATGTGCTGATTCTGCTGGCGAACCTGTTGCGGATGCGCCTGAGCAACCCTGTGGCGCTGCTCAAGAGCGAAAACACAGGGGAAAAGCCGCCGAAAGCGAACTGGTTCTTTGGGCTGATTGGGCTGCTGATTCTCCTAAGCGCGTATTATGTGGCGGCAGTCAGCCAATCGCCTCTCGAAGCGCTGATATTCTTTTTCATCGCGGTGCTGATGGTGATTGTGGCGACATACCTGCTGCTTGTGTCCGGGTCGGTAACGCTGTGCCGAATGCTGCGCAGGAACAAACGCTACTATTATCAGACGCGCCACTTCATCAGCGTATCCGCCATGGCGTACCGCATGAAGCGCAACGGCGCGGGCATGGCGACCATCTGCATTCTCTGCACGATGGTGCTGGTCATTTTGACTTCGACGGTTTGCCTGTATGGTGGAACGGACAGCATGGTGGACGCCATCTGCCCGCAGGACATCAACCTGACGATAGGGTTGGAGGCGCGCGACGGCGAGGAGAACTGGAAACGACTGGACGCTATGCAGCAGATGGCGCTGGACGTGACAGAGGAAATGGGCTTGACGCCGGAAAACATCACATCCCAGCGCGCACTGGTGGCAACGGGAAAGGTGCAAAACGGCGATTATGGCATTATCACGGATGCAGATTCGCTCAAGGCGAACGTTTTGGAATTGACGGTGTATCCGCTGTCTGTTTATGAGCAGGCGACGGGCGAAACGGTGACGCTGGCAGACAGAGAATTGCTGTACGCATCGTTCAAGACCAACGAAACGTTTTCCAGCATGTCCTTTTACGGCTCTGCGCCGTACCGCATGATTCATGCGGAAAAGGAGCTGCCGAAGCGGCTGCTCAGCGCGGATTACCGAAGCGCATGGGGCTGCCTGGTCGTTTTCACCAACGATGCGGAAGCGTTCCGCAGCGAAATAATGGCGCTGGTCGGAGAGAAGAGCGGCAAGGCAATGATGATGGATCGTCTGGCGCTGCATTTCGACTTGGATTCGGAGGCGGACACGGACACGCAGGAGAAATTGGTCAAGACGCTCCGCAGCGAAGCAATGAAGTTGACGGGAAAGGACTTTTACGGCATGTCTTCCCTGAGTGTGGATACGCGTTCGCTTTGCCGCAGGGACTACCTTTCTCTCTTCGGCGGGCTCTTCTTCCTTGGCATGGTTCTGGGCCCGCTGTTCTCCATTGCGGCAGTGCTGATTATGTACTACAAGCAGATTTGCGAGGGCTATGAGGATGCGGAGCGCTTTGCCGTGATGCGGAAAGTGGGGTTGACGGATGCGGAAATCCGCCGGAGCGTCAATTCGCAGGTACTGACGGTGTTCTTTGCGCCGCTGCTGATGGCGGGGCTGCATATGATGTTTGCGATGCCGATGATTCGGCTGATTTTAGGGGCATTTGGATTGCATAATGACTCGCTGTTTTATGGAATCGGGATTGGATGCTATGTGGTGTTTGCGGTGATTTATGCACTGATGTATTTGCTGACATCGAGGCGGTATTATCGAATCGTGCGGTAAGGGAGGAAGTCGCAGCGCCAAAAGGATAAACACGCGGGCAAAGCATGGAGGAGAAGCCAACTCAATCGCGCGAAAGGGTCAAGGGAGGAACTCCCTTGCGGGGTCAAGGGG
>ENA-OPDG01001649-OPDG01001649.1-human-gut-metagenome-genome-assembly--contig:-NODE-1649-length-14620-cov-2.967937_pt1 | contig 14620 bp, 9 predicted proteins | sample MGYA00241259_ERZ501498 | MGnify/ENA primary metagenome ERZ501498 (study PRJEB25962, sample SAMEA2042582) | human gut metagenome | biome: human gut; feature: human-associated habitat; material: faeces... | reverse complement strand
GTAGCTTTTTTTGCATGCTAAGGTAATCAAACGGGAGAATGTAATTCACATCAAATTACATTCTCCCGTTATTAATTTCGTAATATCATTTCTGATATTCAGGCAGTATTTTTTTACTCTTAAACGTTAATTTGTGAATACTCGGTAATTCTCTTTTTTATCGTAATCTTTGCGGATCCCGTCATCCTCATACATGGTATAACTGCTGTTTTCGTATCCGATAAGCTGCAGATGTTCGGTATCAATATCTTTCACACACTCTGCTGCTTCTGCAACCGGGATGCATTTACCACTTCGAATGAAGAACGGTACTTCATTTAGTGCCACATCTACATAATGAATACCTTTTGCGAGAACCTCTTCAGAAATGCTTCCGTCCGGCAGGAACTTGATAAATTTCATTTCTTCCGGCAGATAAACATAACGGCCTCTTGCGTTCTGCTCGTAAACCGGAGCGATCATAATCTCGTTTCCGAGCATCAGCTGATCCTCTACTCGGATTGCTCTCTTGTCATCCGGATAAACAAACCCAAGTGGTTTGAAATACATGTCATTATTCAGCACAGCTTTCATGTACTCACTGTACAGATACGGCACAAGACGATATCTTGTATTAATGACAGCGCGGAAATCCTCGATTTTTTCAAATTGATAACATTCCTGCTCTCTTGTTCCCGTTGCTGAATGATTACGCATCAGTGGTGTGAATACACCAAGTGCAAGAAAGCGAAGCAACAGTTCTCTTGTCGTATCACTGCCAAATCCTCCAAGGTCAGCACCTGTATACAGGAAACCGCACATATTCAGAGACGGCAGCATCTTCAGGTTAAGAAGGATATGCGACCACCAGGATTTATTATCGCCTGTCCAGATTCCGCCATAACGGTGCATTCCGATATAAGAAGATCTGGAAAACATCAGAAAACGTTTTTCCGGGTCAATGCGTTCAAAAGCTTCTCCTGCTGCTCTTGTCATATTGTAGCCAAAAAGATTATGTACTTTGTCATGACGGATCTTTTTGCCATCGACATTGTGATAAAATCTTTTGTAATCTTCCGGATTATTTGCAATACTGAGCATCTTGTCCTGCATTTCCCAGGGATGGGTCTTGCCTTCGGTATCCTTTGCAAACTCTCCGGCAAGTTCTCTTGCCTCTGCAAGGCCTTCGGAAGAATAAAAGATCGCAGGCTCGTTCATATCATTCCAGAAACCTTCTATTCCCTGTTCGATCAGAAAACGATATTTGTCCCCGAACCATTTTCTGGCTTCCGGATTCAGCATATCCGGGAAATGGGTATCTCCCGGCCATACAGCTGCAACAAAATCACTTCCGTCTTCTCTCTTGCAGAAATAGTTGTTTTTGACACCTTCCTCGTAAATCTCATATCCCGGCTCAACCTTGACACCGGCATCAATGATCGGAATCAGGCGAATATCCTGGTCATCCATTTCCTGCACAAATTCTGGAAAATCCGGGAAATTTTCTTCACTCACTGTGAAATCTTTGAATGACTGCATATAGTCAATATCCATGTAGATCATGTCGATCGGGATATGATTCTCGCGATATCCTTTTGCCACTGCACGGAAGTCTTCTTTTGTTGTATAACCCCAGCGGCTCTGTCCGAAACCAAAAGCAAACTTTGGCGGAATATAACTGCGTCCAATTACGTGGCGGAACTGTTTTACGATATCATATGCATTCTCACCTTCAAGCACATAGATATCCAGATCGGCATTTTCGCAGGATACCCTGAGTGTATCCTCTCTGTCATATCCGATATCAAAGGTCAGTTTCGACGGATAGTCAAAAAACAATCCAAATGTAGTCTTTCCACTCACGATGATAAAGTTGTGTGCTCCGTACAAAGAACGCTTGTCCTCTGTGTGTACCGGATCATCTGTGCAATTACTGATATAACAATACCCTCTCTTGTTGATTCCACGATTGGCTTCACCCAGACCATAGACAATGTCATCTTCATCCATGATATAAGTAAAAACAAATCCTTCCTCCTGACTGACCTCTCCATATGGGAGAACGCCCTCAGTTGTTTCAATTTTTTCAGTCAGTGCCTCCGTATTAAATGGAGTTCCATATCTATATTTTCTAATCATTTCTCTGTCACCTGGTGTTTATAATATAATACGAATGCTTCATATGGGTTCAGAATAATTTTTCCGTCAAATTCTTTTCTCCCAAGGTTTGTGATCAGACACTCTGCGCCTTTGAATTCTTCCGGCACTTCCACTTCTGCATTCTTGTCACTGAAGTTGCAGACAGTCAGAAGTTTTTCCTGATCCCCTTTTCTTGTGTAAGCAAAAATCTGCTCGTCTTCACGATAAAGCGGTTCAAATTCGCCATAAACAATAATTTCTTTCTCCTTGCGCAATCGGATCAGTTTCTGATAGTAGTGGAAAACAGAATCCGGATCTTCAAGCTGCTGTGCTGCATTGATCTTCTTGTAGTTCGGATTCACTTTGATCCACGGCTCGCCCTCTGTGAATCCAGCCTGTTTACTGTCGTCCCACTGCATCGGAGTTCTCGCATTGTCACGGCTTCTCAGCATCAGACATTTCATCATGTGTTCCGGAGTCATAAGACCTGATTCAGTAAACTCTTCAAAGTAATTAATACTTTCAATATCACGGTAATCTTCCAGTTTGTCAAAATAAACATTTGTCATACCAAGCTCTTCCCCTTGGTATACATATGGCGTTCCCTGCATCATGTGAATACAGGTAGCCAGCATTTTTGCAGATGTTTCTCTGTATACCGGATTGTCATTTCCAAAACGGCTGACGCTTCTCGGTTGATCATGATTACCTAAAAACAAACTGTTCCATGCTTTACCCTGAAGTTTCTCCTGCCATTTGATCATGATGCTTTTAAACTCTTTAAAATCATATTTTTGAGTTGTCCACTTTCCATAATCTCCGCATCCACTCTCCACATGCTCAAATTGGAATACCATATTCAGTTCATTTCTGTCTTCACCCGCATATTTCTGTGCTTCTTCAATTGTAACTCCAGCTGTTTCACCAACTGTCATGATATCATATTTTGAAAGGACTTCATGATTCATTTCCTGAAGAAATTCATGGACTCTTGGACCATGTACGCTATATGGTCCAAAATCGCCATAAAGTCCATTATTCATTTCTCCATCCGGAAATCTCTGATCTTTGGAAATCATACTGATAACATCCATACGGAAACCATCAATTCCTTTTTCACACCAGAATTTCATCATATCGTAAACTTCCTGGCGTACTTTTTCATTTTCCCAATTGAGATCCGGCTGTTTTTTTGAAAACAGATGCAGATAATACATCTGTGTCTGCGGATCATATTCCCATGCAGAACCGCCGAATGCTCCGCCCCAGTTATTAGGTTCTTTTCCGTTTACCGGGTCTTTCCAGATATAATAATCACGATATGGATTATCTTTTGACTTGCGGCTTTCAATAAACCAGTTATGTTCATCCGATGTATGATTGACTACAAGATCCATCAGAATCCTGATGGATCTTTTGTGTGCTTCACACAACAATTCCTCGTAATCCTCCATCGTTCCATATTCTTCATAAATTCTGCGGTAATCAGAAATATCATAACCATTATCGTCCTGAGGTGATTCCAGCATCGGAGAAATCCATAACACATTTACCCCAAGTTCTTTAAGGTAATCGAGTTTCTGTATGATTCCTCTGATATCTCCCACGCCATCACCGTTACTGTCTTTAAAACTCTTAGGATATATCTGATATACTACACTTTCTTTCCACCATTTTTTCTCCATGCCAAGTCTCCTCATTTCTAATTATTTGACCGCTCCTGCAACCACACCATTCATTATACTCACCTCATCCTTGCAGTATCAAGAGGTTTCTCGCGAAACTACAAAAGGTAACAAAGTTTATTTCCTGCTTATTTGTACTCAGATACTTTCGTTTCTGCAAAAGTCATTTTCGCTTATATCGAGTTTATAATATCATAGGCAGTTAGGTTTGTCACATAAAGGTTTGCAATTTCAAACTGCAAGACCGCTGTAATTGCGACTGATAAAATTAACCATTGTCTCCATGAATATATTAGAGATATAATATAAATACTGGTATCTGATTTTTCTGAATACTAAGTATCTAAAAATGGGGAATGATAAATGAACAAACAAGAGAAACAGATTTTCACATCCGACAATTTGAAAGAAACAGCCATCATGACGATAGCAGTAGGGATTATCGCCGCGGCCGTATATTTCTTTTTGATTCCGAGTATGACCTCGATCAGCAGTATATCCGCACTGGCAATTGTTATGTCACATTATATACCGTTGCATGTATCAACGATCACAATGATATTGAACGTTGTCCTGCTGCTAATAGGCTTTGTAACATGCGGAAAGGAATTCGGAGCAAAGACGGTTTACACAAGCATCCTGCTGCCGGTGTACCTTGCAGTATTTGAACACATATTTCCGGATTTTACCTCGCTGACAGACAGCAGTGAACTGGATGTAATATGCTATATCCTGGTCGTAAGTATCGGCCTCAGTATTTTATTTAACATGAATGCATCTTCTGGCGGACTGGATATCGTAGCGAAGATCATGAATAAATATCTGCACATAGAATTAGGAAAAGCAATGTCCATCTCGGGCATGTGTGTGGCACTTTCTTCCGCTCTGATCTATGACAAGAAAGCTGTCGTTTTAAGTGTGCTTGGAACTTATTTTAATGGTATTGTGCTGGATCATTTTATCTTTGGCCAGAATCTGAAACGGCGTGTATGTATTATTACAAAATACGAAGAAGAAGTCCGTCAGTTTATCTTGCATGAACTGCATAGCGGAGCAACATTCTACGAGGCGACAGGCGCATACAATATGCAGAAACACAGAGAGATCATTACGATCGTGGACAAAAGTGAATATCAGAAACTGATGAATTATATTATCAAGAAGGATCCGGAAGCATTCGTGACAGTGTATACAGTGTCTGATATGAGATACCGTCCAAAGGTAAGATCCTTTTAGGCGGGAAGAAGCTCTACAGAACACTTTACACAGCTGCTTGAATATCTGAACAGAAAAGAGTCGCAGCCTGTTCCATCAGGGAACAACTGTGACTCTTTTTATTTTGTCTTCCATTTTTGTGGCATTACTTCACAATATCCAACTGCCCGACAATTCCGATATATCCATCTGTTTTCAGTGACGACCACAATGTGTGCAGTTTCAGATCACACATCTGCCTTTCACCTCTTACTTTTAACATTACTTTCATTGAAATTTCTTTATTTTCACTTGTTACTGAATCCAGCGAATCTTTTACGCGCTGAATATCCTCTTCGCTTATATCATATGCTCCATATAAATCAAATTCCAGATTATCTCTCTGATACTCTTTCTGCGATTCTCCGTCTGTCAAAACCAGGTTTCCTGAGATCGCATTATACTCCATTGAAATCTTACCGCTATTCTCCTTAAAGAACTTTATCTTTTCCTGCATGATCTCAATAACACGCTGGGAATGATCCTTGCTTGGCAATGCATTTTTCCTCAGTATTTCTTCTGAGATTCTCTGCGCTTCATAATACTCTCTGTTGTCATCCTTTTCTTTCTTAAATGTTCTGGACAACTGAGGACTGATCTCTTTCAGGCATTCCAGAAGAAGCGGATTAAACTGTCCGCACTGACCTTCCAGAATCATCTGGATTGCCGTATCATGATCATATGCATTCTTATAGCACCGTACACTTGTAAGCGCATCATACACATCAGCAATTGATACGATCTGCGCAGAGATTGGTATTTCTTCCCCTTTTAGTCCATCCGGATATCCTCTTCCGTCCCATCGTTCATGGTGCCACCGGCAGATTTCCCATGCAGTGCGTACCAGTGGCTTGTCCTGTGGAAAATCCATATTCCGGCTCCTAGATGCTCCAATCTCACTGTGGCTTTTCATGATCTTGAATTCTTCATCTGTCAGTCTGCCTGGTTTATTGAGGATTTCTTCCGGAATGCTGACCTTTCCAATGTCATGAAGGGAAGATGCTGTTATGATCAGAGCAATATCCGCTTCTGTCAGATGATACGCATCTGTTTTCCTGATCAATTCTCTCAACAGCATCTCCGTTGCGATACGGATGTGTAATATATGTTCGCTGCTTTCACTGTTATGAGAGCCTAATACATTGCTCAGGATTCCAATCATAATCGTGTTGTTTTCTTCTTTCTCATAGACCTGATCTACAACCACATTGATCAGTCGTTTCTGGTTTGCATAAAGTCCCAATGTATTCTGGACTCTTTTCTTTACGATAACTGCATCAAACGGTCGGCTGATATAGTCTGTGATTCCCAGATCATACGCTTTTCGCATAATTTCGACTGATTCTTCTGATGAAATCATGACAACCGGGACTTCATCAATCCACTGTAACTCCCTCATATGTTCCAACACCTGGAATCCATTCATCTGCGGCATATTGATATCCAGAAGCATCAGGTCGATCTCCGGATGCACTTCCAGAATCTGGATTGCCTGAGTTCCATTTTCAGCTTCCAGATAATCATAACTGCTGCCAAGGATCTCCTTTAATATATCTCTGTTAAGTTCTGAATCATCTACAATAAGTAGTTTTTGTTTCTCACTCATCCTTTATCCTCACGATTTTTATTTTTTCCTGCTAATTCAGCAATAATCTTCACTAATAGTTTCATATCAATCGGTTTTGAGACATGCTCATTCATTCCCGCTTTTTTTGACTTTATCCGGTCCTCAACAAAAGCGTTCGCAGTCATTGCGATGATCGGAATTTTCTTTGCGTCACTTCTGTCCATTGTGCGGATCATCTTGGTTGCCTCATATCCGTTCATAACCGGCATCATGACATCCATGAGGATTACGTCGAATTCACCGGAAGCACTTTTCTCAAAAGCTTCCACTGCCTCCTGACCGTTCCATGCCTTTACCACAGAAGCTCCTTCGCTTTGAATGACAAATTCTGCGATCTCCATGTTCAATTCATTGTCTTCTACGAGCAGAATGTTTAATCCTCTGATGGAAGCCGTTACTTCCTCCTGCTTCTCTTCGTCTCTCGCTACATCTTCATTTATTTTAAATGGAATTGTGATCACAAAAGTAGTACCTATGCCCTGCTCACTTATAAAGGTGATTGTTCCACCCATTTTTTCCACAAGACTCTTTGTGATCGGCATTCCCAGACCGGTACCGCCAAACTTGGATGCTCCGCCTTTCTGCTCCTGCGCAAATAGCTCAAACAGATGTTTTTGGAATTCCTCACTCATACCAATTCCTGTATCCTGACATGTGAACTCAAAAGTCACAATTCCATCCTGATCGGAAGGAATCTCCCTGCTGCTCAAATAAATCTTTCCATAATCTTTATTGTACTTTACGGCATTACTCAGGATATTCATCAGAAGACGCTTCAGATGGATTGGGCTGCCTATAAGATCTTTATGAATGATCTCTGGTGTTTTGTGTTCCACCTTGATTTCTCTTTCATCAGCCATCTTTCCAACTACATCTATCACTTCATTTATTATTTGATAGATATTAAACGGTTTCTCTTCCAGATAAATTTCTCCTGACTCCAGTTTGCTCATATCAAGGACTTCATTAACCAGTTCCTTGAGAATATTGGAAGCCTCACGGATTTTCCCTCTGCATTCAGTCTGTCTCGACAGATCATCACGATAATAATCGCCCACATCAAGCATTCCGCAGATTCCATTGATCGGTGTCCGGATATCATGGCTCATCCTCTGCAGGAATTCTGTCTTCGCCCGGTTCGCCGCATCAGCCTTTTCCGCTGCTTCCAAAAGGCTCTTTTGATACTTCTGTTCTTTTTCCTTTTCTATTTTGAGAATATTTTTCTGTAATTTTCTGTAAATCATCCAGATTAGTGCTACAACAATCAGATAAATGAACAGGCACATGATCACATTTTGCAGAAGTGTCTGAAATATGATCGAATCCGGAACGTAAGCATAGATGTAATGGTCTCTCTGCTTCAGCATAACACCGTGACACCGGACTCCATTGATCGTTAAGCCCATCATATGCTTACTGTCTGCATGATCTTTTAACTTCTGGATTGCTTCATAGTCTGTTGTGCTTTGTCCGATCAGCCCGGTATTGTTTGAAGCAATGATCACGCCTTCATCTGCTACGATAATTGTCCCATCCCGGTCCTTCCGATAGCCATTCAACAAACTTTGTATCGTAAGTGTATAATTCGTTGCATACTCTGCGGAAGTATAATAGTAAGTCACTACAACTCCCGGTGCATCCTTTCTTGTGCAGGCAGCCATATCAATATAAGCCCCGTCATTATGATTGATTCTCTTGGCATACACCTTTTCATCGTAAATTGCTGTATCCAGTACGATTTCTTTCTCTGCACATTCTTTTATTTCCGGCAATAAACTTTCGTTCGTACTGTATTCACATACTATATTTCCATCTATATCTAGAATTGCTATTCCCGTCAGCCATAACTGCTCTGCACTTTCTTTCAACAACTGATTATCCAGTGTTTTTTCATTTTCTATTTCTGCGGCTATATTTTTGCTGACCTGCCGGGTTCCCTCAATGGCACGAAGCAGACTTTTGGATTCTGATGATTCATTATAATGTGTATATGTGGAACATTGTACTTTTACATAATTTACCGTGTCTAAAAGATCAGCCTCTTTCTTTTCTTTGTCTGCATTGCTGAAAAAACATACAGACAGCACGACAAGACATATCCCAACAGCTATACTGATGATCCAGAATTTTTTTTCTGTTGGGACAGATTTTTTATTCTTCTTCAAGCTGGTCCACCTCCAGATATTTTTCTGGGTCATCAAGATATTTTCCTATGATTTTTGCAGAAGTTCCGTCCTCTCTCATTTCATCCAGAGTCTGCTCCAGTTTCTCCGGCAGATCCCGAGTTTCATTTTTTGAGAAAGCGACTCCGATTCCGACTGTCATAAGTGGTTCATCCAGAATTCGGAATTTCGCATCATAATCTTTCATATACTGTATAACCGATTCCTCATGTGCACCTATTGCATCTGCATATCCCTTTCCAAGGAATGTATAGATCAGTTCCCTATGTTCCAGGCTGATCAGATTACCAAGCTTTGGAATCCTGCTGTCTGTTCTTTTCAGAAAAATTTCTTCCGGTTTTGTTGTAGATTGTACAGCAAGTGTCTTTCCTTCCAGATCACTCAGGGTATAGATATCACTGTTCTCATTGACTGCAACCACCTGGTTACTGACCATATACGGACCGGCCCATTTATAATCATCCAATCGTCCTTTCATGGAGAAGCAGACCATAATACAATCAATATCACCGTTCTCTACCAGCTCTTGCTTCTTCTCCCAGTCAATATTGACAATTTCTACGTCATAACCCATTCGTCCAAATGCTTCCGTTGCCAGTTCAACATCGATTCCTGTTGGTACACCATCTTCATTCAGATAATTATATGGGGGATAACTGTCGCTTCCAATCTTTATAACCGAGCGTTCCGCTGTGTCAGATACTTGATCTGTTTTTCCACATCCGGAAAGCCCTGTTACCAGACATGTCAGCACAAGACATGCACTTATCACTTTCTTTATCTTCATATACCTTTTTTCCTTTTGAAATCAAAAATATGATTCTATTATATCTTGATATTATTCTGCGTACAAGAAAAACCTTGCTGTCCACCATATTGTTACTATTCACACGTTGTGCGACCAACAACGCATATTGCGCAACCATATTGACATTCCTTTCACAGGGTGTCATAATACTTGCGGAGATAGTATTTGGAATACTACAAAACTATACTCTGACTGAATCACAACAATTTCATATTGAACAGTTACCCCGCCGGAAATGGCGGAAAGCGAGCTTATATTTATTTAAGACATAAAATAAGACTCAGGGAATACGAAGAATAGCAAAAGCATTTGCAGGGACCAGTATGCCTTGACGAATGCTTTTTTTTGTAAGGAGACCAATAAGAAATGACAGTTGAGATGTTAAAAGGAAAGATTCATCGTGCTACAGTAGTACAGGCCGAACTTGACTATGTTGGAAGTATTACTGTTGATGAAGACCTGCTGGAAGCGGCAGGAATTATGGAATATGAGAAAGTTCAGATCGTGGACGTAAATAACGGAAGCCGATTTGAAACTTATACGATCTGCGGCAAGCGCGGAAGCGGAATGATCTGCTTAAATGGTGCTGCGGCAAGATGCGTAAGTACTGGTGACAAGATTATTATCATGTGTTATGCACATTATGATTCTGAAGAAGCCAAAGAACATAAACCACAGGTTGTTTTTGTAGATGATGAGAATAAGATCAGCCGTGTTACAAACTATGAGAAACACGGATTACTGAAAGATATGGCATAACTGCAAAAGTGATTGTAACCTATAAATGAAAATGAAATTTGTTGAATTCAGAACAAGAGGCTATCTCCTAATTTAGTTTTAAAAGGAGAACACCATGAAGGTAACAAAAACAGTAAAGGAAACAAGAGATTTAATTAAAAACTGGAAAAGAGAAGGAAAAACAATCGGTCTTGTACCGACAATGGGATTCCTGCACGAAGGACACGCAAGTCTGATCAAGAGATGCCGCGAAGAAAATGACATCGTTGTTGTATCTGATTTTGTAAACCCGACACAGTTTGGACCGACAGAAGATCTGGAAGCATATCCGAGAGATTTCAAACGTGACAGCGAACTCTGCGAGAGCCTTGGAGCTGATGTCATCTTTCATCCGGAACCGGAGGATATGTACCATGATCCACATGCCTTTGTAAGTATTGATACTTTATCAGATACACTGTGCGGTAAGACAAGACCAATCCATTTTAAAGGTGTATGCACCGTTGTTTCTAAGTTATTTAACATTGTAACACCGGACAGAGCATATTTCGGTCAGAAAGATGCACAACAGCTGGCAATCATCCGCAAAATGGTACAGGATCTGAATTTTGATATCCAGATCGTAGGATGCCCTATCATCCGTGAAGAAGACGGACTTGCGAAATCATCCAGAAATACATATTTAAGTGAAGAAGAAAGAAAAGCCGCACTTTGTCTTTCAAGAGCTGTAAAAGCCGGTCAGAATATGATCTGCAAGGGAAGCAAAGCTGAAGAAATATTATCAAAGATGCGCGAGATTATCGAAGCTGAACCTCTGGCAAAGATTGATTATGTATCTATGGTAGATGCACTGGATATGCAACCGGTAGAAGTCGTAGAAAAAGATGTTCTGGTCGCTATGGCAGTTTACATCGGAAAAACCAGACTGATCGACAACTTTAGCTACGAGGTATAGCATATGGAAAATGTGATGAAAAAAGTAGGAAAAGCCAGTTCTTTTCTTACAAAATATATTGGAATTATTATCATCTGCTTCTCTGTGATCGCATTTTTTTGGCGCGATGGATTCGCGTGGACAACCAATTATACATCCATCTTTTTAGGTGTTGCCATGTTTGGCATGGGGCTTACAATCAAGATGGACGATTTTAAGAGAGTTTTTTCAAGACCAAAAGAAATCGTGATCGGATTTGTTGCACAATATACGATCATGCCTGTTGTGGCATGGGGATTATGCCAGCTGATGCATCTTCCGACAGATCTTGCACTCGGCGTTATTCTGGTCGGATGTTGTCCTGGGGGAACAGCAAGTAATGTGATCACATATATTGCCGGAGGTGATGTGGCACTCTCTGTTGGAATGACGATCACTTCCACGCTTGCGGCCCCACTGATGACACCATTATTAGTGTATCTGCTTGCCGGTGCCTGGGTAGAAGTATCTTTCCTTGCAATGGTAATTTCTGTTGTAAAAGTTGTACTGATTCCGGTGCTTCTTGGTATTTTGATCAACTGGATCTTTGGAAAGCAGATTCAGAAAATATCAGAAGTACTTCCACTGATTTCTGTTGTATCCATCGTAATGATCATCAGTGGAATCGTATCTGTCAATGCAGAAAAAATCTTAAGCTGTGGTCTGCTCGTACTTGGAGTTGTGGCACTTCACAATCTCTGCGGAATGGGCATCGGGCTTGGCGCAGCAAAACTTTTACATATCGAATATGATAAAGCTACTGCGATTGCAATTGAAGTCGGAATGCAGAACAGCGGCCTTGCGATTTCTCTTGCAACAGCTAATTTTGCAGCCAATCCACTGGCAACGCTTCCGGGAGCGATCTTCAGTGTATGGCATAATATATCAGGCTCTTTATTCGCCGGGATCCGCCGTGGCGGAACTGGTACGAAAGAAGCTTGCCTGGAAGTAACTGAATAGATAGAAAGAAAACTCCTGTGATTTGAATCTACAAAATCACAGGAGTTTTTCCTTTTCACTCATTATGCTATGTCTATTGATACCTGGCAATCGTCTCTTTCAATATCTGTGTACTATCCTAATACTACTGCTATCTTGATCTCTTTCTCTGTCTCACTAAGATCGAATGTTCCTCCATCCTCTACTGTAACATGTACTTCATACAAGGTATCTTCCGACAGTTTCTCTGGAATCGTTCCATCTTCTGTCTGAATCTTCCACAGATTTTCCGGAACCTCTGTCAGCTTACCGTCTTTTCCATAAGCAAACAGCTTAAAGTCATCCGTTTTGCCTGCAAGCCCCTTCATTCGTATCGCCACAGTCGTACTCGGATGTACATTTTCTACCGTTATCGTATTCAGCCATCCTGCGACATTGCCCTTACCTCCGTCTTCCGTAAATTCTTCCTGCGTTAATATATTTCGCATTGCCTTGTCCAAATCTACTTTTCGGTAAGGCATTTCCGGAAGATATACGAACCGATCCTGCAGTCTGAGGAGTTCAAGATATCCGGTTGGACAGTATAATGCATTTCCACTGCTTCCTGCATACATACCGATTGCCATATTGTTATATCCCGGTTTATCTGACACATCCATTGAAAATGCAGTCTCACCGGTCTCAAAATCGATCATGATAAACTGCCACATGCCACTGTCCAAGTCCTGAACATAACCGTAAATGTATCCTGTTGCGGTTGAAAGCTTCATCATCGATGTATCTCGGATATCATCTCTGCACCAGATACTCTTCATTTCATATCCGTCCTCTGTCTTGATCGTATCAACACGCTCAACTCCCGGCATGACCATTTTATTTCCTTTCTGCAGCCAGTTTACATCATAAATATTTTCATATGTCTGTACAGAGGAATCGTTATCTGCGTCCGCAAGCTTCGCACTTCCTGCTCCAAACCAGTTACATACGATTGTGCTGACTGTACCTTCACTGTTATCATATACGATTGCTGAATTTTCTACGGATACCTGCATTTCTTCCGGCAGCTCATCAATAACAGGTGTGCTTGCAACCTTTTCACCGGTCTTCATATCTAATGCCAGTAGATTCACCGGATTCTGATTATCTGTAAACATGACCAGGTTACTAGTTAGTGACGGCGAACATCCACTTCCCCACGCCAGACCGCCTCCGGTCGTTTCATCACCTTCTTTGCTGTCTTTTGCCCCTGCACTTTCATACGGAGTACACCATTCTACCTGTACACCGTTATCTGCTTTCAGCAGATAGCAGTTCTGATTTGTTAAGATGACCGCACCCTCTTTCGAAGAAGCTATTCCATTTTCTGCCCCTTCTCCAGGAGTTAATTCATATACAAATGTAGATGCTGTCAGATCAATCTCTTCTCCATTCAGAATTGCGTTGATCGCATCTCTGGAAATGTATCCCATCGCACCTTGCTGCTGACGTTCCGGATAGATTCTGAATCCGCCGGTTGCAAACCAGAGATTCCCCTCATAGTCAAACACTACGGATAATAAATTCTGATCCAATGTTTTTCCGGTAATTGCCTCTGCCGCTGCTTTAATATCAATATCCAGCACTTTTTCAAATTCCGGCAGCACATTTCCTTCCTCGTCTGTTGCTTTCAACATAAGTACATGATTGTTGCTTGTCGGACACACCAGACGATTATTTTCATCAACAAAGGAATAGGAACTTTGTATCACATACCCTCCACCGTCATGCTGTTTTGGTGAGAAATATCCGATCGTCTGTGTTTCTTCTGCATTGATATCACGAATTGCAAGTCCTCCCAACAACGGAACAACTGAATGTCCATAATTGTCAAAAAATACCGCCGGAGACGCATTCGGATTCACCTTTTCATAAGAAACATTAATTTCTGGGTAAATACCAACAGGCAATACCTCATCTGTTGAATCTGAATTATAACAATCATGGTGGATATTCGCATCATTTTTTGCCATATAAGGATTCTCATCGATTGCCTTTTGGGTAAGCGGTTTTATCGTTACTCCTGAGCTTACGCTTTCTGTTTTTGTCTGTTCCTGTTTCACCTCACCTGTCTTTGGTTCATTCGCTGAACAGCCTGATGTAACTGCAACTGCTGATATAATAAATGCTAAAAGAATTGTTCGTTTTTTCATATTATTCTGCCTCCTTTTTCTCGTAATCTGTAACTGTTCAGAGCCAAGCAGAATTTCATAAAACAGGTGTAAAATGCTTGCATTTTTAAGACTGTTTTTGAAATTT
>ENA-OPDG01001636-OPDG01001636.1-human-gut-metagenome-genome-assembly--contig:-NODE-1636-length-14683-cov-2.604662_pt1 | contig 14683 bp, 20 predicted proteins | sample MGYA00241259_ERZ501498 | MGnify/ENA primary metagenome ERZ501498 (study PRJEB25962, sample SAMEA2042582) | human gut metagenome | biome: human gut; feature: human-associated habitat; material: faeces... | reverse complement strand
GCTTGGCTATAACGAGTATGTGAAGACACATCCGGAAGCGGATTATTCGAGTCTGGACAGTGCGTTTGCGGCATATCTGAAGACGGACAGTGCGCAGACAATCCTTAAGACGAATATGAAAGCTATTTTGAAAAAGAAAAGGACAATTATTCAAAAAAATCTCAATTACCAAATTCATTCAATAATAATTATATAAAATATATACCATTTGTAATGGTTATACTATTTTTAATTGTCAGTATGGAAGTTATGCTTGATGATTCTCCAAAAACATTTGATACAAATGAGTTTTCATTCCAGTATCCTCATGAATATCAATCTAATGGAGAATGGCTGTATAATAGTTATGATAATTCATATTATTGTCAAGTACAATATGATAGTATTTCTGTTACAAAATTTGAGGCAACTAAATCTATTGATGGTTATGTTGATGATTTGTTGTTACAGGTTGAATACCCTGATGGAAGTGGGCAGGATAATGTGGTTAAAGGTAAAACTAAAGTTGATGGTTTGGATGCTTATGTTATACAAGTTAAAGATCTTAAATGGACAAATGTGATGTTTATTAAAGATGGAGAATTATATCAATTATGTTTCAAAGAAGATGGTCAAAAACACATGGATGAAGTTATTAATTCATTTAAATTTAAATAGGAGTTAATCCTATTGAAAATTAAAATTTAACTAATTAAAGTTTATTAAAGGAGGATGTTATTATTAAAACAATTCAACTTCAAGTTCATTCTGAAAATGAACTTAATCAAATGGTTCAAATGTATTTGATTCAAGGATTTAAAATGGAAGATAATGCTAATAATGTTGTTACTTTAAAAAAGAAAGGTTATAATACAGCTGTTTTGGTTTTGTTAATTCTTTTTGTTATGATTATTGGTGGGATAATTTATTATTTATTATGTGAGGATGAGATGGTTATAATTAAAAATGTTGGTGATGAATCAGATAATTCTAAATCCAATTCTAAATCTCTTCCAAAATCAGAAATTACTGGGTACTGTTCAGATTGTGGATTTCCATTAACTAAAAATAATGTATTCTGTGTAGGATGTGGTAAAAAAATTATAACTGATGATGAAAACTCTGATTTGGAAAAAGAGAAATGTGGAAATAATAAATTGGATAAAGAGTGATTTATATGAGTAAATTTTGTCCAAATTGTGGTGAAAAACAAGATAATGAATCTTCTAAATTTTGTCCAAACTGTGGTGCTAATTTATCTGTTAATTCTGATAAAACAAAGGTTAACAAATCAAATAATTCTATAAAATGTATGTATTGTGGTTCTGATATTCCAATCGGGTCAGATAAATGTTTTAAATGTGGAAAGTATTTAAATCCAGCAGCTAATGAAAAACATACTGCAGTTATTGTAATTGGATATATATGTAGTTTCATTCCATTTGTTTCATTAATATCTTTTATTTTAGGGATTTATTTGTTAACAAGGCCAAATAAAGAGGTTCATAAGCATGGTATAATAATTATTGTTCTTACAATTATTGTAGCAATTATTGCTGTGGCTTTATGGATTGATTATATTAACTATGTAAATGCTGTTAAGTCTTATTCGTATTATGATTCTTATGATTCTTATTATTATTATTAAAATCATGTTGTGATGAGGGGGTATTTTTATAGATAATACTGAAAAAATAATTATTTTAGTAGGGATAATTTTTGGTTTACTTGTTATTGGTGGTTTGATGATTATTTCTTCAAGTTCAACTATTGTAACAATTGATGGTGTTGATTTTAGTATTCCTGCAGGTTATGAAGAAAATCCTGATGAAAAATTATATGATGAAAGTGAATTTGGAAGAATGGACTGTAAAATGTATAAAGATAATCAAAATAATTCTATTCTTATTGGAGTGATGGAATTTGATGGGATAAATAATTTATTGTGGACAAATGAATTTCCATTTGATGGTTATGATACTATTAATGGAAAAGAAGGTAAATATTTTACCTCAAGTATGTCTAATTATGTATTTGTTTATCTTGAAGATGGAAAAAGTGTTATTATTGGTGCTAATGATAAATCAGTGGTATCTGAAATAATGGTGGTTAAATGATTAGTAAAAAATTTATATTCTCCTTAGGATGTGTTATATTTTTACTTTTAACTATTGGTGCAGTTAGTGCTTCTACAGTTGATATGGCTGGTGTTAAGTTTAATATTCCTGAAGGTTATGATGAATTTGAAGATGCAAGTATAAATGGAGCAGTTGATGAAGAAACTCAATTTATAACTTATTGTAAATTTTATACTGGTGGATTAGAAGACATGATCATAATAGCTGTTGCTTATCCACGGGGGGATGATTTTAAATTTACTTTAAATGATGTTTTAAATGAATCATACACTAGAAAAACAATTAATGGTCATGAAGGAGGATTTATTCAACAAGAAGGAAATTCAACATTTACATATGTTGAAGAGAGTAAGATGATTATAATCATGTCTAATAATGAAAGTTTAATTAGTCATGTTATTGTTTAGTTAGGAATAATTAGTTCAATATTTAAATATGTAATTGTAATGTTTTGCCCAAACTGTGACAGAAAATAGATGATGATGTTTTTTGTAGTGTATGTGGTTTTGATATTAAAAATAATAATTTTTTCGAAGCTCAAAATGCAGTTAAAAAGAACATTGGTGGAAAAGACGGATGGTTATGGAGAGAATGGATTAATCAGGATACAAATGGCCAAAGTCAATAGGGATATGTGTTTTCATATTTGGACGGTGAAAATATGGTTATAATATCTGCTTCTGAAGAGTATCTCATTGAAGAAGTTATTGTATAAGATAAAAATCATATAATTAAATTAATATGTATCTTGTGTTAAAAATAATAATGATTAACTAAAATTTTTTTGATATTATGAAATGTGAAAATTGTGGGTTTGAAAATAATGAAAAAGCTAAATTTTGCACCCGTTGCGGTGCATCGTTAGTCCAGCAAAATGAAGCCCCGACTCAACAAAAAGATGGAAATAATACAAAATATTTGATTGTTGGTTTAACTGCAATTATTATTGTTCTTATATGTGCAATCGGCTATTTTGCAATAAATTTAAATGAAAGTGGTGCAGATCAGTCAAGCGACTATTCTTCAGATAGTTCAGCTGATTCCACATCTTCAGTTGATGAATCTAGTTCCACTTCAAGTTCTGAATCCAGCTCAAGTAAATCCGGTGAATGGAAATTAATCGGTTCATATTCGGGTTCAGGTTCAGGTTCCCAGGCGGTTAGTGTTCCTGCAGGTAAAATAATGGTTAAGATTACAGCATATCCTATTAAAAATTATGCTACTAATCATTTATATGTTTCAGGTTCTAACGGTCAGTCAGCTGGTGTTGATTGGGGTTCTAGAAGTGCAGTTGCAAGTAGGTATGATTCTCTTACTTATGAATCATCGTCTTCAGAAACTTTCAATATTGATTATTATGAAACTGTAAGTTGGTCTGTTGAATTTTATAAATACGAATGAGGAGTTTTAATGTTTTGTCCTAAATGTGGAAAAGATTTACCTGATAATTCAAAATTTTGTAAATATTGTGGAAGTCAAATTAAAAATAAAGGAACTTTAAGTCATGTTCCTGCATCTGCAGGAGATGACGAAAAAAGCAAAAATATAATTATTGTAGGTTTAGTTGCATTGATAGTTGTTTTGATTGTTGTTTTTGCAGCTATAGGTACTGGAATGTTCAGCGGTTCTGATGAGGGGATGTCTTCAGATGCTTCTTCTTCATCATCTTCTGTAAGTGGTGATTCCGGAGTCCAGTCACTGTCTTTAAGTAGTTTTCCAGTTTCTGAAGCACCTGGATTAGCACAGGCTATTAAAGATAATGGTGGCAATTTCCCGGTTAATTATAAGTCATTGTCCTTATCCAAATCACAGTGTCTCTATATTTTAACAAAATCCGTGTCTCTGATTGGTCATGGAGATAGCGGAGCAACTATTTCTGTTGGAAATCCGTCTTATGCACCTCATCCTAGCGGTCGTGATTATTCAAATTCAATAGCTCAGGCTAATTATGTGGATATGTCTGACAGGTTTGCTTCATGGATTGATAGAAACGGTCAGGTTCCAAACTATGTCGGAATTTATGCGGGCGGTGTTCCGGATATTTCTCCGTCTAAAATGTTGGATATTGAAATAGCTATTTTGCTTCAATATGGAAGTACCGGTACTTTGCCGTCATCGGTTTCTGTTTAAGTGATTATTGCAATCACTTATTTTTTATTTTTTTGTTCATTTTTTAAGTATTCTGTCAATTATTTTTTCATGTTTATTCTAAAATTATAAAAGTATTTATTATCCTAATTATAAATAATATAATAATCATCAAATTTTTAAGTAATAATCTGATGAATGTGATAATTTATTCTAGTTTTTTTAAATAAAAGAATAAATATTTTAAAAAAATATGTGTTAGATATGAATATTAGATATGGTAATATTTTTATTTTCCTGCTTGTTTTAGCTATGATAGGAACTTTGGTAACTGGAAGTGATGTAATTCTATTCCCATTTACTTATTTCATGTTTTTATTGTTCTTTTTAATCTCTGCAGATTATTTTTATATTGTTTTCCAATATTCCAGGCGGGAAAATATTAATAGTTCTATAAAATTTGGAGTTCTTATAAATATTGTATTTATGGCTTTAATTGTCTATGCAATATTTAATTCTCCTCCATTGGGAATTTTTTAGATTTTTGTAGTACTCTACAAAAATTTATTTTCTTTTTTTTAATGCTTTTTCCATAATATTAATAATAAATAAAATTTAATATTTAATATAAATGATTCAATAGGATTTTTAAAATGTTTTTTGATTTAAATGTTAAAGGAAACAGCTATGATAATAATTTGAAATTAGCTGAGGAAGCTTCAAAGTATGGTTGGGATCATATTAATTTTTCTTATAATCAAAATAAATTTGCCAAAGCTTTAGAGTTTAAAAAGGATTTGCAGGATAATTTGGACATTGGCATAGATTATACTTTAGAAATAGATTCCGGCAATGTTAATGAAATTAGAAAAATAGCCAGAAAGTTCAGAAATAAATCATCATGCATTAGTGTAATTGGTGGAGATTTAAAAGTAAATCGGGCTGTTTTGGAAAATATCCAGTTGGATGTTTTATCAAGACCTTATTTAAAACGATATGACAGTGGTCTTAATCAGGTTTTGGCTAAAGAATCTTTGAATAATAATGTAGCTGTTGAAATTTGCTTTATAGATATTTTGAAATCTTATTTAACATATAGGGCTAAAACAATAGCTAATATTAAGGATGTAATTTCATTACATAAGAAATTTGACTTCCCGTTAATTTTGTCTTCAAGAGCAGAGTCCGTTTTTGATATTAAGACAACTAAAGATTTCAGCTCAGTATTTCTTTCAGTTGGATTAACCCAAAGTGAAATTGACAAATCATTTACCTCAGCTGAAAACATTTTGGAATTTAATAAAAACAGGAAAAACATGGTTTTAAAAGGAGTTAGGGAGGTTAATGATGAAGCTTAAGGTTCTTCCCCCTACACTTAGGAAAAATAACAGGTATCTGGCATTGGATATTAAAGTTAAAAGTGTTATTTCTAAAGATGATCTGGTTAATATTGTTTGGAATGGATGTATTCGCTTTTTTGGTGAAAATGGAACAGGCAATTTTAGTTTATGGGTTATGAAGTTTTATGAGCTTGAAAAAACCGATGAGTATAATCATTATCAGGCAATTCTTCGCTGCCAAAGAGAGTATGTTGATGAGGTAAGGGCTTCTCTTGCTTTAATTTATAAACATAATAGAAAGGATATTTCAGTTTCAACTATCGGTTTATCCGGAACTATCAAAGCCTGTCAGAAATTTATTGAAAAATAAAAGGAAAAATTACGCAAAACTTCAGCTCGTGGGCATAAAAAATCAAAAACTTTTATATTCATCTATCAATTATTTTAATCGTTTATCTTATTAGATTAATAATATGTAATATGATTAAAATTACATCTAAAATTATTGTTATATGATTTAACACATGATTCACCTCCTGGAGAGGTGAAACTTAAATTTAACTTTATCATTTTACATCATCCGTTTATTTTTGATAAAGTTTATAATTTTTTTATTACTTTTATTATTATGTAAACTGTGAAAAAAATTATTTTAAAAAAAGTTGTTATGAGTCTAAAAACGTTTGTAAGCTATTGGAAAGTTTACAAACAAAACCACGAGATTTAGACTCTTTTTTATCAAAACACTAAAAGTGAAAATTGATAAAAAATTTCTTTTAAATAGTGAATTATTAATTGGTTTTTTCCTTAATTTTTTGCTGTTTGGTTATGAAAAAGTTTTTAATAACTTTTAGTTATTTTAAAATAGAAAACTTTATTAATAATATACACATATAAATATGAATTGAATTTATGGAAAAAAGATTTAAAAAACTATATCATTACAGATATGTAATGAAATACCATTTCATGGAGAATTTGGTTTATTTTTTAAAATAATTGTATTTTTATAGTAGTTGAACTTAAGTTTATTATAATATTAAAAAAATGTGAGGTATTAATTTATGCAACCTTTACAAAATGCTGGATATGATAGGGCAATTACTGTATTTAGCCCAGATGGAAGACTTTTCCAAGTAGAATATGCAAGAGAAGCTGTTAAAAGAGGAACCACTTCAATAGGAATTAAATGTTCTGAAGGTATTGTTTTAGCAGTTGATAAAAGAACTACTTCTAATTTAGTTGAAGCAACATCTATTGAAAAAATATTCAAAATAGATGAACATATTGGAGCAGCAACTTCAGGTCTTGTTGCTGATGCTAGAGCTTTAGTTGAAAGAGCAAGAGTGGAAGCTCAAATAAACAAAATCACATACAGTGAACCTATTAGGGTAGATAGCTTATCTAAAAAATTATGTGATATGTTACAGATGTATACTCAAAACGGTGGAGTAAGGCCATTCGGTTCTGCTTTAATCATTGGTGGAGTATATGATGGTATTTGCAAATTATTCGAAACAGATCCTAGTGGAGCATTAATTGAATATAAAGCAACTGCTATTGGATCAGGCAGATCTGCAGCTATGGATATCTTTGAAGATCAATATAAAGATGACATGAATTTAAATGAAGCTATTAATTTAGCACTAACAGCAATCAATGAAGCAACTGAACATGAAACTACTGCAAACAATGTTGAAATTGCTGTTATTAAATGTGGTGAAGAAGTATACACTAAACTTTCTCAGGAAGAAGTACAGACTTTCATTGATGAGGTTGTATCTGAAGAAGAAAGTGAAGAGGAAAGTGAAGAATAAATAATTAATTGGTTAGGGGTTTTTTCAATGGTAAATGTAGATGAAGCAATAATAGCTAAATATGAATATTGTGGGGAACATTTTGAAATATTGGTCGATCCGGATTTAGCAGCAGAATTTAGAAATCCTGATGGGCAGGATGTGGCCATTGAAGATCTTCTAGCTGTTGAAGAAATTTTTAAGGACTCTAAAAAAGGAGATAAAGCTTCTGAAGAAGCTATGCTTAAAATATTTGAAACTACAGACCCTATTGAAGTTTCTAAAGTTATACTTGAAAAAGGACATGTTCAATTAACTGCTGAACAAAAAAGACAAATGCAGGAAGATAAAAGAAGACTTGTTATTAATAAAATTTCTAGGGAAGCTATTAATCCTCAATCAGGTCTTCCTCACCCTGCACAAAGGATTGAAAATGCTGTTAATGAAGCTAAAGTTAAATTCGATCCTTTTGTTTCAGTTGATCAACAAGTACAAACAGCCCTGAAAGCTATTAAACCACTTATTCCGATTAGGTTTGAAAAAGTTAAAGTAGCTGTTCGCCTTCCGGGTTCTTCAGCAGGAGGAGCCTACTCTGCAATCCATCATTTTGGTGAAATTCTTAATGAAGAATGGCAGCAAGACGGTTCATGGATTGGCATTGTTGAGATGCCTGGTGGCCTTCAAGATGATTTCGCCGCTAAAATGGCTGAAATTTCAAGTGGTGAAGCAGAAACGAAAACTATTAAATAATTAAATTAATTTTCAACTTATGGGATTTTTATGATATATGTGGAAAATAAAGATTTAGTTATTCCTGGTGAAGTATTGGCAGATGACGAATACTACTCAGGAAGAGGTACCTTTAAAGAGAATGGTAAAATTTGTTCTTCTTTAATGGGACTAGTTTCTTTAAGGAATAAAAAAATTAGAGTTATTCCTCTTAAAAGTAAATATGTTCCTAAAAAAGGAGATGTAGTTATTGGTAAAATTAAAGATGTCAGATTCTCCATGTGGGATGTAGATATTAATTCCCCATATTCCGGAATTTTACCTGCTTTTGAAGTGTTTGGAAGAGAGAAAAAAGAACTCAACAAAGTATTTGATGTTGGGGATGTTCTATTTTTAAGAGTTGTTGATGTTGACGAAGTTAAAAAAGTCAAACTGGGCTTAAAAGGCAGAGGAATGGGTAAATTCAGAGGAGGAATAATTGTAGATATTACTCCAACCAAAGTTCCTAGATTAATTGGTAAAAAAGGTTCTATGATCAACATGATTAAGGATAAAACCAATTGTAAGATAATTGTTGGTCAAAATGGTCTTGTTTGGGTTAAAGGTGAGGAAGATATGGAACAGCTTACTAAAGATATTATCCATATGATTGAAGCTGAGGCTCATACTTCCGGTTTAACAAATAAAGTTAAAAATAAACTATATTTAGCTATTGATGGTGAATTGCCACAAGAAGATGACTATAGTGATGATTATGAAGAATTAGAAAAACCTAAACTTCAAAATTTCAAAGAAGAATTGGAACAGGAAGAAAAAGAAGAACAGTCAAAAAAAGATAGTACTGATTTTTATAAAGTAATTGAAGAATTAAAAAAGAAAAATAAAAAGGATAAACCTTTGTCCTATGGTAATAATTCTGGCAATTCTTATATATTGAATAACAGATAATTCTTTGATGATTATGAGGTTGATATGATGTCTGAAATGATAAGAGAGGACGGCAGAAAATATAATGAATTACGCCCTATAAAAATTGAAGCAGGTGTTCTTGAACGTGCAGACGGGTCTGCTTATTTAGAAGTTGGTGGAAATAAAATTTTAGTGGCAGTGTACGGGCCTAGAGAATCATATATTAGAAGATTACTTGAACCAAATACTGGTGTAATAAGGTGCAGGTATAATATGGCTCCTTTTTCTGTAGATGATAGGAAAAGGCCTGGACCAGACAGAAGGTCTTCTGAAATTTCCAAAATCACTGCGGATGCATTAAGACCTGCTTTAATGTTGGAAAATTATCCTAGATCCATGGTGGATATTTACATTGAAGTAATTGAAGCTGAAGGAGGAACACGCTGTGCTGGAATTACTGCAGCTTCCGTTGCACTTGTTGATGCTGGAATTCCTATGAAAGATATTGTTGTAGGATGTGCTGCAGGTAAGGTAAATGATGAAATTGTTCTTGATTTATCTGAAGTTGAAGATAAGGAAGGACAGGCTGATGTTCCTATAGCTATGATGCCAAGAACTGGTGAAATTACTTTATTACAAAGTGATGGTGATTTATCTCAAGAGGAATTTGAAGAAGCAATTAATTTAGCTATGGAAGGATGCAGGAAAGTAAATGAAATCCAAAAAGAAGCTTTAATGAAAAAATATTCTGCTGAGATGAGTGATTAAGATGGTTGATATTGTACCTGAAATTACAAAGGAAAGTATAATTAATCTTGCTGTCAATGATAAAAGGGAAGATGGCAGGGAACTTGATGAATACAGGGATATTTCTATTGAAACTGATGTGATATCCAAAGCTGAAGGTTCTGCAAGAGTTAAAATAGGAGATACTCAGGTTATTGTTGGTATTAAACCGCAAATTGGCGCACCATTTCCGGATACTCCGGATTTGGGAGTTTTAATGACTAACTGTGAAATGCTGCCAATGGCTGATCCTACTTTTGAACCTGGACCACCAAGTGAAGATTCAATTGAACTTGCACGTGTTGTTGATAGGGGAATTCGTGAAAGTGAACTTGTTGATTTGGATAAGTTATGTGTTGAAGAAGGCAAACATGTTTGGATGTTATTTATAGATTTGCATATTATAGATAACTGCGGAAATCTTTTTGATGCCTGTGAACTTGCTGTAATGGCTGCTCTAAAAAGTACCAAATTACCTTCTGCAAGTATTGCTGATGATGAAGTTGTACTTGACCATGAAAACACTATAGATTTACCTATCAATAATGAAGTGGCTATGTGTACTTTTGTTAAAATAGGGGATAAATTGATTTTAGACCCTACTTTAAATGAAGAAAAAGTAGCTAGTGCTCGTTTAAATGTAGGTGTTACTAAAGATGGTAATATTTGCGCTATGCAGAAAGGTGGAATTTCACCGTTAACAAAAGAAGACATATTTTACTGTGTTGATAAAGCAGTTTCAAAAACAAAAGAATTAGTTGAATATCTTTAAACGTCTGATGGACGATTAAGATTTCTAAATTCTTTTTTTAATAATTTTTTATTGTCTATTAATATAAATTTCGCATCTATTTTTTCTATTAATCCCTTAATATGCAATATATCATCAGATATCAGCTCTTCAATTTCAGGAATGATATTTTTATTGTAAACGGAATGAAGGGGTTCGCTTGTTTTCAGTTTATTTTTGCTGTCATGATAGGGAACAATAGCCTGATGGTCTGAGTCCAGTTCATTAAAAATATTTTCAATTAATTTTTCTGTTACATATGGACTGTCACAGGGAAGTATTAAAGCATAATCAGATGTAATGTGCTTCAGCCCGGTCAATATTCCGGACATCGGCCCAATATTTTTTATTTCATCTTCAGCAAAGGTTATTTTAAAATTATAGTCCTCTTTTTTAATGAAATTTTTATATTTGTCAATACGGTTTTTATTATTTAAAACAATTATCACTTCATTTATTTCATTATTTAATGTTGAAAGGATATGATTAATCATAGGTTTATCCTGAATAATCATAGATCCTTTGTCCTGACCCATTCTTCTGCTTTGCCCGCCACATAAAATGATACAGGAATGCTGTTTTTTACTATTCATGATGCATTTCCCTAATCTTTTATATGAACATCAGCATCTTCATCAAATGGATTTGTACGGATAATTAATGAAATCATATATGGATAATGAGTATTGAGGTATTTTAGGTAATAAATCCATTCATATATCAATTTTGAATAAATCCTTTTGATGTCACCATTTAAATGATTAAAATCAGCATCTGTAATCTGATTTAAATCTGGTCTGTGCTCTAATTCTTCATCAAGGTGCAATATTGAAATTAATAATCCTGAAAATTCTTCCTTTTCAAATAATTGTGGATTGTTGATTAAGTTTATTAAAAACTCTCTTTTGGATTTTAATAATGTTCTAAGATTTATTAAAAATTCTGCTCTTTTGCCTTCTTCAATATCTACATTAAAGTCAATATTTGCATTTTTTAATTTTTTCAGCTGTTTGTCATATTCTGCATCGTCCCAATTAGGAATAGCTTTTAAATAACTGGTGCTAGCTTTAAATTCATTTGCACTGCTGAATTCTTCTATTAATTCATTACCTATTTCAGTAAAGAAAGTGCTGATAAGCATATCTAATTTTTCATAAATGGCTTCTTTTTCTTTTCTGCTCATTATATCTTCAAGTATAAATGCAACAATGATGATGTCTATAGGAATAAATCCTATGTGCAGCCAGACATATGAAACAATACTATGTGTGTCTTTTAGGACAAGGTAATTGGTTCCAAAAATAATAATAGCTGCAATAATCATCAATATTGAAAACTTTATTTTCCAGTCTCTTTTCATTTTATAATCTCCAAAATTTTTTTATCTTTTATTTGCACTAATGATAGCTATTGGATTTTCGCTTATCATCATAACCCCACGGTCAAGAACTCTCCCATTTGAAATATTGACTTCCATGATTTTAGGATTATAATTCAGCTTTTTTAATTTGTTTATAGCTTCTATTTTAGTGTCAACAAGAATAGCTGTAACAATTATTCTTCCTTTAGGATTTAATTTGGAATCTATAATTTCCAAAATATCTTCAAGTTCTCTGCCGCTGCCTCCAACAACAGCTATGTCCATATTGTCAATATTTTTCAGAGCATTACTTCCTGAATCATTTATTAACTCTACATTATCTCCCAAATTAAATTTTTCAAGGTTTTGTTTGGTAACGCTAATGGCATCAGGATTTGTATCAATGGAAGTTACTTTTTTTGCTCTTTGGGCAAATTCACACGTAATTCCTCCGGTTCCGCAGCCAACATCCACCACTTCGTCATTGGGTGTTACAGCTGATTTATATAATATGATTGCTCTTATGGCTTCTTTGGTAGGGCCAGGAACATCACAAGTTTTAATAAAGTCCATATCATTTAACATTTATTCCCACCTTTTATATATGTTGTTTTCAATATTCAGTGAATCTAATATTTTACCTACAATAAAATTGATCTGGTCATCAACAGTATCTCTGTCAGAGTAAAATCCGGGCATTGCAGGTAAAATCACAGCACCCTCTTTTGATAAATTCAGCATATTTTCTAAATGTATGCTTCTGAGGGGAGTTTCACGAGGAACAATAACTGTTTTTCTGTGTTCTTTTAGGCTTACATCAGCTACTCTTGTAATTGTATTTGAGGCATATCCGTTAGCTATTGATGATAATGTTTTCATGGAACATGGTACAATAGCCAGTCCGTCAAATTTAAATGATCCGCTGTTGATGGATGCAGTCAAATCGTCAAATTCATAATAATTGTCTGCCAGAGTGATTATATCTTCAATAGGTTCTTTTACTTCATGATTTATTACAGTTTTAGCAGCATCACTTATAATTAAGCTGTTTTCAATATTTAATTCATTTAGAGCTTTAAGCAATCTGATTCCATAAATCACTCCGCTAGCTCCGGTAATTCCAACTACTATCATATTATTCTCCTAAAATAGTTTGATTTGATCATAATGAATGCCATGGAATTTATCCTTATTTATTTCAGGTAAATCCAGGTAATTTTCTAGTTTAAGTTTCTCGAATTTGGCTTTGTCTTCTTTTGGCACATAAACACTAATGTCAGGAATATTGAATCTTGCTTTACTTAGTGCTCCAACGATATTTGAAATTTTAGTTAAGGGGTATAATTTCCCGTCAACGCTTACCTGTGTTTTCATTTCATCAAAACGGGGATATTCAGCTATATTGATAGTTAAATAATCTTTATCCATATCAAAATCATAAGCTATTTCCTCTTCAGCTTTTCTTAGGGTTTCCTGTGAAGTTTTGTATAATTTTTCAGGATTTTTAAAGTTCTCCAGCCGAATAACTTTTACCCGTTTAAATAAGTCCCTGTTGTCCAGGCGGGTAATCATATCCCGTACAAAGGGATTTTCACTATTTCTGTAAATGCTGACCATATCCATATCATCATATTTGTACATATCGTTTTCGTCTATTTCATTTGAGTTTATTAACTTTTTCAAACCTCTTCTAAACATTGAATTGGCAATACGTGTTGTATGGTGCTGGTATACACTGGGATACATAAAATATCTGGATACTAAAGCCCCTTCAGCAGCCTGAACTCCTTTTATATCTAATACTAAGTTGTTAGTTAGCTTCAAATTGGAGATTATTCTTTCATAATCAATGACTCCGTAGGCAACTCCGGTATTATAGGAATCTCTTAAAAGATAATCCATTCTGTCCACATCCAATTCTCCGGACACAATCGGACCTAGTTTCCCTTCTCCGGAAATTATTTTATTTATTTCCGTGATGTCGAATTTTTCTTCAAGATAATCTCTCATTGATGTTTTGGAAATAACATATTTTGTTAATTCTTCATGAGGAAATGACAATACTCCTTCAGACACATGTGAAAAGGGACCATGTCCAACATCATGAAGCAGAGCAGAGATTCTAACAAGTTCAATTTCATCTTCACTTAATTCTAGTTCGTTAGCCAGTTTGGATCCAAGATTCATTGTTCCGATTGAATGCTCAAAACGAGTGTGGTTTGCACCGGGATAAATTAAGTTAATTAATCCTAATTGTTTAATTCTTCTTAAACGTTGGAATTGAGGCATATCCAATACTTTTTGTTCAAATTTATTTAAGCTAATGTCTCCATAGACACTATCCCTAATGAATTTCTTTTTTTCACCCATTATAATCACCAGTGTGAATATTCATTCCATAAATTACTTAAATTTCCTTTTGTTTTATTTAGAATGTTTGTAATATTTGCATTATTCATCCAGTCGGTTTTATTAGTTAGATTAGTATCATTAATAATTTTAGGTTCCGGGATATATGTAGGAACCACCTTTTGAGGTGTGAAATTATCATCTTCAATAGCCAGCAGGGTATTGTCATTCGGATTTTTTATCAGAATAATATTTGCAGCCATTGAACTTGCAGCAAATGCAATAATTGCAACAATAAAAAACACAATTAATTTTGCTTTTGTTTGCCCTTTCATAATAACACATTTTTCCTTTTTGAATTTACAAATTCAGATTTTTCTTTTATTTAATTTTAAAGATTAACTGTTATTTATTTATAT
>ENA-OPDG01001634-OPDG01001634.1-human-gut-metagenome-genome-assembly--contig:-NODE-1634-length-14690-cov-3.208814_pt1 | contig 14690 bp, 16 predicted proteins | sample MGYA00241259_ERZ501498 | MGnify/ENA primary metagenome ERZ501498 (study PRJEB25962, sample SAMEA2042582) | human gut metagenome | biome: human gut; feature: human-associated habitat; material: faeces... | reverse complement strand
AAGGCTCGCACTTGATTTGCCGCCTGCGGGCGGCAAACTCTGCGAGGCTTTTCTTGAAAAACGGAAAGCCCGGCAATTGCCGGGCTTTTTCTTTTGATGAAAAAGTTTCACATCAATAAATTTATATCACAGAATCGTATAGGCATTTTGCACAAAACGTCCGAAACCGCCGTATGAATACCCACAAAGGCCGCTGGATCAGCCTGATTTTTGTGACATAATTCACAAAGTTCTGCATAAAATGGGGCTGTGATTTTGACTGAGGCGAAAGGGCACAGCCCAGAAAGGAGGGGAAATCTGTAAGAAATCAATCAAGGAAGCTGTGCCGGTTGACAAGATAGCGTTAAGAAGCCTGTATATTGCTTTACACAAGAAAACAGTCATGGTAAAGTGACCATAGTCCCCTTCCGGACAAAGCGGGACATCCATATGAGTAAGGAGAGAAAGCAATGGAAGAAAGAAAAGGCTTTGGGTCCAATTTTGGATTCCTCATGGCGGCCATCGGCTCAGCCGTCGGCCTGGGCAACATCTGGGGCTTCCCCAATAAGATGGGCGCCAACGGCGGCTTCACATTCCTCATCATCTATCTGATCCTGGCGGCGTGCTGCGGCTTCATCGTTATGATGGGCGAGCTGGCCCTGGGCCGCAAGACCGGCCGGGGCGCCATCGGCGCTTACAGGGTCCTGTCCAAGAGGTTCAAGTGGCTGGGCTGGCTGGGCGTTCTGTCGGCGTTCCTGATCCTGGGCTTCTACTTCGTGGTGTCGGGATGGACCGCCGAATACATGGTTCACTCCGTGACGGGAAGCCTCGCCCGGTACACCACCGCCGACGAATACAAGAGCGTTTTCGAGAATTTCATCCAGAACCCGTGGCGGCCCGTGCTCTACACCGCGCTGTTCGTGCTGGCCACGCACTTCGTCATCGCGACGGGCGTGCAGAAAGGCATCGAACGCTCGGCAAAGGTGCTGATGCCCCTGCTGTTCGTCATCCTGATCGCACTGTCGATCCACTCGCTGCTGATGCCCGGCGGCGAGGAAGGGCTTCGGTTCCTGTTCCGGCCCGACTTCTCGAAGGTGACGCCCTCGACGGTGCTCGTGGCGCTGGGGCAGGCCTTCTTCTCGCTCTCGATCGGCATCGGCACGATGGTCACCTACGCCTCCTACTTCAAACCCGACACCAACCTGCGCCACACGGCGCTCAACGTCACGATCCTCGACACACTGGTAGCCGTGCTGGCCGGCGTGGTGATCTTCCCGGCGGTGTTCAGCGTGGGCATCGAACCCTCGTCGGGACCGTCGCTCGTATTCATCACCCTGCCGGGCATCTTCAACTCGATGCCGCTGAGCATGGTCTGGTCGTCGGTATTCTTTCTGCTGCTGGTCGTTGCGGCGCTCACCTCGACCATCTCCCTGCACGAAGTCATCACGGCCTACATGCACGAGGAGTGGCACATGAGCCGGCGGGCCGCCGCATGGTCCACGACCGGAGCCTGCATGGCGCTGGCCGCCGTGGCATCGCTGTCGCTGGGCGTTCTGAAGGGATGGAACATCTTCGGACTCACGATTTTCGACTCGCTCGACTACCTTACGGCCAACATCCTGCTCCCCGCCGGCGGATTTTTCACCTGCATATTCGTCGGCTGGCGCCTCGACCGGAAAATACTCAAGGCCGAGATCAGCAACAACGGCACGCTGAAATTCCGTATCTACGGGGTGTTCATCTTCCTCGTGCGCTACGTCTGCCCGGCAGTGCTGCTGCTGATCTTCCTGGATAACCTGGGCCTCTTTTAGCGGCCCGCACCGATCAGAACGAAACCCAAAACCTACCGAAACCATGAAACGATTCATTGTCCTGCTGCTCGTCTGCTGCCTCGGCGCAGCCGTTACGGCCCGCCCGATCCGGGGCACGGTCAAATGCGCCGGGACGCCGGTCTCCGGCGTCACCGTCACGGACGGCCACTCCTTCACCGAAAGCGGCGCCGACGGAACTTTCACCCTCGACGCCGACGACGACGCGCTGTTCATCAGCATCGTAACCCCTTCCGGCTACCTGGCCCCCATGGAGCAGGACATCCCGCAATTCTTCCGGCCCTACGCCGCTTCCACGAAGCGTTACGATTTCGAGCTGCGTCCGTGGCCGGCCACGGGCGAGGTTTACGAATTGCTGGCGATCGGCGACCCGCAGCCCAAAACCGCGGCGCATTTCGACCGGCTCCGAACCGAGATCATCCCCGAACTGCAACGCGCGACCGCCCTCGGGAAGCAACGGGGCACGGCACAGGCGGCGCTGCTGCTCGGCGACATCGTCTGGGACTCTCCGGAGCTGTTCGCCGGCGTCCGCGAGCAGTTCGCATCGCTCGGAATACCGGTCTACGGCGTGATCGGCAACCACGACCACGACCGGAACAAATACACCGACCGGGAGGCCACGGAGAACTACCGGAACCATTTCGGCCCCACCTACTACGCCTTCGACATGGGACGGACCCACTACATCGTCCTCGACGACATCGTCTACCACGGAGCGAAGAAATACGACGAGCAGATCGACTCGCTGCAACTGGCCTGGGCCGCGGAATACGCCCGGCGGCTGCCCGCCGGGTCGCGCGTCTGCGTGGCCATGCACGCCCCGGCCATGAAGGCCTGGAAAGGCAATCAGGTCATGGAGTCGGCCGCCAGGCTGATGGACGCCTTTGCCGGCCACGAACTGCATTTCATCACGGGACACACGCACGTCAACTCGAACTACGACATCCGCGAAGGAGTCGTGGAGCACAACGTGGCACAGATCTGCGGAAATCTGTGGTACGACCCGATCAACAAGGACGGCACGCCCAAAGGCTACCAGCTCTTCCGCGAGTGCGGCGGAGAGTTCTCGTGGGAGTACCGGAGCCTCGGGTCTCCGGCCGTACGGCAACTGCGGGTATGGCAGCCCGGGCAGGTGGAAGCGTTTCCCGGAAGCGTCGTGGCCAAAATCTGGAACTGGGACCCCTGCTGGACCGTCGTCTGGTACGAGGACGGCCGCTACCGCGGCGCAATGCAGCGCATCCAGATCGTCGACCCCGACTATGCGGCGCATCTCGACTCTCTGAAAAACGCCGGGCGGAAACTCGCCAAATCGCAGCATCCCCGCATCTCGGACTTCTATTTCAAAGCGCGTCCTTCGGCTTCGGCACAGACGATCGAGGTAGTCGCCACGGACCGTTTCGGACGCCGCTATTCGGAGCGCATCACGCTCGAAAAGGCCCAATGACCGGCCGAAGCGGCGACAGCTGAACAAGTCCGGGCGAACGGCGGGAACGGATCAGACGAACGAACGCCGGACAGCAAAAGAACGAGGCGGATGGAATGTACTTCGGTACTGTCCATCCGCCTCGTTTAAAGGATGTGCGAAAGATCGCCGCCAGAAAGCGGCAATCAGTTGATATTGCGCCGGTCGGGTTCATGGTCGGGCGAAGCCGCCTCCATGTCGATCTGCAACTTCACCATGTTGATGGCCGTGGCCGCAGCCTCGTCGCCCTTGTTGCCGTGACGGCCGCCGCAGCGGTCGAGGGCCTGCTGCATGTCGCCCACCGTCAGCACGCCGAAAGCGATGGGCATGTTCCACTGGATTTGCAGCTGCGTAATGCCCTGCGTCACGCCCTGACAGATGAAATCGAAGTGGCGCGTGTCGCCCTGGATAACGCATCCGAGAGCGATGACGGCGTCCACGTCGGTATACTCCGCGAAGAACTGCGCGCCGAGCGAAAGCTCGAACGTGCCCGGGACATATTTGACCTGGATATTCATATCGGGGCACCCGGCGGCACGCAGCGTGCGCACGGCTCCCTCCAACAGGGCCTCGGTGACCTCGCGGTTCCACTCGGCCACGACGATACCGAACCGCATGTCAGCGGCCGAAGGCAGGGGTGAGTCGAATTTGGAAAGGTTGTGATTCTTGGTCGCCATCGTCTTTCGCTATTTGATGCTGCCGAGCAGCTTTTCCGCATCGCGGGCCTCCATCGAGGCGGGATACGAAGTCAAAATCTCTTCATAGAAAGCCGCGGCTTTCTGCTCATTGCCCTGCGCCTGCTCCGCAAGACCTGCCTTGCGCAGGTACATCGGGGCCGTCAGGTTGTTGTCGGCGGCCTTCACGGCCTTCTCGTAGAACTTCACCGCCCTGGCGTAGTCCTGCTGCTCAACGGCGATATCGCCCTGCAAACCGTAGTTCTGTGCGTTGATCAGCTCCCCGGGGATACCTTTCAGCTGCGAGAACTTCGCCAGGTATTTGGCGGCGTTCTCCAGATCGCCCGTACGCAGGTAGCAGATGCCCGCATAATGCTTGGCGAGGTTGCCCGAAGGCGTCGAGCCATACTTCTCGATCACGTCGAGGAAACCGGCCGCGTTGTCGTCGCCCAGCAGCGCCGTCTCGAAATCGGGGTTCTCGCCTTCGAAACGGTTCTGCGCCTCGGCGATCATCTCGGCGGCCTTCGTGGCGCGGGGCTGGAGGATCAGCGAGCGGTAGCCGAAAACGAGGGCTGCGAGGACGAGCAGACCGAGGAAAACGTAGGACATCGTCCGGCCGTTCCTCTCGAAAAACAACTCCGTTTTGTTCATTGCTTCGCCGAGGGTTTCCTGCTCGGCGACGTTCTGCTTTGCCATATTGCTTATTGTGTTATTAGTTTATAATTCGTACGATAGTTTGCAAAGATACAAAACTATTCACAATGTGCAATGTCGTGTCCGGATTTTTTGTATTTTTGTCCTATGCATCTGAAGAAAATAGCGCTGCTGAATTTCAAAAACATCTCCCAGGAGGAACTCGCGCTGTGCCCCGGCATCAACTGCCTGGTGGGCGACAACGGCGCGGGCAAAACCAACGTCGTGGACGCCGTTTACTACCTCTCGATGTGCAAGTCGTCGCTGCCGATGACCGACGGGCAGAGCATCCGCCACGGCGCCGACTTCTTCCTCGTCGAAGGGACCTATGCGAGCGATGCCGGCAAGCGGGAAACCATCGTGTGCAGCTTCTCGCGCAAGGGCGGCAAAGTGCTCAAGCGCAACGGCAAGGAGTACGAACGGCTTTCGGACCACGTGGGACTGATTCCCGCGGTGATCGTGTCGCCGGCCGACAGCGCGCTGATCTCGGACGCCGCCGACGAGCGCCGACGCTATCTCAACGCCTTCATTTCACAGCTGGACCGCGCCTATCTCGGTTCGGTGATGCGCTACAACGCCGTGCTGGCCGAACGCAACCGCCTGCTGAAAACCCGGCCCGACGAAACCATGCTCCAAATCTACGACATGCAGCTGTGCGAACACGGCAAGGCCATCCACGCCCGGCGGCAGGAGTTCGCCGAGCGGCTGCAACCCGTGACCGCGGCCTATTACAGCATCCTCTCGGGCGACCGGGAGCAGGTCGAACTGCACTACAAATCGGAGCTGAACGACCGTCCGTTCGAGGAGATACTGCTCGATGCGCGGCAGAAGGACATCGTCAACGAATTCACGACGGCAGGCATTCACCGCGACGACCTGGTGCTGAAAATCGGAGGTTATCCCCTGCGCAAATACGGATCGCAGGGACAGCAGAAATCCTTCCTGATCGCCCTCAAACTGGCGCAGTACGCCGTCGTCGCCCAGACGAAGGGCGAACGCCCGATCCTGCTGCTGGACGACCTGTTCGACAAGCTCGACGCCGGGCGGGTCGAACAGTTGATCCGGCTGGTCTCGGACGACACCTTCGGGCAAATCCTGATCACCGACTGCAACCCGACACGCCTGAAACGGATTCTCGACAAGGCGGGCGGCGACTACACGCTCTTTTCAGTCGCCGAAGGCGCCGTGACGCAGGAGCGGGCCGCGGCGGAAGATCCGGCGGAAGGCCCGGCCGGGAATGCAGCTGAAAACGCCGCAAACACCCCGGAGAACGCCTCGGAAAATGCAACGGAAGATTCCGCGAAAGGCGCGGAAAAAGAGCGATCCGTACAACCCGAATCAACCGACGAACAGCCATGAGACGAACCAAAACCATGCTGATGGGCGACCTGCTGGAGGAGTTTTTCAAACGCCCCTACATCGCCGAGAAAGTCGCCGAAGGCAAACTGCCGGACACATGGCGCGAGATTGTCGGCGACCGCGCCGCGGATGTCACCACCGAATTGCGGCTCGAAAAGCACATCCTGTACGTACGCATACAGTCGAGCGTCCTGCGCTCGGAACTTTTCTACCAGCGCGAGGCGCTCAAGGAGGAGATAAACCGCCGTTCGGGCGTACGGCTCGTCAACGCCGTCATCATCCGGTAAGTCCGGGTTCGGCAAAAAAGCATACCTTATATAATATATATATGAAAAAAGATGCTCCCGCAAACGGAGCATCTTTTTCTCTATGGCGGGAAGGTTCCATTCGCCCTCCCCAATACGGCCCGGCCTTATTTGATGATCACGGCGCGGTTGGCCTTCTGGTTGTTCTCGTAAACATTGGCTGCGTTGCCCTTGCCTTCGTAGGTCAGCTGTTTGGGGTTCACGCCGCATTTTACGAGGAAGTCGTAAACGCTCTTGGCGCGGTTCTCGGCAACGCGCTTGTTGCCTGCCGCCGTACCCGTCTGCTGGTCGGCGTGGCCCTCGATCTTGTAGACCCGGTCTTTCGGACCGCTCTTGATCAGGTCGGCCATCAGTTCGAGGCGGGTCTTCTCCTTCGGCGTCAGCTTCGACATGCTGTAATCGTAGAAAATGATCGAAGTCGGGCTGAGGGTGTTCACCTTCTGTGCGGCAGCGGCCTCGGCGGCGGCTTTGACGAAATCCATGGCGGCAGAGCCGGGCTTCACCACGGCGCGGCGCAGCAGCGGCAGCGCCTGCTCGCGGTCGAGCAAGACGGTCGCGCTGAGCATTTTCTCCTTTTCGCCGCGGTTGATGGCAAGGATCTGGTGTCCCTGCAAGCGGGAGAGCGGCTGCTCGAAATCGTAGTACAGGCGGTAGACACTGTCCTCCTCCGTCGCGGCGAGCGAGCGCAGCGTCCCGCGCTTTTCCAGCATCTCGCGCAGCGAGCCGCGAATGGCGGCATTGTCGCTGATCCACTCGGCAATGATGTCGTTCGCGCCCTGTAAGGCGTCGGCGAGCGTTTCCACGCCCTTTTCCGGGGCGATAAAGCTGCGCGCGGCGTCCTCGGGACGGGGACAGCCGCGCTCCTGCGCGAAGAGCAGCGATGCAAGCGGCTCAAGCCCTTTCTCCCGCGCGGCGGTCGCGCGGGTGCGGCGCTTTTGCTTATAGGGGCGGTAGAGGTCTTCTACCTCGGCAAGCGTTTTGGCACTGTCGATGGCGGCGGCAAGCTCGTCTGTAAGCTTGCCCTGCTCGCTGATGGATTTTTTTACCGTCTCGCGGCGCTCTGCAAGGCCGCGCAGATATTGAAGCCGCTCTTCGAGCGTGCGCAGCGAGGTGTCGTCCATCGCGCCGTGCATCTCCTTGCGGTAGCGAGCGATAAAGGGAATGGTATTGCCCTCGTCCAGAAGCTGCACAACGTTTTTCACGTGCTGCGGATTTTTGTCAAGCTCCTGCGCAAGCGTTTGAATGATGTCCATAGAAGGTTCCTTTCGATGGCCGGACGCAGCGTGCTGCGTCCGGCGGGATCTGTGAGAATAGCGGACGTCTGCCCGTAGATGGGTGAACGAACTTATTTATTATACCGCATTGGAGCGTGCTGTGCAAAGCACTTTCCGCGGCGGGGGGGGGATAATTTTCACGGCAATGAGAACTCGCGCTGCTCACGGTGAAAACGGTTCTCGATGGACCGGAAAGGGATTCCTCTTGCCATTTTTCGCGGCTCGGGCCACAATAGGAACGGATTTGCGTAATGCTTTCTGTGAAATGTGAAGAGGGAGAAAAGAATCATGTCAAAATCATCAATGAAGCAAAGATCAAAAACCCGCTTGTGGTCGAAATCCGAGAGCTTTTGGAGCACCGCGCCTTCTGGCTCTACCTTTTGACGGACGAGGCGGAGAAGAGAGGACTCGATCCAACTGATTTCGCCTCGGCCGCGATCTCGAGATGCGGCATTTCTCAGGGTACGGATCTTGTGAAAAAGGGCGGCACCAAGAGCCTCAAGGGGCTGAAAAAGACGCTTTTCACCAAGGCCGCGCGCTGGGTCTTTGAGATGGACGTGGTGGAGAGCACGGACAATACCCTGTATCTCGACTTCCACTAAGCTCCACTTGGCGGTCGATTTCTACAAGAATTTGCTTGAGCATTACCGCTGAGCGGTCTCCTGCTTTTCGGAATGTGTGAAGAATTTCAAATAGCGAACCCTCTAAGGCGAAGCAGCGTTTTCTGCTTCGCCTTTTTCCTGCAAAAGAGGTGAAAAGGGTGCGGGGCGTGCGCTAAAGCATTAGAATCTGCACGTAATCTTGCAAATTCGGCTTTTTTAATCCGAATTCGATGATATTCTTAAAAATAAACGGTGAAAAATTGACGGAAATGATTGCAGGAATGCGACGGCGGGAATATAATGCATCTTAACTACGTTCGGAGGCGGCTGACCGCCTCCGGTAAGGAGCAGTATGAATTACAAAGAAGCAAGAGTATATTTGGACGAAGTTTCCAAATACGGAAGTGTGCTTGGCTTGGAGAGCATAAGAGAACTGCTGCGTCGTCTGGGCGATCCTCAGAACGAGTTAAAGTTCATTCACATTTCCGGTACCAACGGAAAAGGATCGGTTTTGGCCTATCTTTCCACGATCCTGTCCGGCGCGGGCTACCGTACCGGACGCTACATCTCTCCCACGCTGTTTTCCTACCGGGAGCGCATTCAGGTGGACGGGGAGTACATCGAAAAAGAGTCGCTCGCCTGCCACGTGACGGCCATTGCCGCCGCTGCCGAGGACATGCAGAAAGCGGGCCTTCCCAGCCCCACCGTCTTTGAGATAGAGACCGCCCTGGCGTTTCTCTATTTTAAGGAAAAGCGCTGCGACATCGTGACGCTGGAAGTGGGCTGCGGCGGCCTTCTGGACGCCACCAACGTCATCACCACCACGCTGATGGAGGTCATTGCCTCCATCAGCATGGATCACACAGACCTTCTGGGCGATACGCTCGCCAAGATCGCCGCGCAGAAGGCTGGCATCATCAAGCCGGATACCATGGTGGTTTCCGCGCAGCAGAAGAGCGAGGCTGCACAGGTCATCGAGGATACTTGCAAAGAGCAGCACTGCACCCTGCAAATGGTGGACGAGAGCAAGATCAGCAACGTGCACTACGGCGCGGAGGGGCAGACCTTCTCCTATAAAACGTGGGAGAATGTTGCCATTTCGCTTGCGGGCAGCTATCAGATCAAAAACGCCGCCCTTGCGCTCGAGGGCGTGGCGGCACTGCGAAAGCTTGGCTACGCGCTCTCCGACCAGCAGGTGCGCGAGGGGCTGCTGCACACTGCCTGGCGCGGCCGCTTCACCACGCTGCGCCGCGATCCCACGGTCATCATCGATGGGGCGCACAATCCCGCCGCGGCCCTGGAACTGAAAGAGTCTCTGGAACGGTATTTCCCCGGAAAGACGCTCTATTTCGTCATGGGAATGTTCAAAGACAAGGACTATGCGCAGGTCATCGACCTGACCGCGCCCCTTGCAAGGCACATCATCACCGTGGAGACCCCCGGCAATCCCCGTGCCATGCCCGCCCGCGAGCTGGCAGAGGCAGTGGGAAAAGTGAACCCGAGTGTTGAGTGGGCCGACAGTGTGGCCCATGGCGTCGAAAAGGCGCTTGCAATGGCCGGAAAAGAAGATGCAGTGATCGTCTTCGGCTCCTTGTCCTTCCTGGGCGAGGCCGCGGATGCAGTGAATGAAAAGTGAGGCGCAAAGCATGGATTCGGAAAAGATCAAAGAAGGTGTTCGCCTGATCCTCAGCGGGATCGGCGAGGATATCAACCGTGAGGGTCTGCTGGAGACCCCCGACCGCATCGCGCGGATGTATGAGGAGCTTGCCAGCGGCTATACCGATTCGGCGGCGATCCACCTGCAAAAGCGCTTCCACGTGGACAACAACGACATGGTGCTGGAAAAGGATATTCATTTCTATTCCTTCTGCGAGCACCACATGCTGCCCTTCTACGGCACGGCGGCCATCGCCTACATTCCCAACGGGGAAGTGGTGGGCCTGAGCAAGATGGCACGGACGGTGGAGGTGTTTGCCAAGCGCTTCCAGCTGCAGGAGCGTCTCACCGCCCAGATTGCCGACGCTTTTATGGACGAGCTCAAGCCCAAGGGCGTGATGGTGCTCGTGCAGGCCGAACACATGTGCATGACCATGCGCGGCATCAAAAAACAGGGCGCAAAGACTGTGACGGTCGTAACGCGCGGTGTATTCGACGATGACGAGCGCCTGCGCACCGACTTCTACCGGATGCTGGAGCACTGCTGAGATGGAGCGCGTCAATGCCATCTGCCGCCACAAGCTGTGGCGGGAAAGCGTGGATGAGATCGCCCGCCTCGAGCAGGACAGAGCGTTCTGCCGCCACGACCGCGCTCATTTTCTGGACGTGGCGCGGCTTGCCTACATTGAAAACCTCGAGCGGGGGCTGGGGGTAGACAAGGAACTTATCTACGCGGCCGCCCTGCTGCACGACATTGGCCGCCACCTCCAATACACGCAGAACATTCCCCACGACGAGGCCGGCGCGCAGCTTGCGGAGATCATTATGGCGGACTGCGGTTTTTCGCCCGCGGAGCGCGCAGAGGTCACGCAGGCGATCTTGCAGCACCTGGGCGATGGAGACCGGTCGCGCGACGGATTGGCGGCGCTGCTCTACCGGGCGGACAAGGCCTCGCGCATGTGCCTTTTCTGCGCGGCGGAGCCGGAGTGCAACTGGAGCCGAGAAAAGAAAAATATGACATTACAAGCATAAGGAGCCATTTACGATGATGAAAATTGGCAATCGCTTTTTTGATGTGGAGCACGACTGCTCCATTATGGGTATTCTGAATGTGACCCCTGACTCCTTTTCCGACGGCGGACGCTGGAACAATCTGGACGATGCCCGCCGCCACACGGCCGATATGATCGCCGAGGGCGCGGCCATTGTGGACGTGGGCGGCGAGTCCACCCGTCCCGGCCATGTGCAGATCAGCGTGCAGGAGGAAATCGACCGCGTCGTTCCCGTCATCGAGATGATCAAGAAGGAATTCGACGTCCCTGTTTCCATCGACAGCTACAAAAGCCCGGTGGTGGCGGAGGCGCTCAAGGCGGGCGCTGACCTTGTCAACGACGTCTGGGGCCTCAAGTACGACCGCAAGGTGGCGGATCTCATCGCACAGTACAAGGTCCCCTGCTGCCTGATGCACAACCGCGAGAAGGTGGAATACAACAATTTCCTCGATGAATTCTGCGAGGATATGCGCGGCTGCCTCTCTATCGCCAAGGAAGCCGGCATCGCCGACGATCAGATCATCCTCGACCCCGGCGTTGGCTTCGGCAAGAACTACGAGCACAACCTCACCATCATTCATCATTTGGAGCGCCTGTGCGACATGGGCTATCCCGTGCTTCTGGCCACCTCCCGCAAGTCCTGCATCGGTCAGGCGCTGGATCTGCCCACCGATCAGCGCGTGGAGGGCACGATGGTGACCACCGTGATGGGCGTGCTCAAGGGCGCAGCCTTCGTCCGCGTCCATGACGTGAAGGAGAACCTGCGCGCGATCCGCATGACGCAGGCCATCCTGCGCGACGGAAGGAACGGCTGATATGACGACGCTGCCTTATGATGAGATCCATGTAGAGGATCTGGAGGTCTTTGCCCGCCACGGCGTGTTCCCCGAGGAGAACCGCCTGGGGCAGAAGTTTGTCATTTCCCTTGTCCTCTATGTGGATACCCGCCCGGCGGGAATCGCGGACTGCCTTGAAAAGTCCGTCCACTACGGAGAGGTCAGCGCCTTTCTCACCGACTATATGCACGAGCATACCTTCCAGCTCATCGAAACGGCGGCGGAGCACATGGCGGAGGAAGTCCCCCTCCACTATCCGCTCGTGAAGGGGCTGACGCTGGAACTCAAAAAGCCGTGGGCGCCGGTTGGCCTTCCTGTCAAGACCGTGTCGGTGAAGATCACGCGCTTCTGGCACACCGCCTACATCGCCCTCGGCTCCAATCTCGGGGACAAGAAGGCGTATCTCGACGATGCAGTGCGCGCGCTCGATGCGCTTCACGGCTGCAAGGTCGAGAAGGTGTCCTCTTATCTCAAGACCGCGCCCTACGGCGGGGTGGAACAGGACGATTTTCTCAACGCCTGTTTGGAGCTCAAGACCTTCCTGCCGCCGCACGAGCTGCTCGATCGTCTGCATGATATCGAGCAGGCGGCGCACCGCGAGCGCCTCGTCCACTGGGGGCCGCGGACGCTGGATCTTGATATTCTGCTCTACGATGACCTTGTGATGGACGACAATGATCTCATCATTCCTCACATTGAAATGCACATGCGGGACTTTGTCCTGCTGCCGCTCAAGGAAATTGCCCCAGGCAAGCGCCACCCCCTGCTGCACAAGACCGTCGCCCAGCTGGCGGCGGAGGTGTGCGGGACGTAAGGGCACCGACGGGGAACGACCCTGTGTACCAACGCGGTATGGCTACCGTTCAAGGAGACTTTTTATGAACAAAAAAAGATTTGACATCAGCGCAGCAACGCTGCACATCTTAGCGATGGCGTTTATGCTGTGCGACCACCTCTGGGCGACGCTCCTGCCTGCGCAGGAGTGGATGACCTGCGTGGGAAGAATTGCCTTTCCGATTTTCGCCTTTATGGCGGTGGAGGGCTATTTCCACACGCACAACTTCAAAAAGTACGCGCAGCGCATGCTGCTCTTTGCCGTTCTTTCCGAGCTCCCGTTTGACCTGATGTACGGCGGGACGTGGTTCTATCCCGTCCACCAGAACGTCATCTGGACGCTGCTGCTCGGCCTTCTCGGGATCCGGGCGATGGAGGCTGTGCGCGAAAAGAAAAAGACCTGGCTGTACGTTCTGACCTGTGCGGCAGTCTGCGTGTTTGGCTATGCGATCGGCACGCTGGCGATGCTGGATTATTACGGCATGGGCGTGCTGACGGTGTTTGTATTCTACTTTTTCCGCGGAAGGAACTGGTGGCAGTTCCTCGGGCAGGTGCTGGCGCTCTATTGGATCAACGTGAACCTGATGGGCGGGCTGCTGTATCCCATCAGCATCTTCGGCTTCAACTTTGAGCTTTGCCAGCAGGGGCTTGCGCTCCTCGCGCTCATACCGATCTGGCTCTACCGCGGGCGGCAGGGGTATCACAGCAAGCCCTTCCAGTATGCCTGCTATGCGTTTTATCCCGTTCATATCCTGATCCTCGGACTGATCCAGCGGGCGCTGTAACAGAATAGAGAATGCCGACAAACGGCCGCCTGTTTTACGGGCGGCCGTTTCTTATGCGCAGTTAAGAAAGAATTTAAGAGAATGTTTCTTGCCGTGGGAGAAAACGGTGGTATAATAGGGAGCATACGGGGCTGAAAACGGCCCACCGCGAAAGGATGCGGAATTTATGAATTGGTTTCAGGAATTGCTGTCGAACGGCTTTTTGCTTGTTGCGCTCTCGTCATGGTTTTGGGCGCAGCTCATCAAAACGGTCATTCATGCCATCGTGACAAAAAAGATCGACTTTACGCGTCTTGTCGGCGACGGCGGAATGCCGAGTGGACACTCGGCCACCGTCTCCTCGCTTGCAACTGCGGCGGCGATCGTTTACGGGTCGGGGTCGTTCCAGTTTGCCATCGCGTTCATCTTTGCCATCGTTGTGTGTAAGGACGCAATGGGCGTGCGCCTTGAAACGGGGAAGCAGGCGGCCATCATCAACGACATTGTGGAGTCGTTCAACGCGCTGATGTCAGAAAAGCTGGCGGACGCAAAGCTCAAGGAATTCGTCGGCCATACGCCGCTTCAGGTCATTGCGGGCATTCTGCTCGGTGTGGTGAACGCATTGATCCTCTTTAACGCGATACTATAAAAAAACTCCGTCAGGTAGTCCTGACGGAGTTTTTTCTAAGCGTTTGCCTTTTCGTCCCAGAGCGTCAGTGTGCCGGACGCGAGCGTTTTTCTTACGTCGATGATGCGCTGATTCGATGAGCCGCGGAAGCGCAGCGAAATGTCGTGGAGCGCCTCCACGAAGCGGCCGTCCACCAGAACGTCGAGCAGGGAGAGAAGCTCGTCGGTCACCTCGCAGCGGGGATAGGAGCCGGGCGTATGCAGCTCTTCCCAGGTAAAGCCTGTGAACGACCAGATGTTCTTTTGCGGCAGTTCTTGCCGCACGCGGTGTAAAAACGGCAGCAGCGCCCGCTGATTGTCAGGCTCAAACGGCTCGCCGCCGAGCAGGGTGAGACCGTTGATGTAATCGGGGGCGAGAAGGCACAGCAGCTCGTCCTCCGTTTCCTTTGTAAAAGGGGTTCCGTAGTTGAAATCCCACGTCTGGGGCTGAAAGCAATTTTCGCAGTGGTTCGTACAGCCGGAGACGAACAGCGTCACGCGCACGCCAAGGCCGTTGGCGATGTCGCAGTTTTTGATCTCGCCATAGTGCATGGGAAATGACCTCCTTATCAAAAAAAGGTGGGAGCACGGTGCGCTCCCACCCAAACTGCAATTATATGGCGCAGCCTTACAGATGCAGCACGCGCTCTTTGATCTCCTGCGTGCGGCCCTGGTTCCAGAACTGGGTGCCGATGTAGCCGCAGG
>ENA-OPDG01001608-OPDG01001608.1-human-gut-metagenome-genome-assembly--contig:-NODE-1608-length-14941-cov-6.572350_pt1 | contig 14941 bp, 16 predicted proteins | sample MGYA00241259_ERZ501498 | MGnify/ENA primary metagenome ERZ501498 (study PRJEB25962, sample SAMEA2042582) | human gut metagenome | biome: human gut; feature: human-associated habitat; material: faeces... | reverse complement strand
GGCACTTGATATTGGACAGAGTTAATTGTGAATGGAGGAAACCTAAATGGATATTGCTAGTTTGTCTGCAATTAGTGGCATTGAAAATATCAGTAAATACGCAGATAATAGTTTACAGACGGAAAAATCAAAAGGAAGCGGCACAGCAAGCTTTGACAGTTTGTTAAATTCAGCGATGAATTTAGTGCAACAGACGGAAGATTATTCCAATGCAGCAGAAGTAGAAGAAGTAAAGTATGCAATGGGACAGAGCGACAGTCTTCATGATTTGATGGTTGCTCAGCAGAAAGCAAATGTATCACTGCAATATACGGTAGCAGTAAAAAACACAGCAGTAGAAGCATATCGTTCGATTATGAATATGAAGATGAGAATTGGGACGAAGAAGAGGAAAAGAAATGAAACGGCTGACATCAGATAATAAAATGTTGGGATATGAGCTGATGAAGGCATATCCCAACATTTCTTGTTTTTCTACTACCCGTCATGGAGGGTGCAGCGAGGGAAATTATGCTTCTTTTAATTGCACCGGATATTGTGGGGATGAGGCAGAGCATGTGCAGAAAAATCGTGAAATATTGTGTGAACTTTTGCCACAGAAACCTTTGGAATTAATTATTCCCCATCAAACGCACAGCACCAATATCGGTGTAATTGATGATGCCTGTATCAGAGCGAACAAGGAGAATCGGTTGGAAGATATTGATGCCATTATAACGGAACTTCCCGGCTATTGCCTTTGTATTTCAACGGCCGACTGCATCCCGGTGTTGCTTTATGACCCGACAAAGCAGGTCATTGCCGCTGCTCATGCCGGTTGGCGGGGTACGGTGGGAAAGATTGTGGCAAAAACTCTTGCAGTAATGAAAGAACGGTATGCTTCAGAGGAAAAGGATATAAAGGCCTGTATCGGTCCGGGCATCTCACTTGCTGCTTTTGAAGTAGGTGATGAGGTATACGAGACCTTTCGTACTGCCGGTTTTGACATGCGGCGCATTGCCCGTAAAGAAGAAAAATGGCATATTGATTTGTGGGAGGCCAACCGTTTGCAGTTGCTCGGTCACGGTGTAAAAGCGGAGAATATAGAGGTGGCGGGTATTTGTACCTATCAAAATTACCTCGATTTCTTTTCAGCCCGTCGGTTAGGAATCCGTTCAGGGCGAATCTTATCGGGAATCATGCTGCATCGCTGACGTAGCGGCGGATTGAAATTTAAAAGAAAAAATGGATTATGAAAATAGAAGTATCATCGGAAATAAGAACAGCTTGTCCGGCTTTTGCCGGGGTTGCCATCTCTGCCAAGGTGGTTAATACGGCGTACAATGAAGAATTGTGGAAGAAGATAAATGAATTTACTGTTCGTTATCGTGAAATGTATACGACGGATTCCATCAAAGATATGACGACTATTCATGCTACTCGCGAGGCTTATAAGAAATGTGGCAAGGACCCCAGCCGTTACCGTCCTTCGGGAGAAGCACTATGCCGCAGGATACTTCGCGGAATTTCACTCTATCAGATAGATACATTGGTAGACCTTATAAATCTGGTATCTATCCGTTTTGGTTATTCTATCGGAGGCTTTGATGCGGATAAGATAGTCGGCGACGCTCTTGTTTTGGGTATCGGCAAAGCCGGAGAACCGTATGAAGGCATTGGGCGCGGTGAACTGAACATAGAAGGAATGCCTGTTTATCGCGATGCGGTTGGCGGAATCGGGACACCTACCAGTGACAATGAACGTACAAAACTGGAATTGGGTACAACTCATCTGCTTACCATTATTAATGGTTATAGTGGAAAAGAGGGACTTCGGGATGCTGCCGACTATATGATTGAGTTGCTGAAAGAGTTTGCATCGGCAGAAGATATCAAACAGATTGAATTTTAACTCCTGAAACAAGCCATGAAAAGAGCCACATCTATCCTGTTATTGGTAATCCTGACGATTGCAGCTTGGGGAGGAGAACCGGCAAAGAATTTTACCGCTATGGAAATCAACCATATACGTGTAAAAACACCGGGGCTGTTCTCTGCGCACAAAAGTTTCAGCCTTCATTTGGACAGCCTGCAAGATAATGAGTTCTGCTTTCCGTTGCCGGGTGGAAAGTTGATTTCTTCCTATGGGGGACGTCGCGGGCACAGTGGGGTCGATATCAAGACAAAAGCAAATGATACAATTCGGTGCATATTTGATGGTGTCGTAAGAATGGCAAAACCTTATGCCGCTTATGGAAATGTGGTGGTAGTGCGTCATACCAACGGATTGGAAAGTGTTTATAGTCATAATTCAAGGAATCTGGTGAAATCGGGGGATGTAGTAAAAGCCGGAACACCACTTGCTCTTACCGGCAGAACAGGCAGAGCTACCACAGAACATCTTCATCTGGAGTTTCGGATAGACGGCCAACACTTCAATCCGAGTCTTGTTCTTGATTTAAAAGACCGTACTTTGCGTAAAGATAAACTTATTTGTACAAAACTCGGTAACAGAATAACAGTAAAATCTAAATTAATAAATAAACAATAAGAGGATGGACATAGAAAAAGCAATTACCGATGGAATCGTTTTCAAAGGTGGAAAGTCGTCGGGTAGAAAGAATGAAGAGAAAGTGAAAACGAAAGCGAAGAAGAAAAGTTATATCACCGGACTTCATGGCTCGGGTTCGGCCAAAATGAAAGCCGATATCCGAAAAAAACGTGCTAATCGCCATAAAGGAAAGTAAAATAGTTAGTGCTTTGTTAGTTATTAGATATTAACGATTTATCCCTTATTTCATAATAAATCTTTTGAAAAAGGAAGTATTTATGTTGCATAACATAAATATAAACGATACCTTTGCGCCGCACAATACAGAAGGGTGCTGATTCCTTCTATGTAACAAATAGGTTAATGTTTAATTTTGAGAACAAAAGAAAGATGAAAAAGATTGTATTGGTGTGTATTGTGGCTATTATGGCTACTGCTGCACAGGCGCAGATTTATGTAGGTGGAACTTTGGGTTTCAGTTCTGTTAAGACTGAAAATAGTGATGCCGAATTAAAGACTACTACTATCAAGCTCTTGCCTGAAATAGGTTATGAACTGGATGAGAATTGGTCGATTGGTACAGTTGTGGGGTATCAGTATAGCAAAACGGGCGATTTGAAGACCAACACTTTTACCATTGCTCCTTATGCTCGCTATTCTTTTCTGCAGAGTGATTTAATCAAATTATTTGTAGATGGAGGATTCGGCTTTTCTACAGCTAAAGTAAAGGGAAGCGATGCTGCAAATTCTTGGAACATTGGTTTGAAGCCGGGATTGGCAATTAAGCTGTCTGACCGTTTTTGTTTGGTTGCTAAGTATGGTTTCTTAGGATATTCACAGGATGAAACTCCCATGGGAACTAAAACGAAAAACTTCGGTTTGGATTTAGATACTGATGAGCTGAGCTTCGGTTTCCACTATATTTTCTAATCGATTTTTAGACATAGGTTTAAAACTTGTCGGGAGGGGGATTGTGTCAAAACGTTGATAATGATGTCATTTTGTTAGTAGGAAAGAGGTTTGCTTGCCCGAAAATGTTTTGTGTATTATTTCCAAGGTCGTGACCGTTGGTTCGGGCAGGCAAATCCTGCCCCTACAGTTGACGATTTGTAGACCATTTTAGTTTTGATACCCTCCCCCTTTCTTTATTTTTTCAATAATTAATGGTGGAACAAGCGGACACCTGTAAATGCCATGGTAATTCCATATTTGTCACAAGTATCGATAACGTGATCATCGCGTACGGAACCTCCGGCTTGTGCAATGTACTCCACTCCGCTTTTATGTGCGCGTTCTATGTTGTCGCCAAATGGGAAGAAAGCGTCCGACCCCAGTGAAACTCCTTTCATTGTATCCAACCATGCGCGTTTTTCTTCACGCGTCAGTACTTCAGGTCTTTCGGTAAAGAATTGTTGCCAAACTCCGTCAGCCAATACGTCATCGTGGTCTTCGCTGATATACACATCAATAGTATTGTCGCGGTCGGCACGGCGGATTTTTTCTATCCATGGCAAGTTCATTACTTTAGGGTGTTGGCGCAGATACCAGATGTCAGCCTTGTTGCCTGCCAGTCGGGTGCAATGGATACGGCTTTGCTGTCCGGCACCGATACCGATAGCTTGACCGTCTTTCACATAACATACAGAATTACTTTGTGTATATTTTAAGGTGATAAGGGCGATAATCAGGTCGCGTTTGGCCTCTTCCGTGAAGTGTTGGTTCTTTGTCGGAATATTAGTCAGCAAGCTTTCGTCCAGTTTGATTTCGTTACGTCCTTGTTCAAAAGTAATACCAAACACATCCTTGTGTTCAATGGGGGCAGGACGGTAAGACGGGTCAATCTTGATGACGTTATAAGTACCTTTACGTTTGTTTTTCAAGATTTCGAGCGCTTCAGGCGTATAGTCGGGAGCAATGACACCATCCGATACTTCACGGTTGATGAGCCGTGCGGTTGCTTCATCGCATGTATCGCTTAAAGCAATGAAATCTCCGTAAGAAGACATACGGTCGGCGCCTCGTGCACGCGCGTATGCTGTTGCCAATGGGGTGAGAGGAAGGTCGTCTACAAAATAAATTTTCTTCAGTGTTTCACTCATTTCTATGCCGACAGCAGCTCCGGCGGGGCTGACGTGTTTGAAAGATGCAGCCGAAGGTAGTCCGGTGGCTTCTTTGAGTTCCTTTACTAACTGCCAGCTATTGAATGCATCCAGAAAATTAATATATCCGGGGCGTCCGTTCAATACCTCGATGGGCAATTCTCCTTCTTGCATAAAGATGCGTGACGGCTTTTGATTGGGATTGCAGCCGTACTTTAATTCTAATTCTTTTGCCATAGTTTTATGTATTTCAGTCTATTGGATTTTCATTTGGACAAAGATAAAGTTTTTTTGAAGAAAAATATTGCTTTTAATAAAACTTTCATATCTTTGCCTCTTGATGAAGGCATGTTTAGTTTTCATATTATTCATTGGGATAAGTCTGTTATTGGGGTGTTCGCGCCACTATCGGTCTTATCCGCTTTTCATGGAGCAAGCCCAAAGCTGTGTGGAAACAGCCCCCGACAGCGCCCTGCATTATCTCTCTTTACTGAAAGACAGCATCGGGTGTGAACCCGAAGAAACGCAAATGTACTATCATTTGCTCACCATTAAAGCAGAAGACAAGTTATATACCCGCCATATCTCCGATTCGCTTATTAACCTTATTGTGAAATTCTACAATGAGCATGGCGACAAGAACAAACAGATAGAGGCATACTATTATCAAGGCAGTGTATATCGCGACATGAATGATGCCCCGAGTGCTTTGGATGCCTTTCGTGAAGTGATTAGCCGGAGCAAGGAACTGTCGCCCGCCGACAAGAAGCAATCCGCCGATTTAATGGCACGAACCTATAATCAAATGGGAACCTTGTTTGCTTATCAAGGGCTTTACGATGAATCATTGCAGGCCAACAGGAAATCGGTAAACTGTTATCTGGCACAAGGGAAAGAAGATAAGACTCCTTATCCTTTAAGAAATATTGCACGCATGTATGATGCCAAGCATCAAAAGGACAGTGCGCTTCATTATTATCAAAAAGCATACCGCACTGCATTATCCACTCACAGTCCTCATAAAGCATACATTATTTTGGGGGAATTAGGCAGTTTTTACTATTATAGTTTGGAAAAAGCCGATTCCGCCAAACAAATGCTTATTACCGCCCTCAATCATCAACCGGACATGGCAAACGCCCTGTTGGTATTAGGCGATGTCTATCGGGGTGAAGCCCGGTGGGACTCCGCCTGTTATTACCTGCATCAAGCCATTGAATATGGTGATATTCAAAAACAGCATAGTGCCTACCGGCATTTATCATCCATTGAGATTCAAAAACACAATTATCCCCAAGCCACAACATATCTCCGGCAAGCCCAACTGTTGGCAGACTCCATTAAAGAGATTACCCGAACAGAAGCGATTACCAAAATAAACTCCCTGTATAATTATCAGCACATCCAGAAAGAGAACTATACATTCCTGCTGGATAATGAAAAGAAGAGTACTTTCTTATGGATACTTGGCTGTATATCTGTGGTCATCATGGGGGTAGCTATCAGTGTCTATTTCCATTACAAAAAGAAAGTACAAAACACTCGCCTACAAATGCACAAGCTTAGCAAACTAAAAGAAGAACAAGAAGCAAAAAGCATGAAAGCCCATGAAGAAAACATCTGCAAAATAAAAGAATTAGAGCAAAAACAAATAGAAACAGAACCACGAGTAAAAGAATTAGAGCAAAAACTAGTCGAGCAAGAAGGAAAAATAACAGAAAAGGAAACACTATTGAAAGCGCAAAAGGAAGAATTAGAGCAAGCAAAAGCCCTGCAAAACTTGCTCCTGGCTCAAAAAGAGGAACTGGAAGCTAAAAACAAAGAAATTATCGCCTGTCTAAAAAAACAAAAAGTTTTACAAGACTCCCTGCGTCAGACTTCCATCTATCATTTTTTCCATCAGGCATGTACCAAGGCAGACAGCAAAATAACTGAAGAGAAGTGGTCAGAGCTACAAAAAGAGGTTGATACCGCCTATCCCAACTTCAGCAAGCACCTATATGAGTTATCTCCAAAATTATCAGTCATCGAACTGCAAATATGCTATCTAATGAAGATTTCAATTCCACCAACCCATATTGCCATTTTCACCAATCGCACCAAAGCTGCCATAAGTAATGCTCGCACCCGCCTTGCAAAGAGACTACTGGGAGAACAAAACTCTACCGAAAAACTGGATGATTTTATCTCTGATTTACAGTAGATTATAGCCTGTAGTGTACTAATTGTGTACTTTAGAAAGTACAAGAAGTCATCTGTGTACTAAAAGTGTACCAGTTCTTGATGATACATTAAAATGTTTTTCTCATTTTTGCCTAAACTTTAAAACGGAATGCAAAATATGAAAAACGCAGTATTAGTATTAACAGCTTTTCTTTTTCTCTTTCCATATAAGTTAATGGCAGAGAATAAAGTAATCTCTATTGAAGATGGATGGAATATAGTAATAAAATTCTAATTGCTGCTTATCAACAAAAAAATCAAGACGAAGTTAGAGATATCTATACGCAGTGGTTTAATAAGGGGAAAATAAACCCTGATGCTTTTGCAAAAAAAATGAATATAGAAATTAGCAATCATCATGTCCAAGAAGAATTAGACAAACATTATCAGTGGAAAAAGTATAATCAACTATCAGTAACACCTACTATTCTAATTAATGGATATTTATTACCTGAAAATTACAATGTAGAAGATTTAGAATATTTTTGCAACATAAATTTAACAGTATCCAATTAATATGAAAACAACATTAATATCTATCTTATTATTCTCATTTTCTATTTCTGTAACTGCGCAAACAGCTGAATATACAGAAAAAGATTCTATTTCCGATTTACAATGGCAAAATGAATTACACTGTACATTGGATGGAGTTCCCAAGCCTTTCTCATACCTGCGTACTCTATTTGAAAATAACAAAGAGGGTTATATAGGAAATCTATGGATGACTTCAAGGCGAAACATACAATTATTAGGTGAGAAAAACAGGAAGGGCAATTGGATTGTCACAACTATAAATAAGGTTCCAAATACTTCTCTCAAGCCGGGAGAATTTGAAATTAAAGGAACTATATCAGAGAACTATGAAGGACGAGCTGTCATGCTATTAAGATTCAGCAACAGTAATCCTGACAAAGTATGCAAAGCAGACACGGCCATTGTAACAAATGGAAAGTTCTATTTTAAAGGTCTCCCGGAAGATAATTTCCTTTCCATCGTGACAATAGGTAATTACCCGGAGAAGGTATTGGCAGCAGATGTCTTCTTGGAAGAAGGAACGATAAACCTGAATTTGGATTCAATCTCACATAGAAGTGGAACACTTCACAATGATTCGCTACAGGCATATACAGCATTTAAAACTTTTGATGAACATAAATCATATATAAAACGCAATATGAACAATGCGATAGGCCGTACTTACTTTATAGACCTGCTAAATAATTGGAGTTTAGAAGAACTAAATGAATACGTCGCATTGTCAAACAACAATGAATATGCCAACATTCCACAAATAAAAGAAGCTATGATAAGCCAACAAACCATACAAAATACATTTAAGGTATGGGAGTCATTCAATGGTAAGAAATATAAAGACAATACATTCATAACTCTAGAAGGGAATAAAACAAAGCTATCTGATTACATAGGAAAACACAAAATACTTTTTATCAATGTCTGGTATTCCGGTTGTGGTCCATGTATTGAAGAAACGCCCGAATTAAAAGAAATATATAGAAAGTACAAAAAGAAAGGATTGGAAATCATCTCTGTATCCACTGATACTTCTATTAGCGCATGGAAAGAAGCTGTTAAGAAATTGGATGTTCCTTGGATACATGTTATCATAGAGAGAAGGTCTATGTTCTCCCAAGATTATGCTGTTATGGGAGTTCCGCATGGCATCTTAATAGGAGAAGATGGCACAATTTTAGCTTTAGGCAATTATTTGAGACCTTCAATGCCTGTACTTGAAAATATATTAATGCAAATGTTGGATAAATAAATGAATAATCCGACTGCCGCTTTAAAACTAAAAAGTCGGATGATTTGCCAAAGAAAGCCAATATCATCGTAACAGTACTGAAAGAAAAAGAATAATAAAAAATAAGACTATGAAAATATTAAAGACAATATTAGCTGCATTAGTTTTGGCAATTACAGCAAGTTCTTGCCATAAAGACGGGGAACAGGCTGATGCCACTTCGCCATTAAAAGACAGTCCTGTTGTAGCCCAACAAGTGATTACCTTAAACGGAGACACAATCATTGTTTGTGATTTAAGTTTATTGAAAGATACCATTGATTTGCCATTAAGCACATTCGTTTCTGATTTTGAACTTGTAGATTTGGGAGAAGATGAAGAAGCATTGATAAAAGAGACCAGCGGTGGAGGGTCAATAGCCGTAAGTCCCAACTACATAGGAATTTATTCGGGTACAGGATATAAATTATTCGACAAGACAGGCAAATATATCACTTCTTTGTCTGCACAGGGACAAGGTCCAAACGAGTATGCCTTTTCCATTTATGACAGTTACATTGACGAAAAGAACGACAGGGCATATTTACTGCCAATGAATGGCAATAAAATACTTGTTTATGATTTAAAAGGAAATGCACAACCATACATTCCGTTGGCACATGAAACCACGAAAGGAAAGTTTTATGTAGATGACCAAAAGAAACTACTCTATGTAGCTAATATGCCTTTTTCTGATACAGCCTCAACTTTTTGGATACAAGACTTTGAAGGAAAGCTTATCAAAGAAATCATAGCCGGACACTTAAAGATTGTACCACCTGATTTCAGCAACGATATAAATGTATCCATGAATACAGAAGAAATAGACTACTCGGTATTCCATTGGAAGAATACTGTTGACACACTCTATCATTATAATGAAGCGGATAATAGGCTTGCGCCCTCTTTTACCGTCAATTTCAAGGATAATCCCATCCTGCACGATTATATAGAATTGCCTGATTACTATCTTATAAGGCTAATAGAAATAGAGTCTGACTACCGTTATATATATGGACTGATTGACAAAAAGACGCTAAAAGGAAACTATATCAAATTAAAGCTGGATATGCTGGGAAATATAGATGCCCCTGCATGGGCAATATTTGAAAGGGGATTATATACAGCTAATATTTACGCCTATTATTTACAGGGACAATGTGACAGGTTATCTGATTTGTCCTCATTACCTTCCGGCATTGCCAAGTACATTCAGGATTTACAGCAAAATGATTGCGAAGATTTAAATAATATAATCTTGATTGGGAGATTAAAGAAGAATACAGCAGAGTCTTTTATGATGAACGACAAAGACTATCAGGAGCAACCCCAAATGAACAAAACAGTTGACACTATAAAGAAAGAGAAAGAAGAAGTTTCTTTAAAAAGAACCGGTAAAAAGGAAGAAACCATTACTGAAGAAGATGATCCGAATCGTATTTACACCGGGTTTGGCGTTTTCTCGCATATACCATTATTAAAAGGCGGACTAGACTATTTCAGAAAGAACAACCGCTATAACGATTGGGATAGCAAAAACCCGAAAGAAACACTCATCGAATATGTAGTTGAGAAAAACGGAAAGGCTTCTCATGTGTCTATTAAAGAAAGCTCCGGTAATGCAGAACTGGACCAAGAAGCTATACGCCTAATAAAAGAAGCTGAATATACCGTTGCTAAATTGAAAAACGGGAAAGAAGCCAGGGCAGGAGGTATGATGATTAACGTAACCTTCCCTACCAAATAATGTTCTTATGATTATCAACATCAGGAGATAGAGCCACCTACAGGAGATATGTTTGACAACACGAAAAAAAATATCCCCCACTACTTCCAGTTGGATGCGATGGACTGCGGCCCCACCTGCCTGCGTATGATAGCCAGATATTACGGCAAGAACTATTCGCTGCAGACGCTCCGCGAACGCTCCTTCATCACACGCGAGGGGGTATCCATGCCGGGCATCAGTGACGCGGCGGAATCCATCGGGTTCCGCACATCGGGAGTGCGTATTACCCTGAAGCAACTGGAGGAAGACGTGCCGCTTCCGTGCATCCTGCACTGGAACCAGAACCACTTCGTGGTGTGCTATGACATCAGGAAGAAAAGGAAGGGATACAGGTTCCATATAGCCGACCCCGCCTCGCAGAACGTCACATACACCGAGGAGGAAATGAAGCGGTGCTGGCTGGTGACAAGGACGGAAGGGGAAGAAAAGGGAACGGCACTCGCCCTGGAGCCGGCCCCCGGATTCTATGAACAGGAGGACGAAAAGGAGAAGGACGGCAGGAACAGCCTCTCCTTCTTCTTCAAGTACCTGTTGCCCTATAAAAGACAAATCGCTCACTTACTCCTGGGGATGTTGGCTGTGAGCCTCTTGCAGCTGATATTCCCTTTCCTTACGCAATCATTGGTGGATGTCGGGATTCGGGACGGGAACCTGGGCTTTATCACGCTGATTCTGACAGCCCAGCTCGTCGTCTCCGTTTCCCGGCTTTCCGTGGAGTTCATACGGAGCTGGATATTGCTGCACATGAACACGCGCATCAACATATCACTCATCTCCGACTTCCTGATAAAGCTGATGAAGCTGCCGCTGCGCTTCTTCGACACCAGGATGATAGGGGACATCATGCAGCGCATCGGAGACCATAACCGCATCGAGAGCTTCCTCACCGGCTCATCGGTCGCAACGCTGTTCTCGTTTGTCAATTTCTTCATCTTCGGATGGATACTGGCCTGTTACAATCCGGTCATACTGGGCATCTTCCTGGCAGGGAACACGCTGTATGTGTGCTGGGTGCTCGTGTTCATGAAATACAGGAGGGAACTGGACATCAGGCGGTTTGCACAGGCGGCCGGGGAACAGAGCAGCCTGATACAGATCAGAGCTACAAAAAGAGGTTGATACCGCCTATCCCAACTTCAGCAAGCACCTATATGAGTTATCTCCAAAATTATCAGTCATCGAACTGCAAATATGCTATCTAATGAAGATTTCAATTCCACCAACCCATATTGCCATTTTCACCAATCGCACCAAAGCTGCCATAAGTAATGCTCGCACCCGCCTTGCAAAGAGACTACTGGGAGAACAAAACTCTACCGAAAAACTGGATGATTTTATCTCTGATTTACAGTAGATTATAGCCTGTAGTGTACTAATTGTGTACTTTAGAAAGTACAAGAAGTCATCTGTGTACTAAAAGTGTACCAGTTCTTGATGATACATTAAAATGTTTTTCTCATTTTTGCCTAAACTTTAAAACGGAATGCAAAATATGAAAAACGCAGTATTAGTATTAACAGCTTTTCTTTTTCTCTTTCCATATAAGTTAATGGCAGAGAATAAAGTAATCTCTATTGAAGATGGATGGAATATCGAGGACGAACGTTCCATTTCATTTGCCCCTCAGCTATCCATAGACGAACAGAACATCTATATCTATTCCGAAAAGGAATTAAATGATTTGGAAGTGATAATAAAAGGCTCTTTGGGTAATGTTATTTATTATAATGTAACTACCGTTTCCGGATATACCACTTATCCCATTCTTATTGATAATTGGAATAAAGGAAAGTATACTATACAAATAAAAAAAGGGAGTCGTTATATGCAGGGGATTATCCGCATAGAATGATAACATTCTTGCCTTCCTGTCAGGAGCAATGCAGTTATGTAGGCATTGAAATGTTGATGCATGGTATTCCTTATAATAGCGAATGAGTTAACACCGGTATATTGTTAAATTATTAATCATTGATTTTAAGTACGATGAAAAAACTTCGTAAATTATCCCTTCAGCAACTTGATAAAGTTGAGTTGGGAAAAGACAGGAAGGGCTGCTGTTGGGTGGCATGATTGGTGAATGTAGATGCGGTTCTTGCTCCACTAATGGAGGAACTCCTAGTCAAGCTAGTAATAGAACAGCCAACCAAGCTTTAGGCTATACTAGTACAGGTGATAATCCAAATTTACAATGCGTTTGTATGCCAGGTGTATCCGTTGCATTATATTTTGGATAATTAGATTAGTAATATTATTTCTAAAATGATATTGACCTTCAAATCATTACTGGATATTTTACTCCAGTAGTGTTTATAAATATCTTAAAACTAACAAATATGAAAGCACATTTTCTATTAATAAGTATAATATTATCCATTATTACTTGTTCCTGCAAAAACAAAGCTAATTCGGCTTCTACAGTTACGGTAGATGAAACAATAACTTTATCTCCCCAAAAGATAGACTTAACAGATGTGGAATATTCAGAAACCCCACAACTATTGTCCGATTTTGTAGATAGCATTGAATACATCCGGTTGTCCGACCAACCTTTGATTCCAGATACAAGGAAGGTACGATTGTCAGAAGATGTCCAAGGGAATCTATATCTTGATTTCAATGAAATATACAAATATACTCCAAGGGGGAAATATCTAAAATCTTTATTCAAACAAGGACAAGGACCAGGAGAAATATACGCTAAATACATCCCTGGCATTTATAATAAGGCTGAAAATTATGTACTAGTAAAAAACCATAATGCACCCTACAATAAATACACTTTAGAAGGAAATTTCATAAAAACTGTCGATGCACAAATCGACAGTACCAATATTGAAGTGTTAACATATTGGAAAAATTACGAAATATTTCGCTATGAAAAAGACATAATTCTTCAAAAAGGGGAGGCAGCAAATTTAGATAGTGCATATTTTTGTCAAGTAAAAGATAAAACGGGCAAAATCATCTATCGATTACCCAATCATCATTTTGATATAAAAGCAACCTCTCCGGGACGTGGTACTATTGTGTTGTTAGGAGGAGTAATAGATTATGGTGAAATAAATCGGAATCTATTTTGGATAAGACCTAATTATGTCGATACCGTGTATTCAACTTCCGATTGGACAGATGTTCGTCCTTATTACATCATCCAACGAAATAACAGAGCAGCTGATTACGCATGGTCGGTACGAATGAAAGTAGGTGATATTACCCGAGAAGATGCAGAAAGAGAACAACTTTGTAATGTATATGCTCTAAAATCAGGTCTACTATTCAATTATCTATTCAACCCCAAACAACAAGGAGCAGGTTTCTGTCCGGCAAACGGTAAAAGCAAAACTATTTCCAGATTATTTAAAAACGACATAGATTCTTACTGTCCTTCCATTGATTTGTGGCAAGCAATTGCCTATAAGACTCTTTACCAAAAAGAAGATTATCTCTATCTGCTAATAGATGCTTTCAAATTCTTTGAAGAAGGAGCAAAATCTCCTTTCCCTGATTTAACAGAGGAAAGCAATCCAGTATTGGTGAAACTTAAATTGAAATAGCCTTATGAAAAACAAACAATTAGTACAGTCAGACGGGCGCAATAACATATATACGTATAGTCTTATACATACGTATGTGTGGGCCGATACGTATATACGTGCAGGCTCACGCGTATATACGTGTAGGCTCACGCCACCGTATGTGTGATTGACCGATGCGTACATGCACATTAAAAAGAACAGGCAGCTCACACCGAGTGCTGCCAAAAGACCTTGATGTTTTCAAAAAAGATGGTGGTGTTTTAATAAAAGGCTTTGATGTTTCTTAAAAACCTCCAAGTCTTTTTTTTAAAGCCCGGCGTGTTTTTATGTAATGGCAGGTGGAATTCTCCCCTCATTAAGCCGGTCATTCCTCTTTTTCCGTTCATCCTTACATTTTAGTTTGAACAAGCGGATAATCAATCGGTTAAGAATGACAGGACCTCCCCTCATCCTCCTTTCATCCGTGCCTCCCAAGTCCCTTCACAATCTGCCTTCAGCCTTTGTCCCGCCAGAAGAAGTTTTACAGATGAAAGGAGGCTGAAAGGGGGATGAAACGATGTTCTTTCACAACCAAAACCCCCATCGGCAGGACGTTTCAGCAGTAGATGAAAGGAGGAAGGAAGAAACAGATTTCCGCTTGTAGGGCGAAAAAACGCAGTTATTTTTATGGATTCAGTCATTGCACGACAAGCCATTTTAGGTATTTCACGGTTACTGCTTATTTTCCTCCCCCTCTTGCGGTGGATTCAAAGAAACAGTAGGCAGCAATAGCAGATAGAGCCCCAAAGTTTTTTGAACTCAACATACCGGCGATGCACGATAAGAACGATGCATTTGTCGGATGAACCATACCCTTCTACATGCGCATACATGCGCGCCCGCAATATAATTATGTGTGTTCGATTTCCTTCCTGTTCTGTTGTTTTCAAAAAGTCTTTGTTCTGTGTTGTTGTAAAT
>ENA-OPDG01001588-OPDG01001588.1-human-gut-metagenome-genome-assembly--contig:-NODE-1588-length-15094-cov-8.255336_pt1 | contig 15094 bp, 12 predicted proteins | sample MGYA00241259_ERZ501498 | MGnify/ENA primary metagenome ERZ501498 (study PRJEB25962, sample SAMEA2042582) | human gut metagenome | biome: human gut; feature: human-associated habitat; material: faeces... | reverse complement strand
TGAGTGAAGCGAGGCGTACTGGAGGTACGCGCGAGCGGAACGAAGCAAAGCCGGGCGAAAAAGATGCTGTGCGAATGTCATGGTTTAGATGAGAATTAGTATTAGCCCTTGACTGCGCCCATCGTAACACCCGCCACGAAGTAGCGCTGCACAAACGGGTACACAATCAGGATGGGGAGCGTCGCGAAAATGATGGTTGCGGACTGAATGGATTCGGACACGTTGGTGCTCAGGTCATTCGAGCTGCCCTCCGCGACGGCGACTTCCACCGACTGGCTGCCCTTGATGAGGTTGTACAGCTTGAGCTGCAAGGGCTGGAGGTCACGCGAGGTGATGTAGTACAGCGCATCGTTGAAGCTGTTCCATTTGCCGACTGCGTAAAACAGGGAAAGCGTCGCCAGCGAGGAGAAGCTCAGCGGCAGGAAGATGCGGGTGAGAACTTGGAAATCCGTCGCACCGTCAATCGACGCCGCCTCCACCAGCTCATACGGCAGGGAAGAAAAGAAATTCTTCAGGATGATGACGTTGAACGTGGAAATCAGCCCCGGAATAATCAGCGACCACATGCTGTCAAGCATTCCGAATTCCTTCACGTTCAGGTAAATCGGAATCGTGCCGCCGGAGAAGTACATGGTAAAGACGATGAAGAACATGATGACGCGCTGCCCCTTGAGGCGACGCATGGACAGCGGAAACGCCACCAGAATCGTCATTACCATCGCCAGCACGGTGTAGATTACCGTCAGTTCGATGGTATAGAGCAGACTGTGCCACATCGAATTGTCGCTGACGATGAGCTTGTAGGCATCGACGTTGAATTCCACCGGCCAGAACGACACTGCGCCGCGCAGAATCGCAGACTTGGAGGACATTGACATGGCAATGACGTTGATGAACGGCAGCGTGCAGATCAGCACGAAGAGCATCATCACGATGATGAGGATAATCTGCCCTGCACCGAGTTTCTTTTTCTTCTCAGGGCAAATATGCGCCTGTGTGGAAATCGCAGTCATGACAAATCCTCCCCTCTTACCAAATACTCTGTTCGTCGAACAGGCGGGAAACGGTGTTTGCGCCCGTAATCAGCACCAAGCCCACGATGGACTGGAACAGACCAATGGCGGTTGCGCGGGCGAACTGGCTGTTGGTAATGCCGGCGCGGTAAACGAAGGTGGAAATGACGTCGCAGTAGTCCTTGACCTTGGTATTGCCGATGATAAACGGGCGGTCAAAGCCGATGGACATCATACGCCCGATGTTCATAATCAGCAGAACGACGATGGTGGAACGGATGCCGGGCAAGGTGACATGCCAAATCTGCTGGAGCTTGTTCGCGCCGTCAATGCGCGCCGCTTCAAAGAGGTTCATGTCCAGGCCGGTAATCGCCGCAAGGTAGAGAATCGTGCCCCAGCCCATCGACTGCCACACGCCGACCAGCACATAGGTGAACGTCCACGTCGGGCCATCCGTCAGGAAAGGAATGTTCTCGGAAATCCAGCCCCAGCGCAGAAGCGTGGAGTTGATGACGCCCGACGTCGGCGCAAAAATCTGCAGCACCATGCCGCCGATGATGACCCACGAGAGGAAATGCGGCAGGTACAGCATCGTCTGCGAAAACTTCTTGAGCATGGGCGTTCGCATTTCGTTGAGCAGGATGGCGAGGATAATCGGGACGGGGAAGCCGAAGAGCAAGTCCAGCCCGTTGAGAATCAGTGTGTTCTTCAGCGCGATGCCAAAGTCGCTCATGCCGAAAACGAACTTGAAGTTGTCCAGCCAAATCCACCTACTCTTGGCGGGATTGAACATGTTGTACTTCTGGAAAGCAATTTGAAGCCCCGCCATCGGCTTGTAGCAGAACAGAATGTACCAGACAATTGGAATCAGCAGCATCAGGTACAGCCGCCAGTCGCGCTGAAGCCAATGCTTCCCGCGCTTGCGGCGCGGACGCACCGATGCAGCGGCTTTCGCGGGATTTGTCATAAGCAAAAACCTCCATTTCTAACGAATTATGGTTTCCGTAAGGGTGCACAAAAACAACTCTCTTTTGCGGGATGCAAAATAGAATCCATGCAAAGAACCTGCTGTTTTTTCCAGCAGCATCAACCAACATCTGACTGGCACTGCCAACGGGAAACCACGGGAGACGCTGCACGAGGCAGCCTGTTACGGGAACGTCACGCTCCGTTTCCGTATCGTTAATTTGATTATAGCCGACGCAAGTTGCACAATCAATGTAAATCCTGCTTGAAAATATGTGAATCCTGCTGTATAATCAAAGCATCTGAACCCAGAAAGGAGCTGAAACGATGAGATTTACGGAGACCATCAACGGCTACAACGCGATGGGACGCGAAGACGCGGAGTACGAAGCGTGCTATGCCATAGCGGAACACCACACCGTCGGCGGGCTGCATTGCCACGATTTCTACGAATTTTACATCCACTATCAGGGCGGCAAGGTCTACTATGTGGACGGCAGCGTGTTTCCGCTGCAAAACAATCAGCTGATTATCATGCCGTCGTTTCGGATGCACGGGCTGGTGGGCGGCAGTTCGCTGCAGAACTACGAGCGCGGCTTCCTGTATCTGCGCCCGGAAACGCTGCGAAAGCTTGGCTTCGGGCAGATTGACCTCCAGCGTTACTTCGACAGCCGTCTGCAGTCCAGAAAATTCTACTATGAACTGCCGCAGGCGGATGCGCTGGCGTGCAAACAGCTGCTGATAGACATCTCCGCGCAGCAGGACATGCCGGACGAGATGGTGCAGTTCCGCAATTACGGGCGCATCATCGACTTCATGGTCATGGTCTGCCAAGCCGTGCAGGGAACAACCGCTCCTATTCAGCCAAGCGTTGTCAACGATGTGATTTTCGATGTGCTGCAATACATCAACGACCACTTCACCGAACCGCTAAAATTGGAAGACATTGCGCGCCGCTTCGCCATCAGCGTATCGTACCTTTCGCACGAGTTTACAAGCTACGCCGGGCGCAGCGTCTACGAATACATTCTCTACCGCCGCGTGCAGCTGGCGAAGGAGAATCTGCTGACGGACATGAGCCTGAGTGAAGTAGCCGACCGCAGCGGATTCGGCGATTATTCCGGCTTTCTGCGCAGCTTCCGGCGGATGACGGGCATGGCTCCGAACGCCTACCGCAAGCAGCGCAGCGGCGGACACTAATTGCCGTTTTGTCTGATTAGGACGACAATCTGCCAAATCCGCCGAATTGAAAACAGGATTCGCATAGAAATCTTGATGTCAATGTGCTATCATGCAGATAACGCATCACGCAGCGTTGAGTATTGTAGAAGGAGCGAATGCCATGATTCGGATTGCCATCGTGGGTACGGGCAACATTTCCCACGCCCATGTGGAAGCCTACCTGCGCTTCCCGGAGCGCTGCAAGATTGTGGCGCTGGTGGATATTGTGCCGGAAAAGGCGCAGAAGATGAAGGAGGATTATCACCTGACCGAAGCGGAGGTCTACGACGACCACCAGAAAATCCTTTCACGCAAGGATATTGACTTGGTGGACGTCTGCACGCCGCCGTACGTCCACGCCAGCATTTCCATCAACAGCCTGCGTTCGGGCAAGAACGTCGTCTGCGAAAAGCCGATGGCGGCATCGCTGGAAGAGTGCGACGAAATGCTCCGCGCCCGCGATGAAAGCGGCAAGAAACTCGCGATTATCGCCCAGAACCGCTTCCGCCAGCCCATCAGCAACTTGAAGAAACTGCTGGACAGCGGACTTGCGGGCAAAGTGCTGTGCGCATCCGTCACATCGGCATGGTGGCGCGGTCACTGCTACTACGACCTGTGGTGGCGCGGCACATGGGAGAAGGAGGGCGGCGGCTGCACGCTGAACCACGCCGTCCACCATATTGACATGCTGTGCTGGATGATGGGACTTCCGCAGGCCGTGACGAGCGTGATGGCGAACGTCGCGCACGACAACGCTGAGGTGGAGGATTTGTCGCTGTCCGTGCTGCAATATCCGGGCGCGCTGGCGCAGCTGACAGCCTCCGTCGTGCATCACGGCGAAGAGCAGGAGCTGGTCTTCCAGTGCGAGAAGGCGAAAGTCGCCGCGCCGTTCAGCGTGTACGCGTCCATCTCCAAACCGAACGGCTTCCCGATTGAAAATACGGAGTTAGAGCAGAAAATCCGCGATTTTGTGGATGCGCAGCCGCAGCTTCCCTACGAAGGGCACGCGGGCGAATTGGAAAACGTCCTCTCCGCGCTGGAGAACGACACCCTGCCCGCAATTGGCGGCGAGGATGGCCGCCGGACGATTGAGCTGATTACAGCCGTCTACAAGTCAGGCGCAACAAAGCAGACAGTCACGCTGCCGCTGCAAAAGGACGACCCGTTCTACACGGTGGAAGGCATGATGCGCGCTGTGCCGCATTTCTACGAGAAAACCACGTCTGCCGCGTCGCTTGACGGCACGATTACGCTCGGCAGCGATTATCAGCAGAAATAATTGGAGGATGCAGTCATGAAAGTATCAGACGGCATGAATTATGCGCCCAAAGGCAAGGCGCAGCCCGTCGTGAAGCCGGGTGAATTTATCTTTTCTGCCGCGCACCTTGACCACGGGCACATCTACGGCATGACAAACGGTCTGCTGGAGGCGGGCGGCACGCTGAAGTACGTCTACGACCCCGACCCGAAGAAGGTGGAAGCGTTCGTAAAGGCGTACCCGCAGGTGAAAGTCGCCCGGAGCGAGGAAGAACTGCTTAACGACAAAGAAACGAACATGGTCTGCGGCGCGGCGATTACAAACGAGCGCTGTGCGCTGGGGCTGCGCGCCATGCAGGCGGGCAAGGACTACTTCACCGACAAAGCGCCCTTCACCACCTTGGAGCAGCTGGACAGCGCCAAGAAGATGGCGGCGCAGACGGGCAAGAAGTACATGGTCTATTACGGCGAGCGGCTGCATGTGGAAGGCGCGGTGCTGGCGGGCAACCTGATTGAGCAGGGCGCCATCGGCAAGGTCATCCATGTGGAAGGCTTCGGGCCGCATCGGCTGGGCGCGGCAGGGCGGCCGCAGTGGTTCTTTGAAAAGGAGAAGTACGGCGGCATCCTCTGCGATATCGGCAGCCACCAAATCGAGCAGTACCTGTTCTATGCGGGCGAGGAGGACGGCACAGTCTCCCGCAGCCGCATTGCCAACTACGCGCATCCGCAGTATCCGGAGTTGGATGACTTCGGCGACTGCGCCATCAACGGTGCAAACGGCACGACGTTCTACTTCCGCGTGGACTGGTTCACGCCGGACGGCCTGCGGACGTGGGGCGACGGGCGCACCATCATCATCGGCACGAAGGGGTACATTGAAATCCGCAAGTATGTGGATGTCGGTACGGAGCGCGACGGCGGCAACCATGTGTTCCTCGTCAACGACCAAGGCGAGCAGTACATCAACGCAACCGGCTTGACGGGCTACCCGTTCTTCGGTGATTTGATTCTGGACAGCCTGAACCGCACGGAAAACGCGATGACGCAGGCGCACGCCTTCAAGGCGGCGGAACTGTGCCTGATTGCGCAGAAGCAGGCGGAAATGGTGTATCAAGCGAAATAATACTATTTCCGGATGAAAATGCGCAAGCAGATGACGCAGTTGAATCCGGAAATAGTATAAAGCAAGAAAGCAAGCCCGTCGGCTGCCTGTGATTTGTACAGGCGGTCGGCGGGCTTGCTTGGTTGTATACAATTGAGGGGACAGGGAGTTGCATGGGGTGATGCGCTCCTGATTGGATGAGAATGCAATGGATGATTAAATTTGGCGGATGAACCGTTCAGGGGTCACCCCTTATCGCGGGGCGGCTCAAAGACAATGTCCCCGCCGCACATCTTGCACTTGATAATCATGGTGCGCCCCTTGCTGATAGCATCACCTAAAATGGCATAATTCGTTATGTCGTGTGTATTTTACCACACTTGCAGACATTCGGCAAGGTGAAATGTCGAATTTTGTGGAGAATGCACTCGTCGCTTGAAATACAATGGTGTTACGTCCGCAAAAGCATCGGCAATGTCAGAAAAAATCACCCGAACGAGTGCCATCCCCTTCCCAGCACATGACTGCATACAAAACGCCCCGTGACTGCCATAGCAGCCATAGGGCGCAAAATCCTTGGTATAGAAGGGCACTCAGCGCCTGCTGAATGCAGTGCGCGACGAGCGGCTTTGAGACCGTATTAAGCATCTCTATGGTGCGTTTTCCCCTGATATTACGGTTTCTTTCGCATTTTCTGCTGTCAGTTGTGACAGCAGACTGTCCATTCCCGCCAATCCAACGGAGGACACCCTTCGGACAATCAGAAGAAGCTGATTTGTCCGGATGGCGCCTTTTTTAATGATTTCATTTTTCGTTCGGTGACCTTGTCGCCCGGCTCAGCCTGGCCGATCAGGAAAGGAGAAGCCGGGTCGTGCCGAGCAGAAAGGGTTTCGACGGTCTTTGCATTGAAGGTGGCATAGCAGTAGCGGCATCCATGCCGGCAGGTGTTGTACTGGCCGATGTCAATGCTCTCCAGGCAGCCGCATTCCGGGCGCTGGTTCGGGTCCTTCTTCGCTGCCATCGTCCAGCCGGTCAGTTCCGCGATCAAATCCCCGTCCACGCAGCAGCCGTGGGCGATGCCATACCGCTGCAGATCCACCTTCTCCGCACAGGTGCGCAGCCGGAAGCCATTCTCGCGCGCGATGGCAGCGAAAGCGGCCGCAATCCGATCCATCTCCCCGTCTGAGCAGATCCGGACGCCCAGCCCCCGGAGATTGGCCTGCACCTTGTCATACAGGTCGACGAAGCTGAACACGCAGTCACGGGCGGAGCCTTTCAGGGCATCTGCCATGGCGGCGAACTGTTCGATGTGCCAGTCCGCTGTATATTGCTCCGTCAGCATAATGGGATCGTACCGCCACACCACATGCTTTGAGCCGAACTGTTCCGCGATGGCGCAGGCACTCGCCAGCCGCTGTGCCAGCGGCGGCAGCCCCGGTTCCAGATCCCTGCCATATGGATTCAGGGTATATTGAATGTAGAATGGATACTGCAATGCAATCTCCCCGAGATGCGGCGTCAGGGGCATGGCGTTCTTTGTCCAGAACACCATGCAGTCGATGACCTCCGGTGACAGGGACACGCGGCTTACCTGATGGTAATTCATAGGGTTGCGCACCATGACATAGCCTTCTCGCAGCCGATTCATGAACCAGGGCATATAGAAAGCCGGAATATCGGTGCGGCGGCTTACGCTGAGGATCATGGGGATACCTCCTGCTTCTTGGTCAGAACAGTATAGCGGAACCTGTGACAATCCTTTTCCAAGGGATGGCGAAGCCCACAGGCGACCGCTTCCTGATAAAGTCTAATGCCGGATACGTCGCACGCGGCGCTCTCGCTCTTGGGCTCCATCACGCCAAATCCACAACTTTTTTCAGCCAGACCGGCCAACTGGACGAGGAAAGCAGCCGTCTCCTCATCCGCAGGCTCGATTGCGATGACTTTACCGCTGTATACCAGCGTGCGGTTCATGTCATGGAGCAGCCCGTTCAAAAGTCTGCTCTCCACATGCTCGTTATGGTTGAGCATATTGCTCTCCAGGATGAGATCAAAGCTGTCCGCCTGGCAAGTATGGAGGAATGCAAAAGCATCGCTGATCTGCATCGGTTTCATGCATATATGGAGATTGGCAGGCAGTGTGGAAAGCATTGCGGCGGTCAGCGCTTCAAAAATCGGTCGGAATGCCCGTTCGTACTCTACCGGCAGGTATTCCAGATGGATCTCCAGTGACGGGTTTGCTTCTGCGATCTTCGCATAGAAAGATAGCAGACCTATGGTGGCTGTACCCGGGCCGGCACCCATCTCAAGAATCCGGATAGGATGCGCACCATCGGGGTATTTGAATTCATCCAACAAAGGAAGCATCTCGTCGCGCAGGAGTTCTATCAGTGGTTGCCATACTTTGTGCAGATTCACCGGGAGATATATCAGTGCATACTCTGGCGCACAGGCAGCATAGTCCACTGCTTTCGCCGCAATCGCCTCTTTGGAGAACAGGTAGCCTGTTTTTTGGCGGATTTTTTTCAACCTGTTTGCATCCAGCTCTTTGAGCTGCTGTACAGAAAACAGCCGCAGCAGTGCCTTTTCCACAGGCAGCGGCAGATCCGGCGCTGTCTCTGTTTCCGGAACCGGGCATGACACTGCTTTGTTCAGAAACCGGTTCGCTTTCCGCCATGTCGTGCATCTGCGGTATACAGGGCAGGAATACCCTTCGACGCCCGCCTTCTCATATTCCCTGTGGATACCTGGCGTTTTTCCTCTCCGAACGGCAAAGTACGGAATGCCCATTGCTTCCTCGATCTGCTCCTCAAGCGCGTCATCCGCAGCCAGTTTTTCCACTGGGATATTCGGGTTGTCCCGCAGCATCTCATGAATGAAGGGGCTGGGTGCCTTTGGGCTGCTGCTGTTCAATCCATTTACCACGATTCGCAGATCATGCCGGGCACGAGTGGCTGCCACATAGAAAAGTCTGCGTTCTTCTTCCACATGAGCTTGCCAGGAGGCATGCCAGAAAGGCAGCGGTTTGCTGCGGTCTCCCGGCATCAGGTCTTCCACAGCGTCGATAATAATCACATGGTCGTATTCCTGTCCCTTGGCGGAATGCATGGTAGACAGCGTAACAACAGGGTGCTTGTCTGCGTTATGCTCGTCCCATTTTCGCTTTGTCCGCAAGGCAAGCATCGCTTCCACAAAAGATAATATGCTGTCGTACAAGGACGCAATCCGAATCAGCGCCATGACAAGAAGCTGCACGTTTTTCTGCTTCATGGAGCCGTTTTTGTTGTATTCCAACTCCTTCAACATTGCCATGATGGCAAAATCCGGTTTGTCCTCCGCTTGGATTCTTTGAAGAATTGTCCATATTTCCCCGATGTGCCGTGCCTTATCCATCTCGCCCAAAGAGCGAAGGAGAGCCTGAAGCTTAGGGAGGATGGGCCCGCCCGAATTTTCTTCACCCATCTGTTTTCGCAGATTCTCGACTGCGGTTTCTCTGTTCAGAAACAGCCCGTGATAGTGGTTCCATACTGGATATGCGCTACTGTACGCTTGGAAGCTGTCTGGCTCCAGAACAAAGCAGAGAAACGCCAAAATATTGATGGCAGTCCGGCTGTACAGAAGGGTCAAAACATCGAACACCTTATTGCCGACGAAGGGAACGTCGTTTTTGAAAAAGTAAGCCAGTGGCAGTAAGGCGGAAACGTTGTTTCGGTACAGGATGGCAAGGCTCTCCGGATTCTCCCCCCCTTCTTGTTTCTTGCAGAACCGGCGTGCCTGATCCAAGAGGAACTGCCCCTGCATCGCAGCGGAGATGTCGATGATTCGAATCTCTCCAGGCTGTTTCGAGAATGCTTCCATTGTTTTTTTTGCACGCGCCTTATTGCGCTGGATCAAGCCATCGCCGGAAAGAACGATTTGCTGATCACTGCGGAAATTCACACCCATCCGGTGGACAGCGGCATCCTCATAGCGCCGATCAAAGGCCAGCATGGCTTCCGGCATCGCGCCTCGGAAAGCGTAAATGCTCTGGTCGTCGTCTCCCACCATGAACAGGCTGTCCCCAGTCCGGTGAAGCTTTTGAACAATCGCGTGCTGGAGCAGAGAGGTGTCCTGTGCCTCGTCCACGCAGACATACGGATACTTCCGCTGCCAGAAAGCCTGCGTGGTGGGATTATCCAGCACTTCCAGCGCGTGAATCAGCATATCGTCAAAATCCATCTCAGGCGGCTGATGCCCCGCCAGTTCCTTTTGATAAGCTTCGTATACCGGCCAAATGCTGACCGGATTGTCCACTCCCATGTTTATAGGTAAAGGCCGCAAGATTTTCTCATCCGTCATCATCCGGTTCTTCAGGCAGCCGATGACAGTAGCTGCCTGCTCGGCGAAGGTCCGGGCTTCGGACTGTTTTTTGCAGTATTCAAGCTTCGTCAGAATCTTTTCAAGCAGGTAGATTGGACTGCGCGGATTTGCGTACCGGTTTCCCTTTTTCTTGTCCTCCCGCTTTGTTCTGCCGGAAGGCACTTCATCCGGGGATTCATCCACGATCCACGCGTTGGCAGTCTCACCGTCCATCGCCTCAGGCACCGGGTCATCTTCCTCGTCGACAATCAGCCTATACTTCTTGATCAGGCCTTCTGCCTCCGCCTGCCGGATTATCCGATAGCAAAAACTGTGGATGGTGCAAAAGAACGGCACCGAAAAGGACGGGAATCGCTCCCGAAACACATCCGCCATGTGTTCGGCAGCTTTCTTGCCAAAGGTCATGATCAGGATGTTTTCCGCAGGAATCCCGCAGTGAATCATCCAGCCGGCACGCGCGGTCAGAACGGCTGTCTTGCCGCTGCCGGGAATGGCATAGAGCAGATGCGCCCCTGAAAGCGCCTGAATGGCCGCTTTCTGATCGTCGGTAAAGCGCCTGTCCGGGTAATACGCATGAAGGAATGATTCCAGTTTCTCGTCCCGATGATAGGGCACAGAGGGAGCAGATGGAGAAAAAAAGACGTTTTCCGTCGCTGGCGCTGCAGGCGGCTGCGCTGGCGTCTCCTTCGCGGCAACGTGTGCCTCCCCATAGACCACTGACATATCTTCTTTGAAGGAAGTCGCTTCTTTGATGGTAAAATCAGATTCAACGACAAACAGTTCATGTGTCCGCATATAAGCGTCGGCATCTTCCCAACTGGACGTTTTCAGATAACCGGTCGAATAATCGTAATTCCGTATGCCTGTAATTTGTTTTTCAGCGCCGTATTCGCCGTACCAACCCCGGTAAATACCCGGTTTCCTGCCGATTCGAACGGCATAATAGAACTGATCCGAACATTTCCTCGACATCACGAACCACATCCATGCTTATATTATACTGATATCCACAGCGTTCTTTTTGACTTCATTCTTCTTCCGGTCAAGCTTATCCACCAGCGTGAAGCGAACGCGCTGGTCAACAATGGGTTTTTGTTTCCCGTGCGTGTAATCTTTGGCGTTGAAATAGTATTGTCCGCCCCGCTCGTCCTGGATAAAGCCCGAGCCGCCCTCGGGAAGGACTCTAATCACCACACCGGTAAGATAGCTTTTCGCCGCCGACCGCCATTCCTTCCAGAGCGGCTTCAGCGTTTTTAGGATCTCCGCTTTATCCATCGCGCTCACATCATCAAGATTCGTCCAGCCGAGATGTTTTTGCTTCAGACCCCAGTTGTTTTCCTGACGAATCAGAATGACCAGCCGCCGGTGGAGCGCCGCCTCATGGGTGAGGCCCGACTGCTCAAGATAATCCGCGAAGTCCTCATAAAAGCTGACCCGCATTTCATGGCTGGGATCCGCAAGGGCGCATTCGGCACCCAAAGCCAGTGCCGCTTGATGCTCTCCGCCATTTCGTTCAATTTCAAACAGCACCTGAGACAGGCACCAGTGATGCGCTCCTCGCGCCTGCGCCTCGCTGATGCACCGCTTCGCATCGTCTGGTTTTCCAAGCGCCAGCAGGCATTTTGCTTTGCGGTATCGAAGCCAGCTATCATTGCTGTAGTGGAATCCCCTGAGCTCCCGCAAGGCCTCATCACAGCAGGCCATGCACTCCCCATAGCGCTGCAGTTTCAGTAATGCTTTGGCTCGGGCGGCATACCAGATTTCCCGATCCGGAGCCTTGGCACGTCGGTTTCCCTGCTGATCTATGTACTCAAACTCTTCTCTGCCCAGCGTGGAAGGGTTCATCGCGTCCAGATATCGGATAATCAGTTCACTCGCATTGTCGACAGCCAGTTTTCCTTCTTCTGCTGCACTCACGACAAACAGGGCGGCTTTCCCCTTCACGGAATAAGGGCTGTCTGAGGAATGAGCAAGGATATAATCCACCTGTTTGAACAGTTTGCTGCTGTCCCCCTGCCGGAAGTCAAAGGTTTTGACATGGGCATAGTACAGCGCCCTGCACACAGTATCCTCGATGCGCTGCCATAGTTCGGTTTCTGTCGACTCGTCCCTTTTCGCTCGCAGCAGCTTGTATGCATCCAGCGTCTCCTGATACCGTTTCTGCTTGTTGAGGCTGAGGAGGACGTACCATTTATCCCAGTCAGTCATCCTGTTTCTGGACTCATCGTTCTGCCAAAGGGCAAGAATCTCCTCGTATTTTTCCTCTTTGAACAGTTTATTCGTGGAAAACAGCTCCATGGCTGGCTCTCCTTTCTTCTATGCATGTGCTTCACGATGCCGGCGAACAAGCTCAGTTCTTCAGCATTTGTCACCCGCTGACGATTCCGGGGCTTCTGTATGTTTCACCGCGCAATCCAGACAAACCCTGATTTTGCGGAACGCTATGTTCATTATACAAGATCGCTTCACGTTTGTGAAGATGTTTTTTCTCTCTGTCTCGTAAAAACTTCTGAATGATCACATCGGCAAACACGTCTTTTATCTTGCTCTCACCATCAAAGACAGTGTTGCCTGCCCCAACTTGTCGCTGATCAGGCTCATCGTCAATTGCTTCTTCACCTCTTTATTATACCCCTTTTTCGTCCTTTTGGTTGTTCTTTCTTTGTGCGGGATTGCCTTGAGACTTTCAAGAAAGTGTTCCCGTATATTTTGGTTGGCGTTGGTATCGGCGCAATCATTCATAACTGGATTCCGGAAAGCTGGATTCAGACGGTATTGGGAAGCAACAATCCATTTGGTGTTGTGTTAGCCGTGTTGGTGGGTGTTCCAATATATGCGGATATTTTCGGCACGATTCCCGTTGCGGAAGCCCTGCTTGCAAAAGGAGCGCAGCTTGGTACAATCCTCAGCTTTATGATGGCCGTCACTACGCTTAGCCTGCCGTCCATTATTATGCTGAAAAAAGCGGTAAAAGCAAAACTGTTAGGACTGTTCATCGTAATCTGCACGCTTGGAATTGTCATTGTGGGTTATCTGTTTAACGTATTTCAGTATCTGTTGATTTAACAAGGATAAGGTGTAACCATACAAAATTTGAAAGGAGATTCTATTATGGGACTGTTCGGATTTGGCAAAAGAAAAGAGGAAGGAGGAAAGACTGTTGCTTGTGCTTGCAATGGAGCTTGTGAAACGTATGAGGCCGAGACTGTAAACGGTAGCTGCTGTGATGAGGCAAGCAACAGTATTTGCTGTATTAGGGTTTTAGGCAGCGGATGTAAGAATTGCCATGCCTTGCTGGAGAACACAAAAGCAGCACTGAACAATATGGGGTTGTCTATTCAACCGGAGTATGTCACTGATATGGAGAAAATTATGGCCTACGGTGTAATGTCTATGCCTGCGTTGGTGGTCAATGAAAAAGTGGTGTCTATGGGAAAAGTGCTGAAAGCTGCTGATGTGGAAAAACTGATCCATAAGTTGGGGTACTAAAAGTGGAGAAAAAGAGAGTTGCTTTTATATGCGTCCACAATTCCTGCCGGAGCCAGATAGCAGAGGCATTAGGGAAGCATTTTGCTTCCGATGTGTTTGAAAGCTATTCTGCTGGAAGCGAAACCAAGCCCCAGATCAATCAGGATGCTGTCCGCTTGATGAAAGAGCTGTATGGGATTGATATGGAACAGTCCCAATACAGTAAAACCTTTGACAGCATCCCGGAACCGGATATTGCGATTTCGATGGGCTGTGATGTGGGTTGTCCCTATATTGGCAGAGCTTTTGACGATAACTGGGGACTAAATGACCCGACAGGCTGCCCGGATGAAGCGTTCCGGGAAATAATCAGTCAAATTGAGGGGCACATTATACGGTTAAAAATACGAATTGAAGGAGGTGTTTATGGTTGAAAAAAGAAGCTGATCCGGGGATCAATTTTTTTCAACGGCATCTGACAATATGGGTATTCCTGTGTATGGTGGTAGGCGTATTGCTGGGGCATTTTGCCCCAGTAGTCCCTGCATTACTGGCTCGGCTGGAATATGCCCGTGTCTCCATCCCGATGGCTATTCTGATTTGGGTAATGATATATCCCATGATGCTGAAAGTGGACTTCAACAGTGTACGAAATGTAGGAAAAAATCCGAAGGGGTTGTTTGTGACATGGATTGTCAACTGGCTTATAAAACCTTTTACAATGTATGGCATTGCCAGCTTGTTTTTCTTCGTGATTTTCAAGGCATTTATTACGCCTGACCTTGCGGTAGAATACCTCGCCGGAGCAGTGCTTTTGGGGGCTGCGCCTTGTACGGCGATGGTGTTTGTATGGAGTACGTTGACAAAAGGAAATCCAGCTTATACGGTGGTGCAGGTGGCGACCAATGACCTCATCATTCTGATTGCTTTTGTGCCTATCGTAAAATTTTTGTTGGGCGTTTCCAATGTTAGTGTTCCCTTTGATACGCTGATTTTAAGTGTAATACTGTTTGTGGTTATTCCACTGGCAGGCGGTATTTTGACCCGTGTATTTGTAACCCGCAGTAAGGGAACAGAGTATTTTGAAAATGTGTTTATTTACAAATTTGATTCCATTACTACGATTGGTCTGCTGCTTACGCTGGTGCTGATTTTCATGGGGCAAAGCGAAGTCATTTTAGAAAACCCGCTGCACATCATACTGATCGCAGTGCCGTTGATTTTACAGACATTTTTGATTTTCTTTATTGCCTATGGAGCCTGCAAGTTGTTAAAGTTACCGCACGATATTTCCGCCCCTGCGGGTATGATTGGTGCGTCTAATTTCTTTGAGTTATCAGTTGCGGTTGCTGTCGCTCTGTTCGGTACTACCAGCCCGGCGGCACTTGCAACAACGGTCGGCGTACTGACGGAGGTGCCAGTTATGCTGACGCTGGTGAAAATTACAAACAAAACAAAGCAATCTTTCAGATAACTCAATGCTACCCAATTTCGATGACTTTGCGTATTTCGCTCGAATGGTTTTTGACCGTTCGGGCGATTTTTTTATTTTTTGAATTCATCACTTGACATTGTGGAAAAGAACTGATGTCTCAGGATGAGATCGCCGTCATGGACGGAGCCAAGTGTATTTTACAGCTTCGAGGCGTGAGACTGCGTACACCGCTGAGCAAAATCACCTCGACCGGCGAAATTGAGCAGCGGTTCC
>ENA-OPDG01001585-OPDG01001585.1-human-gut-metagenome-genome-assembly--contig:-NODE-1585-length-15106-cov-3.483955_pt1 | contig 15106 bp, 9 predicted proteins | sample MGYA00241259_ERZ501498 | MGnify/ENA primary metagenome ERZ501498 (study PRJEB25962, sample SAMEA2042582) | human gut metagenome | biome: human gut; feature: human-associated habitat; material: faeces... | reverse complement strand
TACCCGACAAGGCATTTCTCTTACCTCTTACCTCTCACCTCTTACCTCTCACTTACGCCTGTCTTCCCCCTTTCATATTGGCTGTCATGGCCTCTATCATGCGACCGTAGATAGAGTTAAGCTGTTCGATGAGAGCCGCCATCTTACGGGTCTGGTCGTTAATCTGGTCGATTGTGCCCACCTGCTGACTTGCGGCTTTAAGCTGCATCTCGTAGATTTTCGTAATACCCGTAAGCGTTCTGTTCAGGTTTTCCATTTCCTCTGAGTCGCGAGTGAGACGCTCGCTCTGCGCACTTACCTTCTGAAGCATCTCCGTGAGCGAGTTCAGCGCATCCACATAGTTGCCCTGTGCCTCTGCCATCTCCGGCGTAGCACTCTGCTGCTGAGCCATCCATACCATGCCACCATCTGCCGGAGCCGCTGCCACAGCTTGTCCGCCAACTGACGGGACCACAGTCTGAGCACCCGACGCAACATTGTCCGAGCCTGTTCCCGCACTTGCAGCCGCCATACCACCACCTATTATAATAGTGCTGCCGGCCGTTGCGCCCTGTACCTGAGCTGCAACCGGAGCCAAATCCTCGTCCTCCGCCATTTCGTCCGCTTCGTCCTCGTCACCCAACCGTGTAGGCAGGTCGCGTCCGTCAGCCGTCTTGTCGAACGGACGGTCGAACGCCGAGAGGAAGAACACAAGCACCTCAGTACCCATTCCGAGGAACAACATGAAGTTGGCACCCGGCAAGTGAGTCAGTTTAAACAATGTTCCGAGAATCACGATAGACGCACCCCAACTGTAAGCATAGTTCAAGAAAGTCTGTCCCGGCACGCTATCCATCCACTTCTGTAGATGATAGACGATGTTATATTTGCTGTATTTTGTCATAGCTTATTTCTTTTTCTTACTTTTCTTTGCTTGTTTCATCGCCTTTGCAGCCTCACTCGACGAACTTGCCAGACTGCGCACGCAGCGGAATCCGATGTAAGAGCGCGGCTGATTCTGGTATTCCCACGTGCGCCATGCACTGCGGATATACGACTCCGGGTCTTTCCATGAGCCTCCGCGCACACTCTTCTTCTTCAAGCGATACGGATCTTCCTTCGCTGCCTTATACTCAAGCTGCGGGTTCAGGTCGTTCATGGCATCCACGCCTGCCTCGGTATAAATCGTACTTGTCCACTCCGCCACGTTTCCGGCCATATCGTAGAGGCCGTTGGAGTTGGGCGAATAAATGCCCGCGCGGCTCGTTATCAGGTTGCCGTCCTTTGTATAATTGCCCCGGTCGGGCTTGAAGTTGGCATAGAAGCAACCGTTTCCGGTCTTCACATCCTCGTTCTCCCACGGAAATTCTGTCTGATTCTTGCCACGTGCGGCATACTCCCACTCTGCTTCGGTAGGCAAACGATAGCGCTGCACATAGCGGGCTTCCGGTCCAAGACCCTTCAACAGGTAGTCGGTACGCCACGCACAGAACGCATTGGCCTGTTCCCAGGTAACGCCCACCACGGGATAGTCGTTGTATGTGGCGTTGCTGAAATAGTTGCGCAGGTATGTCTCGTTGTCAGAGTTGCGGAAATCGTTCACCCAGCACGTCGTGTCGGGATAGACATTCACTATGTATGTGTTGAGAAAGTCCCACGGGCCAGACAGCGGACGGTTGATAGTCTCTCGCACGATGCGCCCTTCGTCGTCCACGTATGCCGTGTCCTTAGAAATCATCACCACCTCGTTCGGGTCCGCAACCACATCGGTATTAAGGTTACGCTCCGCAGCATTCATTCTGTTTCGGCGCAGAGCTGCCGTAGTATAGTCATACACCTCATATTTATAATTGAGCTGCTTGGCATCGAGCAACTTCTCGCCCGTAACAGGATTCACCTCATACAGGCTTTCAAAAGCTCTCTGTTCGTCCTCGTTAGGCTTGCGCGGCAGCGGTTTCTTCCAGTTCAGATGCGGTTTCACGGGGTCGCCGTTCTTGTCCTCGGTGATGATATACGTCTCGTCGCCACCGTATGAAGGATCGGCCAAGCGAGTACGGAGGATAGAGTCGCGCACCCAGAACACAAACTGCTTGTATTCGGAATTGGTAACTTCCGTGTCGTCCATCCAGAATCCGTCCACTGAGATGTCCTTCACCGGAGTGCTCTTTCCCCACAGACTATCCTGCTTCTCAATACCCATTTTCAGCCATCCGCGCTTCACGAGAGTCATGCCGTAGGGCGCGGGTTCACGGAAACTGCGTCCGCCACCTACGCCGACAACCTCACCGCCACGTCCCGACGAGGATGTGGACTTGCTGCTGAAGCAACCCGTGAGTGTCGTTACCGTCATGGCAACGAGGCAAAATGCCAATATTTTCTTATTCATTTTCATGTACTATAATATGCTTTTTACAAATATCTCACACTTTTATGTTTGTTCTTACCTTTCTTAAACAGGTTAATGTCGGTCTGATAGCTCACGAAAAGTCCATGACTGCCATTGCCCGGCCCTATGCCCGAGGTGTAAAACTCGTAGCTGTAACCGAGGTTCACACCGTGGAAACTGCCGCCCACAAGCGCCGTCACCGAGTTTGTCGGACTGTATGACACGCCTCCGTAGAGCATCTTCTTGTCGTTCGTGTAGACCAGTCGCGCGCCGATATCAGCTCTATAAGCGTTGCCGTCGTAACGCACCAACACCGATGTCGGTATAGTTAGAAACGGATTTCTCAGTTTTATATTGTATCCTCCTGTCAAATAATACGTTGCGTCCACCTGCAATTCGTTCGTCTCGCCCAATTCGATGAGCGGCGCATTAAGGTGTTGCGCCGACACGCCCACATACCACGCACCGTGCGTATAATAAAGTCCCGCGCCTATATCCAATGAGTTTCCGTCGACTTCCGACTTCGGAAATGCAGGGTCACTCGACTCTTCCAAGTCGACTTTCGAGCCGTCGAACTTCTCCATCAGCATTCCCACCTGCACGCCGGCAGCTATCTGTCCGCCAAAGAGTTTTGTCCTGTAAGCATATTGTGCCGCCACTTTCTGATGGGTGAACAGACCAATCTGCTCGTTCATCAGCGACACTCCTACTCCGTGATAAGTCTTCAGGAAATACAAAGGCATATCGCCCGAGACGTATGCCGTGCGCGGGTTATGCTCAAAGCCTGCAAAGTCGATGGCATACGAGCCTACGACATTGAGCTTGGGCTGTTTTCCTGCCGCCGCAGGGTTGAACGCCGTCTCCATAGCCCAGTAGTGACTGTACGACGCATCATATTGCGCACGCACGCCAATGCTGCACAACCACACCATAAACATTATTATATATAGACGTCTAAACACGAGATAATAACGCACAAACTGTGCTTTTATTGCAAGAAAGGGAGAAAAAGATATCTCCACGGGGAAGAAATAAGGAGACAGGAGACGGGAGTCTGGGAGTTCAGACAATAGTTTTGAGGAGGCAAAGTGCAGAAAAATGTAGTGAAACACTTGTTTTATGTGCAGAAAAATGTAGTTGACAGCATAAAATATATGCAAAAAAGTGTGATAATCTACACAAATCAAGTGCAGAAAAATGTGATAACGGATATGGAAAGGCTTGATTTACAAGAACTTAGAAAATTGTCTTATACATTGATTTAAATGTCAGATATGCCCCTACGCCATAGAGAGGTACGTTGGTAATAGTGTCCTGCACCCGATAATCGCTCATTGAGAAGCGCAGTCCTTTCATGCCGGGATGTGCTGCAAGGTGATTTTTTAACGACTTAGACTGAAGATTCTCCTCAGCTTTCACTTCTACGGGTATTATGTCGAGTCCCGACTGGATGACAAAATCGAGTTCCAGTTGACTGTTATCTTTGCTATAATAACCGAAGACAAGATTGCGGATACTCTTCATCTGACTACAAACGAAATTTTCCGTGAAATCACCTTTGGCAGTATTGTCCGCATTAGGCAACAGAAGTAAAGCCGGCGGAATGGCACTCATGGCTCCCAACAAACCACAATCAAGCATATAAAGTTTGAATGCCGAGATATTCTCGTATATCTTCAGAGGCATGGCAGTGGCTGCAAGCCTGTTCACCTTATATACAAGTCCGGCATCAAGCAACCATTGTATGGCTATTTCATAGTCTTTGGCGCGTGCTCCCTTCTTTATCACGCCATAGATAAACTTCTTGTTTTCCTTAGCAAGCTGCGAGGGGATGGAGTGCCAAACCTGATTGATGCGCACCACTTGCTCGGCCGGAGCGTGCTTGGAAATGTCGCGGTCGTAAGCCGACAATATTTCCTGCTGTATCTCCCTTACCCGGTTAGCATCGTTGCTTTCAATGAAATTCTTCACGACTTCAGGCATACCGCCCACGAGATAGTATTCTCTGAGAATTTGTATATACAGACTTCTCAATCCTTTCACCACATCCCACTCTCCTTTTTGCAACAGATCCACCATCTGGTCGCGGCCTTTTGCTAATAGAAATTCCTCGTATGTCATAGGGTACATGGTGAGAGTATCAACCTTTCCCACCGGATATGACTCGCCTTCATGCAGCATTATGCCAAGCAGCGAGCCGGCCACAGCCACATGATATTGGTTGGCGTCCTCGCAAAAATACTTCAACGATGCAAGTCCATGACGCAATTCCTGTATTTCGTCGAGTATAATCAAAGTCTTGCCTGGCTGTATGCTCTCTCCGGTAATGGCACTGATGGCGAGTATTATGCGCTGCATATCATAGTCTTGGGCGAATAGTCCAGCCGCCTGCTCATTGTTATCACAGTTGATATAGGCGACATTTTTATAATATCGTTTGCCAAATTCTTTGAGAATATAAGTCTTGCCAACTTGCCTTGCACCCAAAAGAATCAACGGTTTCCTGTCATCCCGGTCTTTCCAAGCCACAAGTTCTTGCATTATAATCCTTTCCATATCCCTTACTTTTTGCTTGCAAAGTTATAAAAAATATTGTTCCGTTACATTTTTATGAGGGACTTTTTAGCTCAAAACCACATTTTTATGAGGCACTTTTCAGCTTACCACTACACTTTTATGAGGGACTTTTTAGCCCAAAACTACATTTTTATGAGGGAACCAGCAATTTTATGCCTAAAAAACACAGCCTCTCCAACCCCTCCAAGAGAAGGGATGGAGAGGCTTATTTAGTAAAAGTTCTTTACACTCTAAACCGTGTCAACTTTTGTTAAATATAGGCTCCGTTAGAATTTTCACCCGTTTTTCGACCTCAAAAATCGCCACTAAAAACTCAAAACTGAACACTGAAAACTGCAAAAGTGCCTCCGTTAGAGAAAAAATGGGGCGATTTTTGTCGAAAATCGAGGTCTTGAAAAACGCGGAAAAATGGCAAAATCGGGCGATTTAACATTCGTTAGCTTTCAAAAGTGGCACTTTTAGAGTCCGTTTGTGGCACTTTTGGAGTACAACGGAGGCTCCGTTAGAGTGCAAAAGTGCCTCCGTTAGAGTCTAAAAGTGCCTCCGTTAGAAAATAAAGGGGATAAAAACGGGTTCTAAAACGGGTATTTTCGGTACTTTTCGAAATAAGTCTTTGATTATCAAAGAATTAAGTCAAAATTGGGTAAAAAGCCGTATTTTCGCGTTTTTGAGCACGAGGAAAGTTTTGTTTGTAAATTCGCGAGTTTTGAGGGGGATAATTATAAAAAATCAAAGCCCACTTAGCCCCGGTGGGGGGGAATGGTCTAACGGAATGGAACAGGTGTGATAGGAGAGAGAAATGTCTTTTTGGGAATGGAGAATTGGGGAGAGAAGAATGATAAATGCGGTAAAAGAAATCGCAACACAAATAAAATGTTGCAAATAACTTTGTCGTATTTGGAAATATTCGTAATTTAGCAGCGAAAAATAAATAACAGGAAATAATTATGAAAACTATAATTATAGATTCCGAAATGTATAAAGGGGCTGCCGAGTATGCCGAGCGCTACAACATGAGCATAAAAGAGGTTGTAGAGCACGGAATACAATTGGTTATCGGCAAGATAAGTCCTAATGCCGCAAAAAGAAAGAAAGCGAAAGCAGACAGGCTCAGTATGGAGAAGGCTATGGACTTCGTAAAGACCCTTTCTGCAAGCGGCGGTTCGTCGGTTCCTGCCGACGAGAACGGCATAGAGGCATTAATAGAGGAAAAGTACAAGCTATGAGAGCGTATGTAGACACAAACATACTTGTCGACTTGGTATGTTCCCGTGAGCCATTCCTGCAAGCTGCCCAAAGATTGTTCGCCGAATGTGTGGTCGGCAATATTGATTTGTCTGTATCGGCTTTGTCTTTTGTGAACACTGTCTATATCGGAAGGAAATACGGCTACACAGATATAAAAGAAAAATTATATCAGTTATCCCAGTTCCTCGACGTTGTTGATTTGAAAGGGAAAACGGTTATAGAGGCACTAAACAGCAGTTGGAAAGATTATGAGGATGCAGTCCAATCAGGAAGCGCGATGAATGTTTGCGCCGATTGCATTGTAACCCGCAACAAAAAGGACTTCTCGGGAGCGGTTATCCCGGTCTACACGGTTGATGAATTATTTGAATCGCTATACAAGCACTCATAGATAAAGAAAATACGACTATAAGAAACAAGTTGAATACAAAAAGGCGCATCCTCAAAAACGGGGATGTGCCTTTTGCATATACGCAAATGTGTTATATAAATAAGGTGTAATACAATAAAAGAAAACATAAAACGTTTATTAAAACGTATATACAAAGAAAACAGGAAGAATGATTGAATATATAAAAGGTGAACTGACCGAACTGACACCGGCATTGGCTGTGGTCGAAGCGGCCGGCGTTGGCTATGCTCTCAATATTTCCCTCAATACTTACAGTGCCATTCAAGGCAAGAAGGATGTGAAGCTATACGTACACGAAGCACTCGTAACAGGCGGACGCGACGACTCGTTCACGCTCTTCGGATTCGGCAACAAACAGGAGCGCGAGCTGTACCGCCTGCTCATAACCGTTAGCGGCGTGGGAGCGAATACAGCACGGATGATTTTGTCTTCGCTGACTCCCGCGGAGCTGTGCAACGTGATTGCCAACGGCGACGAGAGGATGCTGAAAAGCGTGAAGGGCATTGGTCTTAAGACGGCACAACGCATCATCGTCGACCTGAAAGACAAAATCGTGTCGATGGGCATTGCCGAGGAGCTGCACGTGGCGGCATCACCAAGTGCGGCAAGCATAAACACGGAGGTGAGGGACGAAGCTGTGAGCGCGCTCACGATGCTGGGCTTCTCGCCCGCGCCATCGGCTAAGGTGGTATCACAAATCATTACGGAACAGCCCGACCTGCCCGTTGAGCAGGTTGTGAAACTGGCATTGAAACAGATTAAGTAAGGTTATGAGGATTTAAGGTTATGAGGTTATGAGGTTTAAGGTTATGAGGTCTTAAGGTTGTAAGGTGTTTTTGTATGATAAAACAAAGGCATATATCACCTAAGAACCTGACAACCTGAAACCTGAAAGCGAAGCGACCTCTATCATATATGCGTAGAAAGCTATATATTATAATAATGATATTGAGCTGTTGCGGCGTTCTCTCCGTAACAGGCGGGCGTAGTGTGGCACATTCGTTCCTGAAAATAATGAGCGGAACGGGTATGCCCGACTTCTCCGTTGCCGCTCCTCCCGACACGACAAAGCAGAAAAAGAAGCCGCAGACGGTGATTCCTGAGGTGGAAATCGAGGAGGAGGAAATTCCCGACTCGCTGCTCCATCCACGCTGGCCGGTACAGAGGACGTACCCGTTGACGTTCGAGGACTTGTCGCAGGGTGCGTATGACCTGAAGCGCCCGGACAATATGCAGCAGACGGTGGAGTATAACGACTCGCTCGACCGGTATATAATAGGTTACAAGATAGGCGGCACCTACGTGAACGCACCTATAATGATGACTCCGCAGGAGTATATGAAGTGGAGCGAGAAGCGCAGTTTCGCCGACTACTACCGCGCGAAGAATCAGGAGATTCTTCAGAAACAGGGCAAGGAGAAATTCGATTTCACCGATATGCACTTCGACCTCGGGCCGGCAGAGAAGATATTCGGTCCGGGCGGAGTGCGCATAAAGACACAGGGAACGGCCGAGCTGAAGTTTGGCGCAACGCTCAACAACATCGACAACCCGTCGCTGCCGATACGTAACAGGAAAACGACGACGATGAACTTCGACGAGAAGATAAACCTGAGCGTGAACGGTAAGGTGGGCGACAAGGTGAACATGAACCTGAACTACAACACCGACGCGACCTTCGACTATGACGCGCAGGACATGAAACTGCGCTACGAGGGCAAGGAGGACGAGATAATAAAACTGGTGGAAGGCGGAAATATCACCTTCCCGAGCAACAACTCGCTGGTGCAGGGAGCCAGTTCGCTGTTTGGTATCAGAACGGATTTGCAGTTCGGAAAATTGAAATTGCAGACCGTTGTGTCGCAGAAGAAATCATCGAGCAAGAGTGTTTCGTCGCGTGGCGGAGTGCAGTTGACTCCGTTTGAGATAGACGCGGCCAACTATGAGGAGAACCGCCACTTCTTCATGGCGCAACATTTCCGCAACCGTTACGATGCGGCGATGCGCACGTTGCCCAATATGACGACGGGCGTTACGATAAACCGCGTGGAGGTTTGGGTGACAAACAAAAGCGGTACGACCACCAACACACGCAATATCATTGCGCTGACCGACTTGGGCGAGAACTCCGGTATCAGCCGACCAGACCTTTGGGGAGCCGGTGGCGGTACGGTGCCGTCAAATGCGGCCAACGCCGAGTATGCCACGGTATCGGCATTGGGTGGAGTGAGAGACATCGATCAGGCGAGTACTACACTCGAAGGCATAGGACTGGTGGGCGGAAACGACTTTGAGAAGGTGGCGAGCGCACGGTTGCTGAGCAGTTCGGAATACACCATAAACCAGGCGTTGGGCTATATTTCCTTAAGAAATCTGTCGCTACAGACCGACCAGGTGCTGGCCATCGCATACGAATATACCTACGGCGGCGTAACCTATCAGGTGGGAGAGTTTGCCAGCGACATCACCGATGCAAACAGTACGCTCATCGTAAAGGCGCTGAAGAACACAAGCAACAATCCGAAACAGGGCAACTGGGGGCTGATGATGAAGAACGTCTACTATCTGGCGTCGAACGTGGAAAGAGAGAAATTCCGTCTCGACGTGAAGTATCAGAGCGACACGACAGGCGTTTACATTTCTTATATACCCGAGCCACAGGTTAAAGACCAGACCATCATAAAGATGGTGGGGGCCGACCGGTTGGACAACAATAACCACACGAACCCTAACGGATACTTCGACTACGTGGACGGATACACAGTGAGCAACGGCCGTGTTTTCTTCCCTGTGGCCGAACCGTTCGGTAAATATATGTACAACTACCTTGTGTCGAAAGGCATTCCGGCCGACAAAGCGGCGCAATATGCCTTCACCGAGTTGTATGATTCGACGAAAACGATTGCCAAGCAGATAGCCGAGAAAGACAAGTATATGCTCGTGGGACAGTTCCGGGGGTCGCTTGCCAACGTGATTTCACTGGGAGCGTATAACGTTCCGCAAGGTTCGGTGGTGGTGACGGCCGGTGGCGTAACGCTGACAGAAGGCTCGGATTACAGCGTCGATTACAGCGCGGGCGAGGTAACAATACTCAACCAGAGCATCATCGACGCGGGTACGGCAGTCAATGTGTCGCTGGAGAGCAACACAGACTATGGTATGTCGCGCAAGACGATGCTCGGATTGAATTGGGAATATGACTTCTCGAAGAACTTCCAGATAGGCGGTACGTTCCAGCATCTGTCGGAACAGGCGCTCACTTCAAAGGTAACGATGGGCAGTGAACCGCTGAACAACACTATTTGGGGACTTAACCTGAACTGGAAAAAGGAAAGCCAGTGGCTCACGAATATGCTCAATAAGATTCCGTTCCTGCACGTTACGCAGCCGTCGAACATATCTCTGTCGGCTGAATTTGCACAGCTTATCGCAGGACAGAGCAAGGGAACGCAGGACAACGCATCGTATATTGACGACTTTGAGAACGCGAAAAACACGATAGACGTGAGCTCGCCGTCGTCGTGGATAATATCGAGTGTGCCATCGATGTTCCCGGAATCGAAAGACAAATCGACACTTCAGAGCGGCTTCAACCGTTCGTTGCTGGCATGGTATAACATCGACCCGCTCTTCACACGCCGGTCTTCGTCGCTCACTCCGAGTCATATTAAGAGCGACCTCGAGCAGTTGAGCAACTATTATGTACGCGAGGTCTACACGAACGAGCTTTTCCCGTATCGCGACCAGAGCAGCTACAACGGCGCGATAGCCACGCTTCCGGTGCTCAACTTGGCTTTCTATCCGTCGGAACGCGGACCGTATAACTTCAATCCCGACCTGAACGCGGAAGGAAAACTGAACAATCCGCGCCGCACATGGGGCGGTATGATGCGCAAACTTGACACCAACGACTTCCAGACGGCCAACATCGAGTACATCGAATTTTGGCTTCTCGACCCGTTTATTTATAGCAGTGAGCAGCCCGACGCAAACACCTACGGTGGCGATTTCTATATCAACTTAGGTGAAGTGAGCGAGGATGTACTCCACGACGGAAAGAAATTCTACGAGAGCGGTATGCCCGTTGACGGCTCGCAGAGCTGGACTTACACTCAATGGGGTAAGATTCCGACACAGGCTACGGTAACTTACGGCTTCGCAACGACCAACGGCAGCCGCCGGTTGCAGGACGTTGGATTCAACGGTTTGAATGATGAGGAAGAGCAACAGTTTGAAAGTTATCAAGACTTCCTCACCCAGGTACAGGGCAAGGTGAACCAAGCCGTATTCGATTCTATATGGGCCGACCCTGCCAACGACGACTACCACTACTTCCGCGGCACTGATTTCGACGAGATGAAAGCGTCGATTCTACACCGCTACAAGCGCATAAACAATCCTCAAGGCAACTCGCCCGACAGCGATATGAGGCAGGAAGGCTATGACACTTCATATAAATCGACTCCCGATGTAGAAGACATCAATCAGGACTTCACGCTGAACGAGTATGAGAAATACTATCAGTATCACATCTCGATACGCCCGGAAGACTTCGAGGTGGGCCGCAACTTCATCGTCGACAAGCGCGAGACATCGCCCTCGCTGCGCAACGGAGAGCGCGGACACGCCACTTGGTATCAGTTCAGAATACCTCTGAGAGAATACGAAAACAAGGTGGGAGCAATCAATGACTTCACGAGTGTGCGCTTCATGCGTATGTTCATGAACGGTTTCGAGAAGCCTATCGTGCTGCGTTTCGCCAACCTCGACCTCGTAAGAGGCGAATGGCGTGTGTATGAACAGAACCTCACAAACTCGGCATCGACATCGGGCAAGGTGTCGGTGAGTGCGGTGAGCCTTGAGGAGAACACCGAGAAAGTGCCGGTAAACTACACCATGCCGCCGGGAATAGAGCGGCCGCAAGACCCCACACAGCCTCAGTTGGTGCAAGGAAACGAGCAGTCTCTATCAATGGAAGTAACCGACTTGGGCACTAACGAGTCGAAAGCGGTCTACAAGAACACCACCATCGACCTCAGACAGTATAAGAGATTGCAGATGTTCGTACACGCCAACGCTCCGGAACAGGACGTAACGAACCTTACCGACAACCAGTTGGCTGTATTCGTAAGGCTCGGAAGCGACTACAAGAACAACTACTACGAATACGAAATACCGCTGAAGCTGACCCCTCCGGGCAAGTACAACCGCATGAGCCGTACCGACTGCGAAATGGTTTGGCCCGAGGAGAATATGCTGGATGTGCCTCTCAACATCTTCACATCATTGAAAAAGCAGCGCAACCAGGCTCGAAGCATGGGAACGGCAAGCTACAACCGGGAGTTCAGCATATACGATGAGAACCGCCCCGCCAACAAAGTAACCATCATGGGAAACCCGTCTTTAGGCGAGGTTAAGACCATGATACTCGGTGTGCGCAACCTCTCGGGCGCGCCGAAAAGCGGTGAGGTGTGGATAAACGAGCTGCGACTGCTTGAGTTCAACAACGAAGGCGGCTGGGCAGCACAAGGAAATCTGAACGTGCAACTGTCTGATTTCGGAACCGTCAACGTACAGGGAAAATACATTTCCGACGGTTTCGGCGGCTTGGAAGACGGTGTGGCACAGCGTTCGCAGGAAGATTACAGCACATACGCTGTAACTACAAACCTCGACTTTGGTAAATTCTTCCCCGACAAGGCCAAAGTGAGCATACCTTTATATTATAGTGTGAGTCAGGAAGAGCACCGTCCGAAGTACAATCCGCTCGATACCGACATGGAACTGGACGATGCCCTCGACGCAATGAACGGTCAGGAGCGCGATTCTTTGGAATCTATCGCCATCACAAAGACCAAGAACACCAACTTCGCCCTGTCGAATGTGCGCGTCGGAATACAGACGAAAGGCCACCCGATGCCTTACGATCCGGCCAACTTCTCGTTCTCTTACAGCCACTCCCACCGCCACACCAGCGGCGAGACGACCGTATATGAAAAGGAAGACCAGTGGCGAGGGTCGCTCAACTACTCGTGGAGTCCGGTGTATAAGGCATGGGAACCGTTCAAGAAAGTAATAAAAAGCAAATCGAAATGGTTTGACATCTTCAAGCGTTTCGGTCTGAACTGGCTGCCTCAGAACGTTGCTTTCAATACCGACATCACCCGAAACTACTACGAATTGCAGGAGCGCGACATGGAGTCGACCGAAGGAACGCAGCTTCCACTGACCTTTAACTCACAGTTCCTGTGGAACCGCGACTTCTCCATCAGGTGGGATTTGACAAAGAACCTGCACATGAACTTCAGCTCAGCGACGCACGCCGAGATTGAAGAACCGTACACGCCGGTGAACAAGGACCTCTATCCCGACCAATATCAGGCGTGGAAGGACTCTGTGTGGACAAGCATCAAGCACTTCGGAACACCGCTCGACTACAACCAAACCTTCACGGCTTCGTATCAGTTGCCGCTGAACCTCATTCCAATACTCAACTGGATAAACGCCGACGCAAACTATAACGCCACCTACTCGTGGGTAAGGGGTACGGCATTGGAGGACGGAACATCGCTCGGAAACAACATCAACACCAACCGGACACTGAACATCAACAGTACGCTGAGCCTCGAAAAGCTCTATAACCAGATTCCGTTCCTGAAGAAGACCAATGACCGCTTCAACAAGACGACGCGCAAGACGAAGCCGGCAACACAAAAGAAAGACAAGAAAAAGAAGGATGACAAGGAGGCGGAAAAGAAGAAAAAAGAACTCCCGAAGAACCGCAAGAGCTTCGAAAAGGAGATAACCATAGCTGCCGATACGGCTATCGTGGTGTCGCACAACAAGAAGACGAAGCGCATAATGGTGTCGGCGAAGGACGCGAACGGCAAGGCCATAGAGATGAAATGGCGCAAGGTGGACAACAACAAGATTAAGTTGTTCAACAAAACCGACTCTGCCATAAAGATGAAAATCACCGTAACGCCGAAAGAACCGCTTGAAAACAAGAGCTGGTACAAGACGGCCCAGTGTGTGGCACGCGTACTGATGATGGCCCGCAGCTTCAGTATCTCATACCGAAACCAATACTCCCTGTCGCTGCCGGGCTTCATGCCGACCATCGGCGACGCCTTTGGACAGACCCGCGGATTGGGAACACTCTCGCCGGGACTCGACTTCGCATTCGGAATGGTGGACGACAGCTACATCGAAAAGGCCCGCCGCAACGACTGGCTGCTGATGAACGACAGTGTGGCGACGCCGGCCGCGACGAGCAAAACCGAGGACTTGCAACTCAGAATGACATTAGAGCCAATCAAGAACCTCAAAATCGACCTGAACGCGAGCCGCACCGAGACAGTTTCTAAGAGCATTCAGTATATGTACGCCGGCTCACCGACAACGCAAAGCGGTACGTTCACGATGACGACGATATCTCTCGGCTCTGCATTCGAGAGCATGGGCAACGCCACGAACGGCTATCACAGCGCTACATTCGACAAGTTTGTGAACTCGCTCGACGCTTACCGCGACCGTGTGGAATCGCAATACGCCGGCGCCACCTACCCCGACGGCACGCCATACGACCCGGCTAACGGCGGAGTGGACAAGTATAGCGCCGACGTGATGATTCCGGCGTTCCTCAATGCCTACACAAGCATGGGCGGAAACGGACTCAGCATCTTCCCGAAACTCACGAGTCTGCTTCCAAACTGGACCGTGAGATACAGCGGACTGACGCAGTTGCCGTGGTTCCGCGACGTGTTCCGCAGCGTAAACATCAACCATTCATACAAGAGCATCTATGCCGTTGGAGCTTATCAGAGCTACAGCACGTGGCTGGAATACATGGACGGACTCGGATTTATCACCAACGCCACAACCGGAATGCCTGTACCCAGCTCGATGTATAACGTCTCGCAGGTGAGCATCAACGAGGCTTTCTCACCGTTGCTCGGTATCGACGTTACGCTGAAGAACAACCTCACGGCAAAGGTGGAATACCGCACGACGCGCGTTCTCTCGCTGTCCCTCACGAGCATACAGCTCAACGAGGCCGTCAGCAAGGACTGGGTAATCGGCGCAGGATATAAGATTAACAACTTCAATTTCTTCGGCCTCACCGGTCCGAAGCGTGCAAGAAGCAACAAGAAAAACTCCAACAACGCCAACCAGCAGAAGAACAACAACTCATCGAGGGGCGGACTGAACCACGACCTCAACCTGCGTCTCGACCTGTCCTATCGCAGGCAGGCTTCCATCAGCCGCGACATCGCGACGCTCACCAGCTCGGCAAGCAGCGGAAACACTGCGTTCAAGCTCTCCTTTGCCGCCGACTACACGCTCAGCAAGCTCATCACCATGAGTTTCTACTACGATATGCAGACAAACACTCCGCTACTCTCATCGAGCAGTTATCCTACTACAACGCACGACTTCGGCCTCAACCTGAAGATGTCGCTCACGAGATAGAGGTCTTAGAAGACGGGAGACAGGAGTTCGGG
>ENA-OPDG01001577-OPDG01001577.1-human-gut-metagenome-genome-assembly--contig:-NODE-1577-length-15172-cov-2.826421_pt1 | contig 15172 bp, 17 predicted proteins | sample MGYA00241259_ERZ501498 | MGnify/ENA primary metagenome ERZ501498 (study PRJEB25962, sample SAMEA2042582) | human gut metagenome | biome: human gut; feature: human-associated habitat; material: faeces... | reverse complement strand
CAAAAAGCATGGTAGTAATTAATGAAAAGAAAGCAGTCACAAAGCTGACGAAACCAGCGATACGAAAAGCATTTGAGGAGGCATTAAAGACATGTTAGCTGAATTTGGGGGATTTTTGGAGAAGATTATAGTATCTACATGGAACATGCTGAACAGTTCTTCTCCCTGGATTATTTTTAGTTTTCTGGTTGCCGGATTATTACACGAATTTCTGAAGCCGGAAAAGATTCAGAAGACAGCCATTGGTTCCGGAAAGATCAGCGGTGTATTCTGGACAACCATATCAGGAATGTTTATTCCAATCTGCAGTTGTGGAACAATTCCACTTGGAATCAGTATGTATTACAGCGGGGCTTATCTTGGACCAACGCTGGCATTCATGACCAGCACGCCGACATCACTGGGGAGCTTGCCCTCCGGGATGACACGGCCGGTGGCCTCATAAACGATGACCTTTTCGGCGCCCTGGGGGTAGCGGGATTTGAGCTCCAGCACCTCCAGCTTGCTGCCCTTCGCCGCGGCGTCGGCCTTGATCTTCTCAATGGCCTTGGGCTTGTTATTTTCGATGCCGATGACCGCGCGGCCGCCTGGCATATGGCGCAGAATGAGCTCCGCGCCCTCCAGCAGCAGGTCGGTCTTTTCCAGCATGATGCGGTAATCGCAGGTGAGGTAGGGTTCGCACTCGGCGCCATTGATGACAAGGGTATCGATGGCTGCGCTCTTCAGGCCGGCCAGCTTGACGCTGGTGGGGAATCCCGCGCCGCCCAGTCCCATCAGACCGCAGGCGCGCGCCGCCACCAGAACATCCTCCAGCTCCGCGCCGATGGCGGGCGGAGTGAGGGTCTCATCGATGGTCTGCTCGCCATCGGTGGTGATGACAATGGCTTCCGATTTGGCGCCGCGGGCATTGAAGATCTGCTCGATGGCCTTGACCTTACCCGATACGCTGGAATGGATCGGTGCCGAAACCGCCGCTTCGCTATCGCCGATGAGTTGGCCGACCTTAACGGTATCGCCAACCTTTACGACAGGTTTGCAGGGGGCGCCGATGTGCTGAGACATGGAAATGGTGACCTCGGCCGGGACCGGCATGATCACGCTTTCCAACTCGGCTGTGTTCTTTTGGTGCTTCACATGGATGCTGGGAAGCGAATGGAACATAGCCACAGGTATCCCTCCTAATTGTTTATTTTAGGCTTAAGCGGTCCAGATAGGGCATGACAACCCGCAGAGCCATCCCGGTGATGGCGCCCATGAGCAGTCCCGCCGCTAAAAGAACCGGCAAGTAGTACCAAACATATTGATTGCTGATGATGAACCGGGCCGCGATGAGCTGGCCCACATTGTGCGCCGCGCCGCCGAAAACGCTGAGCAGCAGATACTGCCGGCGAATGCCAGGCAGCAGGCTGAGCAGCAGCATGACCGTGACCGAGGCAACACCGCCGGACGCGCTCATGGCGGCGGCCACCGCCCCGCGGGTAAGCAGCACAAACAGGGACTTGAGCACCGCGATGGTGTAGCCGCTGACCGGCCCCAGCACAAACAGGGCATACATCGTGACGATATTGGAAAGCCCCAGCCGGATGCCCGGCGGCAGCATGGGCAAAGCGGGCAGCAGCGACTCCAGGAAGCTGAGTGCCATGGCCAGCGCAAACAAAAGGCCCATCAAAGCCAGTCTTTTTACTTTGCAGTTACGGTTCTGTGCTGCCATTTGCTTCTCCCATAGTGGTACATCATTTATTTTAGTTGCTTTTGGGTGTAATTTCAACCAAAAAGCTGCTATTTTACCGCCGAATTTTAATAAAAAAATATCATTTTAGTTATAACTAATGCTGAAAGCGGTAACGGTGCCTGACAAAAAACTGGTGAAGTACAAATGCCTCATACTTCACCAGTTGATGTATGGATTATCTTGGAAGGTCAATCCAGATCGCAGCCGGTGCAGCCTTCGCAGTCGCCTTCGCAATCCAGGTCATCCAGATCGAACTCCAGCTTTTCGCCGCAGTTGGGGCAGTCGATCTCCCCTTCGCACAGCATGCTTTCATCCACGCAGATGGTATCGCCGCAGGTGGGGCACTTTACTTCATACAGGGGCTCGTCCTCATCATCGAACTCATCATAGTCATCCAGACCATAATCATCGTCCTCATCAAAGTCGTAGTCCTCGTCCTCATCGTCTTCCTCATACAGGGCGTCTTCCACATCCTGCAGATCATCATCGATGGCATCGACGACTTCGCCCAGCTCCTCTACCGCGTCCTCCAGATCGGTAACGGAGAGCGCCAGGTCATCCAGCACCTCGATGACATTGAGCAGAACTTTGCCTTCGGCAGTGGTATCGGTCAGCTTGAGGCCATCGGCCAGGCCGCGCAGATAAGCAACTTTTTCAATAACAGTCATTTTTGTAACCTCCCTTATGGTATGGGTGTAGATAATGACAACCGGCGTAAAATGAGATTTACGCTCTTTCCATGTACTCACCGGTTCTGGTATCCACACGGATCATATCGCCCTCATTGATGAACAGGGGTACCTTGATCTCGGCGCCGGTTTCCAGAGTGGCGGGCTTGAGGGTATTGGTGGCGGTATTGCCGGCAAAGCCGGGATCGGTCTTGGTGACCTCCAGCTCCATGAAGAAGGGAGGCTCTACGCCGAACACGCTGCCCTTGTAGGAAAGGATCTTGCAGACGGTGTTCTCCTTGACGAACTTGAAGTTATCGCTGAGAATGCTCTTGTTGATCGGGATATTCTCGTAGGTCTCCTGATCCATGAAATAGTACAGGTCACCATCGGAATACAGATATTCCATATCCTTTCTCTCGATATAGGCGGTCGGGTACTTATCAGAGGGGTTGAAGGTACGCTCGGTGACAGCACCGGTGATCACATTGCGGATCTTGGTGCGGACAAAAGCGGCGCCCTTGCCGGGTTTAACATGCTGGAACTCGATGATCTGATAGACATTGCCATCCATATCAAAGGTCACACCATTGCGAAAATCGCCTGCACTTACCATAATACAAAAACCTCCAGGATATAATGTACGGATTTAACTATCTGATTTTAACATATACCGGTGCATAAATGCAAGGGTTTTTCACAGGATAATGAGCTCTTTGGGGCTGTTTGTCAAATCTTTTGTGCCATCCGGGGCAAGCCAAACCATATCCTCGATGCGGACGCCGAAGCGGCCCTCCAGGTAGATGCCGGGTTCCACGGTGATGACCATGCCCTCCTTGGCGGTGGTCTCCGGGGCGATGGAGGGAGAAAAGCCGGGCATTTCGTGGATCTCGATGCCGACGGAATGGCCCAGGCTGTGGCCGAAGCAGCCCTCATAGCCGGCATTGTAGATGAGCTCACGGGCGGCGGCATCCACGGCGCGGCAGGAAGCGCCCACGACGGCCTTTTCGATGCCGAGGAGCTGGGCGGCCAGGACGGTATCATACACGCGGCGCATCTCCTCGGTCGGCTCGCCGACGGCAACGGTACGGGTCATATCGGAGCAGTAGCCGCCCCAGTAGGCGCCGTAATCCATAGTGAAGAAGTCGCCCTGCCGCAGGGGACGGTCGCCGGGGACGGCGTGGGGCTTGGCGGAATTGGGACCGCCGGCGGCAATGGTCTCAAAGGCAAGGCCATCCGCGCCCAGACGGCGCATGCAGTATTCCAGGTAGGCGGCAACCTCTTTTTCGGTCTTGCCGGGCTTGATGAAATCGAGGATCTCCAGGAAGGCGGCATCGGTGATGCTTTGCGCCTTGCGGATGGCGGCGATCTCCTCCTCGTCCTTGAGGGAGCGCATCTCCAGGATCTTATCATTGAGGGCGGCGGCAGTGAGGAACTCCACCTGCGGCAGACGGGAACGGTACTGCTCCAGGCTGCCCACGGTGATGTAGTCGGTTTCGATGGCGACGGTTCTGGCGCCGTGCTTCTTCAGCAGCTCGCCCAGCTGGTCGTACAGCTTATCCTGCAGGATGACCTCGGCCCCGGTGACGGTGGCCTTGGCGACCTCGATATAGCGGAAATCAATGATGAAGTAGGCAGCATCCCGGAACGCCAACAGTGTGCCGGCGGTGGAGCCCAGTCCGGTAAAGTAGCGGCGGTTCACATCGGAGGTAATGAGAGCGGCATCGGCCCCCTCCGGCAGGGCTTTCATCAGTTTTTCAATGCGGTTCATGCTCGATTCTTCCTTTCTGCGGCTTGGTTATAAAGATCTCTCATGGTGGCGGCGTCCTCCGCCTGGGTTCCAGCCGATTCACAGATGATGGTGGGCTGGCTGTCGTACTTGACCAGCACCTCTGCCAACGGCGCAAAGTAGGGGCCGTAGGTGGTATCGGCAAAGGTGAGGTGGCGTTTTTCCCCGCCGTTTTCGGTGTACTCTATCTGAGAAAAATGGGAATGGAAACACTTCATGCGCTGCTCCCCTATCTCATTTTTCATGGTCAGCAAAATGTGCTCGTAGTCCTCCGCCCCGCGGATGCTGCCCAGCGTGCGGGCATTGAGGTGGCCGAAATCGATGCAGGGCAGCAGGCGGTCATCCAGCTTGCACAGCTCCATGACCTCCTCCAGCGTGCCCAGCTGGTTAAACTTGCCCATAACCTCCGGGCAGACGATGATGTGCCCCAGATGGGCCTCATCCAGCGCTGCCAGCGCCTGCTTTAAGGTCTCTCCCGCAAGGGAAAGCGCCTCCTCCCGACTGATCTTGGCACAGGAGCCGGAATGGACCACAATGCGGCGAGCGCCCATCAGGTCGGCGGCTTCGGCGGATTCCAGAATGTACTTGATGCTGTTCTGACGCTTTTCTTCCTCCACGCTGGAAAGGGAGATGTAATACGGCGCGTGCAGCGAAAGCTGGATATCCCGCGCCTCGCAGCCGGCCTTCAGCTTCAGTACACCTTCACGATTGATACGCACCCCGCGGCCGCACTGGTATTCGTAGGCATTCAGGCCCATCTTTTCCAGGTATTCCGGGATCTGCGGGGTGGATTTATAGCCCATGGCGGTAAAGCTTTCGCTGTTCCCGGCAGGCCCTATTCTTATCATTCGGCATTCCTCCTTTTGCGGCGGTGGTAAAGGCGCAGCAGCGGTTTTTCCAGCGGACGCTTGATGCGGTACAGGCCGTAGCCTTCTTCGGCGTAGGGCTCCACCAGAATGGTGACGCAGCCGCACAGGTTGCCGCACAGGATATCGGTAAAGAGCTGATCCCCGATGAGGGCGGTCTGCCGCGGGCTGACGCCAAACTCCTTCATCTTTGCCAGGGCCACCTTCTTTTTGGGCTTGGCGGCATCGGCAATGTAGCCCAGCCCCAGGCGATTGGCAAAGGGCGCGACCCGCAGCTCGTGATTATTAGAAATGACAAAAAGGCGCAGCCCGGCCGCCCGCTGGCGCTCCAGCCAGTCCATCACCTCCGGCTTTATTTCCTGGCTGTTATCACCGGTCAGAGTGTTATCCACATCCAAGAGTAGGGCACGGATGCCATGCCGGATAAAAAAATCCGTTGGGATCTCCTCGATGCGGTGGAAATCGTATTGCGGGGTCAAAAGCGGCAAGGGCTCACGCTCCTTTCGGTTGGTTCGGCTCTATTATAGCAACTTGAGTGGGGAAAAGAAAGCCCCATTTCCCGCTCTTTCCCCGATTTGTGCAAATGGAAAAGGCAGACGAGGATAAACCCATCTGCCTTTATTCCGGTTGCAATAAAGATCAAGATTACTTGTACTTGCGCTTACGAGCAGCCTCGGACTTTTTCTTGCGCTTAACGGAAGGTTTCTCATAATGCTCACGCTTGCGGACTTCCGCCAGAACGCCAGATCTAGCGCAGGAACGCTTAAACCGTCTGAGAGCACTATCCAGCGACTCGTTATCTTTTACTCTGATCTCTGCCATTTACTATTCCCTCCCTACGCCCTACGGCTGGAGTTATATCCTAATAACAGGATAACACATAGATTATACAATAAGGCATTTTACTATGTCAAGAGATTTTTATTGAACAAGGCCCTTCAATTTATTATTTTGCCACGATATTGTAGAGCTTACCCTTCACATATATTTCCTTGATGACGGTCTTGCCAGCCAAAGCAGCCTGCACATTGGCATCGGCCATTACCAGCGCCTTTACCGCTTCCTCGGTGCTGTCGGTGGGAATCATAAGGCGGGCCTTGATCTTGCCGCTGACCTGCACCGCGATCTCCACGGCGGCATCCACGCATTTGGCTGGGTCGTACTCCGGCCACTTGGCCCGCGCCAGCATTTCCCTGTTGCCCAGCACTTCGTTGATCTCCTCGGTGAGATGGGGGGCGAAGGGATTGAGCAGGGTGATGAAGGTCATCAGCTCGCCGCGGGTGACGCTGCCCTTATCGTAAATTTCATTCAGCACGCTCATCATGGCTGCGATGGCGGTATTGCACTTGAGGCCCTCGATATCCTCGCTGACCTTTTTGATCATCTTGTGGAAGCTGGCCTCCAGCTCGGGGGAATAGCCTTCCTCGGGGGTCATCATATCGGTGAGGGCGGCCACACGCTCCAGGAAGCGCTTGCTGCCCTTGATGGAGGAGGTGTTCCAGGGGGCGGTCTTTTCAAAGTCGCCGATGAACATCTCGTACATTCTCAAGGTATCAGCGCCGTACTGGGCCACCACATCGTCTGGATTTACCACATTGCCGCGGGATTTGCTCATCTTTTCGCCGTTTTCGCCTAGGATCATGCCGTGGCTGGTGCGTTTGGCATAGGGCTCCTTACAGGAAACAACACCGATATCATACAGGAACTTGTGCCAGAAGCGGGAGTACAAGAGGTGCAGCGTGGTGTGCTCCATGCCACCGTTGTACCAGTCTACCGGCATCCAGTAGTCCAGCGCTTCCTTGGCGGCCAGCGCATTCACATTGTGCGGGTCACAGTAGCGCAGGAAGTACCACGAGGAACCGGCCCACTGGGGCATGGTATCGGTCTCCCGCTCGGCGGGACCGCCGCAGCAGGGGCAGGTTGTCTTTACCCAGTCGGTCAGCTTGGCCAGCGGGGATTCACCGTTATCGGTAGGCTCATAGCTTTCCACCTCCGGCAGGCGCAGGGGCAGCTCACTTTCGGGGATGGCCACCCAGCCGCACTTGGGACAGTTCACCAGCGGGATAGGCTCACCCCAATAGCGCTGACGGGAGAATACCCAGTCGCGCAGCTTGTAGTTGACCTTGGTCTCGCCCTTCTTCTGCTCCTCCAGCCACTTGATAATGGTCTTTTTGGCTTCCTCCACGGTCAGGCCATCCAGGAAACCGGAATTGACCATAATGCCGGTAGCGCAATCGGTAAAGGCTTCCTTTTCCACATCGCCGCCCTTTACCACCTCGATGATAGGCAGACCGAACTTTTTGGCGAACTCCCAGTCACGGGTATCGTGGCCGGGTACCGCCATGATGGCGCCGGTGCCGTAGCTCATCAGAACATAATCGGAAATAAAGATGGGGATCTCTTTGCCATTGACGGGATTGATAGCCGCCACGCCCTCCAGCCGCACGCCGGTCTTATCTTTGGCCATTTCGGTGCGCTCAAAATCGGACTTGCGGGCGGAGACCTCCTGATACTCCCGGACAGCATCCATATTGGTGATGCGGTCCGCCCACTTTTCGATGTAAGGGTGTTCCGGCGACATAACCATGTAGGTAGCGCCAAAGAGGGTATCGGGACGGGTGGTATAGATGAGCAGCTTATCGCCGCCGGTGGTATCAAATTCAACCTCGGCGCCGGTGGAGCGGCCGATCCAGTTGATCTGGGAGGTCTTGACGCGCTCCAGATAGTTGACATCGGAGAGGTCATCAATGAGGCGCTGGGCGTAGGCGGTAATCTTCAGCATCCACTGGCTCTTTACCTTGTGGATGACCTCGCTGCCGCAGCGCTCGCACACGCCGTTGACCACCTCCTCATTGGCCAGCACGCACTTGCAGCTGGTGCACCAGTTGACGGACATCTCCTTTTTGTAGGCCAGGCCTTTTTTGAAAAGCTGGAGGAAGATCCACTGGGTCCACTTGTAGTAGCCGGGATCGGTGGTATTGATCTCCCGGTCCCAATCGAAGGAGAGGCCGAGGCTCTTGAGCTGGGCCTTAAAGTGTGCCACATTCTGCGCGGTGACGATCTCCGGGTGGATGTGGTTTTTGATGGCGAAATTTTCGGTGGGCAGGCCAAAGGCATCCCAGCCCATGGGGTACAGCACATTATAGCCCTGCATCCGGCGCTTTCTGGCTACGATATCCAGCGCGGTGTAGGAACGCGGATGGCCGACATGCAGTCCCTGACCGGAAGGATACGGGAACTCCACCAGCGCATAGTATTTGGGCTTGGTGTAGTCATTTTCGGCATGGAATACATGGGCTTCTTCCCACTTTTTTTGCCACTTCGGTTCAATTTCCTTAAATTCGTGTTTCAACGGTCTGTCCTCCCAACCTCATTCGGCGCTTAGGGCGCTTGATCAAATTTATTTTTTCTCGCCTTCCAGCTCCAGCGGCAGGCGGGGGGCATCGGCCCATACACGGTCGATGCTGTAAAAATTGCGGGTCTCGGCATAGAAAATATGCACGATGACATCGCGGTAGTCCATTAGGATCCACTGGGCGGAGCTGCGGCCCTCGATGCGCTTGGGCTCGATGCCCTGGCGACCCAGGTATTCATCCAGGTCCTCGCACAGCGATTTGACCAGTGTGGTATTGCTGGCAGTGGCCACCACAAAGTAATCCCCGATGGTGGTCAGCTCGCCGATCTGGATGACCTCCAGGTCGGTCGCCTTTTTGCTATCCAGAAATTTGGCGATAGAAAGAGCAAGTTCTTTGGAATTCATTCTTTTTCCTCCTTGCAGAGTTTTACATATTCATTGTAGGCCTGCCAGCTTTCCCGGCAGAGGGGGCTTTTCCGGCGGCACAGCTTGCCGATGGTATAGCACAGCGCATACAGCATCGCCCCATCCAGGGAGCGGTCGGCCCAGCGGCGCATCTCGGCTACATCAGGGTAGTGCCGCCCCTCCTCGGTCAGGTCCGCCAGGTACACGATCTTTTCCAGGCGGCTCATACCGGCCCGGCCGGTGGTGTGGTAGCGCACCGCGTTTTCGATATCTTTATCACGGACACCGTAGCGCCCCAGAATTTCCGCTGCCGCGAAGCCGTGAATGAGCTGCGGCTGCTCCCGGAAATCGATTTCGGTCATTATAGCACTTCGCCTCATGATTTGCAATGCTTCTGGGAGCGGCATTTCCTTACAGCAGTCATGCAGTATCCCCGCTATCGCCGCCTTTTCGGGGTCTTCTCCCCAGCGGCGGGCCAGGCGTTCTGCTTCCTTTTCCACCCCAAGGGAATGGCGGTAGCGTTCCTCGCTCATCAGCGGGCGGATGGCTTCCCTCATTTCTTGCCGGGTCATTGGTCCTCCCCCTTATACAGGCCGTGGGCGGCAATGTATTCCGCCACCGCAGGCGAAAGATCCCCGCAGGGCACCCCGGCGCGCAGCATCTGCCTTATTTCGGTGGAGGACACCACCCGCACAGGATTATCCAAGAAGATGCTGAGCACCCCTTCCCGCGCCAGCAGGCGGGCCTGCTGATAGAGGGCTTCCTTATCGTCCTCTTCCCGGCTGGCCACCGCCAGCGTGCACATTCTGCCCAGCGCCTGCCATTCCCGCCATGCGGTAAAGGTCAGGTAGTTATCTGTACCCATGATGAGGTAAAAATCGTCCTCGGAGTAGCATTCCCGCATATGCCGCATGGTCTCGATGGTATAGCTGACGCCGCCGCGGGTCAGTTCATAGTCATCCGCCAGGATATTCGGCAACCCCTGCAGGGCCAGCCGGCACATTGCCAGCCGGTCCTCCCCTGCGGCCAGATCAGGCGAAGCCTTATGCGGCGGGATAAAGGCGGGGATAACATGCAGGCAATCCAGCCGCAGCTGCTTTACCGCCTGACGGCATACCCCTACATGGCCCAGGTGGATGGGATTGAAGGTGCCGCCGTAAAAACCGATTCTTGCCACTTTTCTCCCCTCCGTTACCGCAGGTCAATGATGGTCTTTTCGGGGTTTTTGCGGTACAGGGTCACCTTGCGGCCCACCACCTGCACCACCTCGGCGCCGGTGGCCTCCGCCAGGGTCGCCGCCATCTCCCTGGGGGTCTCCGGGGCGGTCTCCAGCACCGTCAGCTTGATAAGCTCCCGGGCAGTCAGGGCGTCATCCACCTGCTTTTGCAGCGCCTCGCCCATGCCGTTTTTGCCCACCTGCAGAATTGCCTCTACCGTATTGGCATAGGAGCGCAGCTTGGCTCTCGTTTTGGAATCCATCATATCATTCTCCTTCTTTTCTGTCTTTCAGCTTCTCATACAGTGCCGCCAGCGCCCGTCCCCGGTGGCTGATGGCATCCTTGGCGGGGCCGTCCAGCTCTGCAAAGCTGCGCTCCCCCACCATGAACAGCGGGTCATACCCAAAGCCGTTCTGTCCGTGCAGCCGGCGGGCAATGGTCCCTTCGCAGGCGCCCTCGCACCGCACAATGTCAACCTCCCCGAATACCGCGCAGATGGCGCAGACAAACCGTGCCGCGCGCCTTTCATCCGGGATTTTTTCCATCTCCCGCAGCAGCTTGGCGTTATTGGCGGCGGAATCGTGCCCCTCCCCGGCATAGCGGGCGGAGTACACCCCCGGCGCGCCGTTCAGGGCATCCACACACAGGCCGGAATCATCCGCCACGGTGGGCAGGCCGGTGGCCCGGTAAATGCCCATCGCTTTCAGGTATGCATTCTCGGCAAAGGTCTTCCCTGTTTCCTCGATATCTAGGTCCGGCGGGCATACGGCATCCTGCGGGATGACCTGCCAGCCCAACGGGGCCAGGATGCGCTGGAATTCCTCCACCTTGTGCTCGTTTTTGGTCGCTAATATCAGCTTCATTCCTCGTCCTCGTTCAGCAGCAGCGCCTGGGCAAATTCTGCAGCGCTGAAGGGGGTCAGGTCCCCAATGCTCTCGCCGGTGCCCACAAACTTGATGGGCAGCCCCAGCTGATCCCGGATAGCGATGGCCACACCGCCCTTGGCAGTGCCGTCCAGTTTAGTCAAGATGATGCCGGTGACGCCGCAGGCCGCGGCAAATTCCCGCGCCTGGTTCAGCCCATTCTGCCCGGTGGTGGCATCCAGCACCAGCAATGTTTCACGACTGCAGCCGGGGGCTTCCCGCTCCAGCACACGGTCTATTTTGGCCAGCTCCTCCATCAGGTTTTTCTTGGTGTGCAGGCGACCCGCCGTATCACAGATGAGCACATCCACATTTCTGGCCTTAGCGGCGGTGATGCTATCATACACCACCGCGGCGGGGTCGGCGCCCTCGGCGTGCTTTATCATCTGGCAGCCTACCCGTTCCGCCCAGACGCCCAGCTGCTCACCGGCCGCCGCCCGGAAGGTATCCGCCGCGCCCAGCAGCACCTTTTTGCCCTGGCCCTGCAGCCAATAGGCCAGCTTGCCGATGGAGGTGGTCTTGCCCACCCCGTTGACGCCGACCACCAGCACCACGCTGGGCTTGGTCTCCGTCACCAGCGGCTCATCCGGCTCCATCAGCTCGGTCACGATCTCGCAGAGATTCTCCCGCAGCTCGGTGGAATCAATGTTCCGGCGCTTGATGCGCTCGCCCAGCCGGGAGCAGATCTTGCCCGCTGTGGTCACACCCACATCGGCCAGGATGAGGATCTCCTCCAGCTCCTCCAGGGTATCAAAGGTGATCTTCCCGGAGAAACTATCCAGCTCCAGGCTCAGGCTCTGCTTGGTCTTTTTTACGCTTTTGCGGAAAATATCAAAAAATCCCATTGGTTCTCCTTAGTTCAGGCTCTTGCCAAATTTCTTTTCCATCTCGGCCACATCCAGCCGCAGCAGCTTACTGATGCCCTCCTCCTCCATGGTGACGCCGTACAGCACATCGCCCTGTTCCATGGTGCCGCGGCGGTGGGTGATGGAAATAAACTGGGTATGATCGGTCATGCGGTGCAGGTAGGCGGCAAACTTGCCGACATTCACATCGTCCAGTGCCGCCTCTATCTCATCGATGAGAACGAACGGCGCGGGATTGACCCGCAGGATGGCAAAGTAGATGCAGATGGCCACAAAGGCCTGCTCGCCGCCGGAAAGGGCGGAAAGATTCTTGATGATCTTGCCGGGCGGCTGCACGATAATCTCGATGCCCGTTTCTAGGGGATCGGTGGCATCGGTCAGGCGCAGCTCGGCATGTCCGCCGCCAAAGAGCTCCCGGAAGATCTCGCCAAAGTAGCGGTTGATGCCCGCAAAACGCTCGGTAAAGATCGCGCTCATCTGGGCCGAAAGCTCGGTGATGAGCCGTGTCAGCTCCTTCTTGGCATTTTCGGCGTCGTCTATCTGCTCCTTCATAAAGCGGTACCGGCCGCTCACTTCCTCGTATTCCTCAATGGCTGCCACATTCACGGCACCCAGCGCCCGTATCTTGCCGCGCAGCTCGGAAAGGCGCTTCTGCGCCGCCCCCACATCCTCCAGCGGGATGGCCTGTTCGGCCGCTTCGCTGCGGGTCAGCTCATATTCCTCCCACATCTTGGCGCTGATGCTGTTCTGCTGCTCCTGCATACCTTCGCTCTTTTCCTGCAGGCGCAGCAGCTCGCTGGCGGCCGCCTCCCGGCGGGAGATGACATCGCTGTTTTCCTTGGAGAGGATATTGCGGCGCATTTCCAGCTGGTCACGCTGTGCATCGGCGTCCTTGATATCCCGGTGCAGCTCCTCGATCTCGCTGCTGCCGCTTTGCGCCCCGGCGGTAATCTGCTCGATCTCCTCCCGGATGGCCTCATTATCCTTTTTCAGCTGCTCCTGTCGTTCCCGCAAGGCGGCCAGGGCGGCCTCACTGCCGCTTTGCTGGCCCTCCATCTGCTCAATGGCCATCTGGACGGCTTCGCAGTCCTTCTGCCGGGCGATGTCCTCCATCTGCAGGGCAGTCACCTTTTCGGCAGCTTCGGTGATGGCCGCAGTCAACATTTCGTGGGCAGCCATACCCTCGGCCGAAAGCCTGGTCAGCCGCTCCACCTCTTCGGTCAGTTTCTTTACCAGCTCGCCGCCGGAGATTTTCTGCTGGCGCAGCTGCTCCATACGGGCGGTCAGGTCATCGTATTCCCGCAGCGCCTGCTCGTTCAGGCGTTCGGCTTCCTCCACATTGGCGGCCAGGCGGTCCACCAGCGTCTGGGCGGAAATGAGATCCTCCCGCGCGGTCTTTTCCTCGGCCTCTATGCCGTCCACCGTCGCCTGAATGGTATCGGTCTCCCGGCGCAGCTCGGTCAGCTGGGCCTCCAGCTCCTCCGCCTGCTTTGCGTATTTCTTCGCCTCTGCGGTCAGGGCGTCTATCTCTCCCCGGCGGGAAAGAATGGACGCGTTCTTATTGACCGCCGGTAAGGCTGCCGCCGGCATTCACCACCTGGCCATCCAGCGTCACCACCCGGTAGCGGTAGCTGTACGCCTTGGCGATGGCGGTCGCGGCGTCAATGTCCTCCGCCACAATAGTGCGTCCCAGCAGGGAATCCATCACCACACGGTAGCGGTCATCGCACTGCACCAGCTCGCTGGCCAGGCCCACATAGCCACCTCGGGCGGCCAGGTCGCTTTCCCTTACCGGGTTCGCTTTAAGATTGGTCAGCGGCAGGAAAGTCGCCCGTCCGGCGCCCCGCTCCTTCAGCAGCGCAATGGCTCGCTTGGCCGCGCCCTCATCCTGCGCCACGATATTCTGGATCGCCGCGCCCAGCGCGATCTCCACCGCGGTGGAATAGCGGTTTTCGGTCTTGATCAGGCTGGATACCGGACCCACGATGCCCCGCAGGGCACCCGCGCCGGCCTGCTTCATCACAAACTTAACGCTGTTATTAAAGCTCTCGTAGTTCTTTTCCAGGTCGGAGAGCACCTGCGCACGCTGCAGTTTCTCACCGGCCAGCTTTTCGCTGTTGCGCTGGCGGCTCTCCGTCTCGGCCTGCTTATCACTGCGGCTTTTCAGCTTATACAGGTAGCCGTTCTTGCTGTTCTGCAGGCTTTGCAGCCGTTCCTGCAGCTCTTCGGCAAAGGCCTTATGTCCGGCCAGTTCTTCCCGCAGGCGGCTCAGATTTTCATCCTTGTCCTTGGCCTGTCCGCGCAGCGCTTCCAGGCGGGTCACCGTTTCCTCGGCCAGCGTTCCTGCCGTCTCGGCCGAAAGCTCCGCCCGGTGGATCTGCCCCTGCAGCTCCTCCTTTTGCAGCGCCAGCGCGCTCTGCTCCGCCGCCAGGCGGTGCTCCTCCTGCCGCTGAGCCTCCAGCGCCTTTTGGCCCCCCTCCAGGGCTTCGCGGGTCTTTTGGGCCTCGTCCAGGCGGTTTTGGTAATCCTCCCGCAGGGCAGTCAGCTTTTCCTCCAGCTCCCCGGCGGAAAGCTCGCTGCGCTCCAGCTCCTTTTCCAGCTCGGCGATGGTATCGTTATTATGATCAATGGTATTCTGCTTGACCGCCGCCTCCACCTTAGCGTTGGAGATCGCGTCCTCAAACTCCTTGATGCGCTCGCGCTTATGCTCAATATACAGGTTCGCGTCCTGTGTTTTGTGCTGGATCTCCTCCAGCTCCCGCTCGATCTCATCCAGCCGCCTTTGGGCGGTGGTGCGGTCATTAGCAGCCAGCAGGGTCTTGTCCTCCAGCTCCGCCAGCTGCCGGCCCAGTTTGGCCAGCTGCTCCAGCCACAGGCTGATCTCCAGCGACTTCTTTTCCCCGGCCAGCACCACATACTGCTTGGCCTTTTCGCTCTGGGCCTTCAGGGGGCCTACCCGGTCCTCCAGCTCCTGCATGATATCCCGCAGGCGCACCAGGTTATCCTCGGCCTGCTGCAGCTTGCGCTCCGCTTCGGTCTTGCGGTAGCGGAACCGGGAGATCCCGGCGGCTTCCTCAAAAATCTCCCGCCGCTGGGTGCTTTTCGCGCTCACGATCTCCGCGATCTTGCCCTGCTCAATGACCGAATAGCCATCCCGTCCAAGGCCTGTATCCATAAACATCTCGTTGATATCCCGCAGGCGCACCGGGTTATTATTGATGCGGTATTCGCTTTCTCCGCTGCGGTACAGCCGCCGGGTGATGACCACCTCATCGCTGTCGATATCAATGCTGCGGTCGGTATTATCAATAAACAGGCTCACCCATGCAAAACCGGTCGGCTTGCGGCTGA
>ENA-OPDG01001572-OPDG01001572.1-human-gut-metagenome-genome-assembly--contig:-NODE-1572-length-15219-cov-9.224611_pt1 | contig 15219 bp, 15 predicted proteins | sample MGYA00241259_ERZ501498 | MGnify/ENA primary metagenome ERZ501498 (study PRJEB25962, sample SAMEA2042582) | human gut metagenome | biome: human gut; feature: human-associated habitat; material: faeces... | reverse complement strand
GCGGCAGTTCCTCGCGGATGCAGTCCAGATATGCTTTGGCGTCTGTGAACTGCTGTGCATCGCCGTTGATAAAGCTGACACTTCCCACAATTTGCGCGTCAGTAGATGTCTTCGTCATCGTCATCCTCCGGCACATACAGCGCCAGCCTTGCGGCATCTGCCAGATGTGCGCAGATGGCAAGAACACCGGTCACGCCAATGATCACGCCAAGTGTAATTACAATTGCTTTTTTCATGACAAAACCTCCATTCTATAACGTCATTTCGTATGTCTGCTTTGAGGTGTGCAGATCATCCAGAACTGCCTTCGGCAAGCCCTCCTTGCGCACAACGTATCCGCGGCTGCATGCCGCACCGCCATGCGCATCCTGCAATTCGGTCCCGACGGCTTCATAATTGATGTACCCAATCAGCTTTTCCGGGACAAGGAACGCGCCGCAGCCAACCAGATACTTTCCGATGAACTGCGCACTGCTGCATCCGGGCAGGATGACGTAGTCATTCAAATGCTCCGTCAGCCGCAAAATGTCCTTTGTGCCGGAAATTTTGTTTGCATCCAGCATTCCCACGAATTTGTCACAGTCGACCTCCGATATATGCTCTAGCCGGTCGGCAAGCTGGTTTATGCGATCAACCTCTCCATCCGTGGCAAGATCTACGCCGCTCAAATACAGGCCCAAATTCATGACCTCGCTTGCCGCACCCTGAATCGTGACTGTTTTGGACATCGACTTCAAAGTTTCCAGCGTTCTGTCAACATCCTCTTTTTCTGCGGGAGTTGTCGTAGGAAATGAGAGCAGCACCTGCTTTCCATTTTCGCCCTGCCTTAAAAACAACGTCACCATGTCATGCCCTCCATTTTTGCTTCCTGCTCCTGCTGATAGCTTTCTGCCGGGTCATCCCGCATCAGCTCGTCCAGCGTCAGTGTGCCGCGGTAGGAAACATAGCCGCGGTCTACAAATACGCCGTCATCCTGAAGTATTCGCTTGACACCGTAGTCGCCATAGTTATAGAATTCTTCAAGGTTCTCGTCATATTCGTAATGACCGGACTGCTGGATCATGTATTTTCCAAGTTCCTCCGGCGTGTGGATATTTGGTGCGAAATCAAATTGATCGAGATTTTCAGCCAGCTGGCGGATATTGGCTGCACACGTTGGTTTCGCCATCTGACAGACCGCGCAGAACTTCTCGAGATCCTGTTCCTTGAAATTTGAGCACATCTGACATAGCCGGTTCAGTTCAAAGAGCGATTCGCGTTCAAAATCCAATGCGCAGTCGACCTCGTCCGGAAATCGGCTGTCTGAAACCAGCATCTGCATTTCGCCGCAAGAGGCAATCCCGGCGCGAAGCATCGCGCGTTCCAGCTTGATCCGGCTTGCCGGGAGCTGTACCCACTCCTGTTTCTTTGGATCATCTTCACCTGTGGCTCGGATTTTCAGCTCCAGGATGCAGTTTTCTGCCATCCAGATCGGAGGCAGATGCTTGCGGTCATACGCCTGCTCCAGCTTGATGCCGTTGTCGTACACAACACCAAATTGCGTTACATACCCCGGCTGCCCGGAGATCAGCGCCAAAGCCGTCTCCTTTCCATCCAGATTTTCCAGTTCTTCCGAATCACAGGCGCCGTGGACAGTCAGATAGTGGCGTTTGCCGGTCTTCTCCAAGTCGGTGAAGTCTGAAATGACCGTCACCTCTCTGGCGCAGAAGGAAAGATCGATCAGCTCGTCCGCTGCGGATAATCCGAATCGCTCCACCGCTGCATTAAATTGCAGCAGTTCATATCGGTCGAAGCTCTCCAACTGCTTTCCGAGCCAATCCAGCTCATCCACGTTTGCCATCGTGTTTGTCATTCTGAGCAGAGCAGGGCAGTTTGGTGCGTGAACATTGTCAATCAGGCAGTCCTGCACTCTGGCATCGCCGATCTGGCTTTTTTCCAGCGCCAGAATTGCCTGTTCATATTGATCTTCCGGAATTGGGAACGTGATCGTGACCGGCGCGAAATGTGCGCTGATCCTATTTTTCAGCGTTGCTTCAAACACGTTTTTCACCTCGCTTTTCAATTTTTTGCATATCCGTGAAGGTACACTCGCCATTGCTGCGCCAGCAAATTAGAGCCAGGCGCATATACGGACACTGGCCCTCGTGCGGATACCAGCTGCACTGTATCGTTGGCGGCGGATCCGGGTGCGACCGCAGCGGCGGCGCGTGGAAACGCGGTCGCCAATATTCTTCTTGCTTGTGTTTCATAAAATCCCTCCCTGAACGCAAAAAAGCCGGGACTTCTGAAAAGAAATCCCGGCTTCCTGCAAATATTACATTGTCTGTTCCATTGTGAACCCCTGTTCCTGCTGCGGCAGAAGCACCTCGATCTGCTCCTGCACACTTTGGAGCTGCTTTTCTTCGGCATACGAGAGCGTCGCGTCATCCTCCAGCGCAAACTCACAGGCATCCCGGATCACGGCAAGCTGCTCGTCTGAAAAGAGGCGCTGTCTCTCCACCAGACCGGCGCGGACAGCGAAGTCCTGCTTTGCCGCTTCGTAGTTTTCCATGAAATAATGCCCAGCGTGGACGCCCTGCCGGTCAAAGTCCCATTCCCACGTCACGAACCGAGCGCCCTTTTTGCCGAGCTGCCCAGCCAGCACCGCGTCACCAAAATCCGCAAGTACCTTGTAGGTATCTTCAAGGCCAACAGCTTTCAGCGCAGGCGCACGTTCAAAGATCCGCATATACTCTTTGACATGCCCGGCAGTCTGTATCACCGTTCGAAGCTGCCGGTCTACTTCCGGCCCTGTGATATCTGCCGGTCTAAACCGGACGATACCGTCTCTGTCAACCGAGCAGAGCGGCTTCTCTTTCCATCTGATGTGGATCAGACCGTCTTCCAGCAGCTTCGCGTCCAATTCCTTGCGCAGAAGCTGTTGTTCAACCTCACGCAGAAATCTTTCCTTCTGCGGTGCGTTTTCTTCGCTCATTTCTAACCTCCAATCTGTAGCGCCCTTTTTGAGCGCAAAAAGGGCTGGACTTGGTTCGTGAAAACCAACAATCCAGCGCCCATAACTTTGTGAAAGATTTTTCTTCAATTTTTCCGAAATCCAGCCGCCGCAGCCCTCTGAAAAAGGGCGCTGCCACTGAAATTCCGCTTGAATATGGAAAAACAGAGGTTCAAACCCTGTTCGAACCTCTGTCGCGTTTCCATTGAGCCATGGAATACTTTGAAAATTTTCGGTCATAAAAAATCCCGAACACCTTGAAATCACTGGGCTTTTCGCCCGTTGATCCAAAGTGTTCGGATGACTTGGTGACCCGTACGGGAATCGAACCCATATTACCGCCGTGAAAGGGCGGTGTCTTAACCTTTTGACCAACGGGCCTGGTAGCGGCAATCTGACTCGAACAGATGACACTCCGGGTATGAACCGAATGCTCTACCAACTGAGCTATGCCGCCATATTTACTTGCGCCGCATCTCACGGGCACGATGTATTATAAGGGATTCAGATCGATTTGTCAACCGGAATCTTTCACTTTTTTAGAAATTTTTCTGTGTATTTGCTCCATACTAACGCCGGGGTGATAAAATGACGCTTCGATATTTCTGCCTGATCGTGCTTGCGGGCGGGACGGTCTATGTCTGCATAGAGCTTCTCTGGCGCGGCCGCTCCCATTGGAGTATGTTTCTGGACAGCGGCCTGTGCGCGGCGCTCATCGGTATGCTCAACGAATGGGCGCCGGGGCTGCCGCTGAGTGCGCAGGCGCTTCTCGGCGCCTGCGTCATAACGGGTTCGGAGCTGGTGTTCGGTTCCCTGTTCAACCGCTCGTATGCCGTCTGGGACTACCGCGGTCTGCCGCACAATGTTCGCGGGCAGATCTGCCCGCAGTATTTCTGCGCGTGGCTGTTCATTGCGCTGCTGGCAGTGCTTCTGGACGATGGACTTCGGCTTCTGGCTCTCGGCGAGCCGCTGCCGCAGTACCGCTTATTCTAATTCCCCGAACACCCCGTCCCGGCAGAGGTCCGTCACGCGCACGGTGCGCAGCTCGTTATGCAGCTGCGCTGCCTGTACATAGACCTTAACGTAATTCATGGCATGACCGGCGTACAGGCCGTTTTCCTCCTGCTCGAACAGCACCTGCTGCGTCGTGCCGAGCATGGACGCGTGGTACGCGGCCTCCAGCTCTGCCGCGGCGGATGCGGCCTCGGCCGCGCGGCGCTCCTTGACGGCGTTCGGGATCTGGTCAGGCATATCTGCCGCAGGCGTTCCCTTGCGGCGGGAGTATGGGAAGATGTGAAACATGGAAAGCCCGCAGGTCTTCAGGAATTCCAGCGATTCCGCGAATTCCTCCTCCGTCTCGCCGGGGAAGCCGACGATCAGGTCGGTCGTGACGGCGCAGCCGGGGAAATACTTCCGCAGCAGCCGGACGCTTTCGAGGTACCGGGCCGTATCGTATTTGCGGTGCATCCGCTTCAGGACGGTATCCGAGCCGGATTGCAGGCTCAGATGGAACTGCGGGCAGAGATTCGCATATCCGGAAAGCGTCTTGCAGAACGCCTCGTCGATCGTGCGCGGCTCCAGAGAGCCGAGCCGGATGCGCACGCCCGGCACAGCCTCGCACAGCGCGGCCAGCAGCTGCCGCAGGCAGCTGCCGTTCTTCCACTCCCAGCCCCAGGACGAGATCTCAATGCCGTTGATGACGATCTCGCGGTAGCCCTCGGCGGCAAGTCCCCTCGCCTGCTCCACGGCCGCGTTCAGCGGCATGGAGCGCACGCGGCCCCGCGCGTAGGGGATGATGCAGTATGTGCAGAAATTGTTGCAGCCGTCCTCGACCTTCAAAAGCGCTCTTGTGCGCGCGGCAAGTCCGCCTGCGGGCAGGATCTCAAAGGTACGCGGGCCGCCCGCGTCGTCCACGCAGTCCCATTTCTGCCGCGTCTGCGCAGCGCCGATCATATGCCTGACAAAGGCCTCCCGACCGTCCGTGCCGATCAGCACGTCCACGTCGAGCTTGCGGATCTCGTCCGGGCTGCTCTGCGCATAGCAGCCGCACACGCCGACCACGGCGTTGGGGTTCAGCTTGCGCACGCGCCGGATGGCGTTGCGGGACTTTTTATCGGACACGGCTGTGACGGTACAGGTGTTGATAATGTAGCCGTCGCAGATCTCGTCAAAGCTGCCGAGCGTATGGCCGCTCTGCATGAGCAGCTGCTCCATGGCCTGCGTTTCATATTGGTTGACCTTACAGCCGAGCGTATAACAAGCAAATTTCATAAAACCACCAAAATCAGAGATTATGCACAAAAAAGGTTTGTATTTTTTGTGGATAGTATAAAATACCGTTTTCGATTATACTGGATAAAAGAGAATCCAATCCCAGCATTTCTTCTTTTTTCAGTATGATTATACTGGATTTCGAGCCGATTGTACAGTCCATTGCAGGAGGATTTTCCGTGAGAGAGTTTACCATCATGTTCCATTCCGTGAACGAGATCGCGCAGTTTGCCACGATTGCAAACCGCCAGCCTTTCCCGGTTCATTTCAATTACAAGGATTCCCGGCTCGACGCAAAATCGATTCTGAGTCTCTGTGCGCTCCCGCTGCAGACACCCGTTTCCGTCGAACTGCCGGATCGCGCGGCGGACGGCTCCTTCCTTTCGGACATTGCGCAGTTCCTCTGTGACCCGGACGCATAAACAAAGTGATATCGCACCCTTTCGTTTCATATGCTTGTACAAATGAAACGGAAGGGTGTTTTTCTATGAAAAAGAAGCTGCTCTGCATCGCGCTTGCGTTTGTTTTCACAGTGGGACTGGGCCTGACGGCGCAGGCGGAGGATCTGGCGCTGCCCGCACCGTCGTGCATCCTGATGGAGAAGGACACGGGGCAGATCCTCTATGAAGAAAACGCGCACGAAAAGCTCCGCCCGGCCAGCGTCACGAAGATCATGACGCTGCTGCTGGTTCTGGAGGCGCTGGACAACGGTTCCATTGGCTGGGACGACACCGTCACGACCTCCGCCGCGGCAGCCGCCAAGGGCGGCAGCCAGATCTATCTTGAGGAAAACGAGCAGTTGCCGCTCCGGGAGATGCTCAAATCCGTCGTCGTCTCGTCGGCGAACGACTGCGCCTGCGCACTGGCCGAGCACGTGGCGGGCAGCGAGGCCGCCTTCGTTTCGCGCATGAACGACCGCGCAGCCGAGCTTGGCATGACGGACACGCATTTTGTCAACTGCACCGGACTGGACGACGGGCCGGACGCGGACACGCATCTGACGACGGCCTATGATATCGCCCTCATGTCCTGTGCGCTTTTGAAGCACGAGGAGATCAAGGAGTATACGACCATCTGGATGGACACCGTGCGCAACGGCCAGTTCGGCCTGTCCAACACCAACAAGCTTGTCCGCTTCTACGACGGCACGACCGGCCTCAAGACCGGCTATACCTCCGCCGCCGGATACTGCCTGTCGGCCTCTGCCGAGCGCGGGGGCATGGAGCTGGTCGCGGTCGTGCTGCACTGCAAAACGTCGGTCGACCGGTTCGAATCGGCCAAAGCGCTGCTCAACTACGGCTTTTCCGGCTACGCCCTCGTCACGCCGCAGCCGGAGGGCGGCATTCCGCCCGTCCCGGTCGTGCTGGGGCGGCAGGATTCCATCACGCCCGTACCGGAGCGCAGCGAGCCGCTTCTGCTCGAAAAGGCGCTGGCCTCGCAGGTGCAGACTGCGGTTACGGTCGACGAGTCCGTGCAGGCCCCTGTCGAAGCCGGGCAGCGGCTCGGCACAATGACCGCCACGGCGGGAGAGCGGCTGCTTGCCGAAATTCCGCTCGTCGCGCCGGAGGCCGTCCCCGCCCGCACGTTTCCGGAGCTCTGGGCGGAGTTTTTGAAAAGCATTTGCCTGTCCGCCTGATTATTTTTGACCGGGGTCGAGCTCTGCCTTGTATTTCCGGCCCACGCGCCGGGACGCGTCCGTGACGCTGCCGCGTGAGATCGCTGTGACGCCGAATTTGCCGCGCAGCTGATCGACGGTCTGGTCAAGCTTGCGGGCGCGTTCCTTTTTCTCGTCGCGGAACAGGGACAGCTGTACGGCGTCGTCCCCGCACAGATCATTCAGCGTCACGCCGAGCAGACGCAGCGGTGTCACGCCGTCCCAAAGCTCGGAAAACAGCGTCCGGGACATGGCGTACAGCTCCGCCGTCACATCCGTCGGCTCCGGCAGGCGGCGCTGGTGCGACCGGTTCCGAAAGTCGTTTCCGCGGATCGTCACGGTCACGCAGGCGCAGCGCCTGGAGTCTGCGCGCATACGGGACGCAACGCTGTCGCACAGGGCAAGCAGGATCTGGTTGGCCTGCGCCGGAGTCGTCACGTCCTGCTCGAGCGTGACAGAATTGCCGTAGCCCTTGACGGCCTCCGGCTCGGAAAGGACCGGAGCATCGTCGATGCCGTTGGCATAGTCATGAATGAGCTTTCCCAGCTTGACGCCGGTCAGCCGCTGGATATACGCAAGGTCCGCCTGCGCCAGATCGCCGATCGTGCGGATGCGCGCGGCGGTCAGCTTTTCCGCCGTGGACCGCCCGACGGAAAACAGCGAACCGACCGGCAGCGGCCAGAGCTTCTGCGGGATCTCATGCGCGAAAAGCGTATGTACCTTATCCGGCTTTTCAAAGTCGCTGGCCATTTTCGCCAACAGCTTATTGGGCGCGATGCCGACGTTGACCGTGAAGCCCAGCTCGGAGAAGATCGTGTCCTTGATGATATGCGCGATGGCGACCGGGTCGGGGTAGAGCAGCCCCGTGCCGGTCATGTCGAGGAAGCATTCGTCGATGGAAACCTGCTCCACAACGGGCGCGTAGCGGCGGCAGACGGCGATGAACGCTTTGGAGTTTTTCGAATACAGCCGGAAATCCGGCGGAGCCAGCACCAGCTGCGGGCATTTGCGCAGCGCCATGCCGACCGGCTCGCCGGTCGTAACGCCGAAGGCCTTTGCGGGGATGGATTTTGCCAGAATAATGCCGGTGCGCTTGTCCCGGTCGCCGCCGATGGCGGACGGGATGAGCCGCAGATCGGCCTCCCCCGCCGCAGCGCGCCGCGCCGCTTCCCAGGACAAAAACGCGCTGTTGACATCCACATGAAAAATCAGCCGCTGCATCCGCTCGCCTCCTTCTGCTCCCAGTATAGCATATCTGTCCGAAATTTGCGAACAAAAAATCGAAAATTGGCTAATTTTTATTCCGTGCATACCAAGCGAAACGCGTATGCAGCCGGTAGGCGCGAAGTCTGCTCCGTCCCTGACAGCTCCATTCGATTTTCTGCCGTTCTCTGCACGAACCAGATGCGTTTCGGGCTTCATTTGAGGACAATCCCCGCCGGGAAAGCCGGCGGCGCGTAAAAATCTGCCTCTCCCTGTCATGCAGTGCTATGACAAGGGGAGGCAGATTTTTGTGTCGTCAGTCCAGCGCGTCCAGAATCACTGACCAGGCCTGCGTGAGGCGCTCAATGCTCCAGGCGGCGTTGGCGGGGCTGGTGGAGGGAAGCTTGACGGCCTCCCGGCCGGTCAGCTTTTGCTGATGGCGGCAGTAGAGCTGATAGGAGGTCGCGCCGTTGCAGAAGATCTGCCGGATGGGCGCGGTCTTTAAAATCGGCGTGAGGTCGGTCGGAACAGCCTCACGGATGGAGCTGTCGCTTGAGCCGGTTATTTCGCAGCTTGCAATGGCATCCCAGAGCGCGATGTGGTGCACGTGCAGCATCTGCTGCTTTTCCTCAATTGTGCGCGGGCAATCGCAGCCCAGCACGGTCGAAACGACGCGCCAGAAGCGGTTCTGCGGGTGGCCATAGAAAAACATGGCCTCGCGCGATTTGACCGACGGGAACGAGCCTAAGATCAAGATCCGCGACTCCGCGTCATAGAGCGGCGGAAACGGATGGGAAAGCCTGTCCATCACAGCGCTGCGATCAGTGCGTCGACCGCTTCGGGCTTTGTCGCCCAGGAGCAGACGAATCGCGCGGCCTCGTGGTCTTCATCCACGCGCCCGTTCAGCTCGAACGCGAAGTTCTGCTTCAGCCGCTCGATCTGCGCGTGAGAGAGGACAAGAAAGACCTGATTCGTGGGCGAGACGGCGTAGAGGGAATAGCCCTTTTCTGCCGCTGCTTTCTGAATGCGCTGCGCCTGCGTGACGGCATGGCGCGCCATGGTCAGCCAGAGATCGTCCTCAAAATACGCCTTGAACTGCGTGCCGAACAGAAAGCCCTTGGCGAACATCCCGCCGCGCTGCTTGATCATGTTCCGGAAATGCGGCTTGAGGCTGTCATTCGTGATGACAAGCGCTTCGCCGAACAGCAGGCCGTTTTTCGTGCCGCCGATGTAGAAAACATCGCAGTACTTTGCAAAATCCGCCGGAGCCAGATCGTTTCCCTCCGCGACCAGCGCGGCGGGCAGGCGTGCGCCGTCCAGGAACAGATACAGCCCATACTCCCGGCAGACGTCGTGCAGCGCGGAAAGCTCTGATTTCGTGTAGATCGTGCCAAGCTCCGTCGCGTCGGAGATATAGACCATGCGCGGCAGGACCATATGCTCGTCCTGTCCGTCGCAGTGGCGGCGCAGAAGCTCGCGCACGAGCGCCGGGTTCAGCTTGCCGCCGGGGGCCTCGATGGCGCAGACCTTGTGGCCGGAGGCCTCGATCGCACCCGTCTCATGGACGTTGATGTGGCCGGTATCGGCGGCGATCACGCCCTCCCACGGGCGCAGCGCAGCGGCAATGACCGTCGTGTTGGCGATTGTGCCGCCGACCATAAAGTGCACGTCCGCCTGCGGGCAGGAAAAGCGTGCGCGGACGATGCCGCGCGCCTCGGCGCAGAAATCGTCCATGCTGTAGCCGCAGGTCGTGACAAGGTTATTTTTCTCAAGTGCGGCGAGCACCTGCGGGTGCGCGCCCTCGGAATAATCATTGCGGAAAGAGATCATGGAAAAGCCCGTCCTTGTTTCAGATTCTACTCTGATTGTAGGACTTTTCGGTGAAAAAGTCAACGAACCGCCTGCGTTTTTTCGCTGCGTTCCGGCAGATACAGCAGCCCCCGCAGGCTCGGCGGCAGACAGCGCTCCGCCGTTCCGCTGAGACACGCAGCCAGAATAAACACACCGGAAAAGACCGCCGCGCGGAGCAGCAGCCCCGCCGGATCGCTTTCCAGCTCCGGCAGCAGCTGCGCCGCAAGCGCGCCGGCTCCGGTGCAGGTCCCGACGCCCAATGCCGCGCCCAGTCGAAGCGGACAGCCGGTGACGATCAGCAGCCGCCGCAGGCTCAGCGTGAAGTTCAGAAGATGCGTCGCGGCGAACGCGAAAATATAGCCGCCCAGCCCCCAGCGCGGCAAGAGCAGCACGAGCAGTACCGCGTCCAGCGCCGAGGTAAGCGTGTTATAGCGCACATTTGCGACCTGCTCGGAAAGTCCCTTCAGCATCCCGTCGGTCAGCGCATCCATGTACAAGACCAACGCCAGCGGCGCGAACACACGCAGAAGCCGCCCGGCCTGTTCGCTCTGATACAAAATTGCCGTAAGCGGCTCTGCCAGCGCATACAGCAGACCCGCCGTAAAGCCAGCGAACAGCAGCCCCGCCCGCAGACACTGCCCAGTCACGGAGGCAAGCCGCTCCCGGCGGCCCTGTGCGCGGCAGGCGGCAAGCTCCGGGATCAGAAGATCGACCAGCGCGTACAAAAACGCCGACGGCAGCATAAGCGCAGGAAACACCATGCCCGTGACCGTCCCGTATGCCGCCATCGCGCCCAGCCGCGTCGCACCGGCCCGCGTCAGACCCCACGGGATGAGGAACTGCTCCAGCGCCCGGAGCGCTGCGCGCAGCAGATCGTTCAGCGCCAGCGGCGCTGCCAGAGCGCCTACGCGCCGGGCCATCCCGGGCGCGTCCGTCTGCCGGACACCGCGCCAGCTCTGCCGGTAAAGCGCGTAAAGCGCCGCGTCCGCCGCGCAGGAGGACAGCAGCTCCCCACCCAGCAGCGCAAAGCAGGCCCCGGACACAGTCTGCGGCGCGAAACGCAGCAGGAGCAGGCTCAATCCAAGCCCCAGAACACGCTCGCCCGCGTCAATGGCGGTCAGCTGCCAAACCTTTCCCACAGCGGTCAGGTATCCGCCCAGCACTAACCCCGCACACCCGGCCGGGAGCAGCCCCGCAAGCAGCCGCAGGCTGCCCACCGCCGCAGGCTCGTGCAGCACGCGCCCGGCCAGAACCGGCGCGGCCCAATAAAGCCCGGCCGCCGCAAGCGTGCTGGTCACGAGCACGAAGCCGAGGCAGTGCGCGGCGGCCAGCTGCACCTGCGCAGGCTCACGCCTGCCGTGCGCCTGCGCGCACAGACACGAGGCCGCTACGCGCATCCCGGCCAACCCCAGCGTCGTGGCAAACGCGAACACGGACAGCAGCAGCTGCACCGCGCCCAGTCCTTCCGCACCGATACGCCCGGCCAGATGCGCCTGAAACAGCATGGACGCAAACCGAAGCAGCAGTGCCGCGGCGGTCAGCAGCAGCGTATTCTTAAGGATCTGACGGCCAGAAAACAAAAAATCACCCTCCGCTCCATGTTTACGGAGCAGAGGGTGTGTCTATGACGGATTTTATTTCAACTGGAAGGTGTAATACACCGCGCCGATCAGCTCAACAGCGATGGCCGCGAACATGGCGTAGAACGCGAAGCCGGAGCCGAAGATCAGGCAGGCGGCCAGCACGACAGCCCAGAGCACGCAGATGAAATAGAACAGCAGCGGATTGAACCCGTCCGGGAACAGCCGCAGCATCCGGCTGCCAAGATTGAGCTTGCCGTGGTTTTTCGCGCACAGGAACGTGGTGAGCGCCGTGCCGATCAGGATCAGCGCAAGCAGCGCGCTGCCCGCGATGCGGTTGGCCATATAGGAGGTGCGGGCGATGAGATAGAATACAACGCCTGCAGAGGCCGTGACCAGCGAGAAGGTGAAGAACTCGGAATGGTAGAGCTGCCAGACCATGTACAGGCAGTAGACCAGCGCGTGCAGCAGATAGATCACGATCATGTTGCCCGTCCAGAAGATGGACAGAATCAGGCTCGAGACGAACAGCAGCGCAAACGCCGCCAGCCAGTAGCGGCAGATCGTCCGCGCAAGCCCGTTTTTCAGCAGAACGCACAGCACAAGCTCAGCGGCGGTCAGCGCCAGAAACACATACCGCTGAACGCAGAACATCGGATAAAGCGCCGTAAAGCCCTCTACGGTGCTGTAATAGCCGCCAAGCTTCCAAAACGCGTAAATTACAACGATCATCAGCACGAATGCGGCGGGGACTTTATAGACAACGGACTGATCCTCCGTCTTTTTTGCAGCAGTTTTGTTCTTTGTCATCATTCTGTTCTGTCCTTTGATTCAAAAATATACATTATATTAAATATCTATCGCGTCAGTCCAGCGCGCCGGCGGCGAACAGGACGGCGCTGAGCGCGCACAACGGCGCAGTCTCGCAGCGGAGAATGCGCGGACCGAGCGTACAGATCTGAAGTCCGGCGCGCTGCGCAAGCAGGACCTCTTCGTCGGAAAAGCCGCCCTCCGGCCCGGTCATGATCGAGACGGTCTTCGCCTGTGCGCTGCCAATGGCGCGGCGCAGAGAAAGCGCGTGCTCGTTTTCATACGGAAGCAGCGCCAGCTCGCATCCGGCCGCACGCCGCACCGCGTCCTCAAACGACGGCATCACGAATACCTGCGGGATCCGGCCCCTGCCCGACTGTGCAGCGGCGGACGCGGCGATCTTCTGCCAGCGCTCGCGCTTCTTCTCCGCCGAGGCTGCATCAAGCTTCAGCACGCAGCGGGAGGATGGGAAGGCCGCGATCTCGTATGCGCCAAGCTCCGTTGCCTTCTGGATCACGTGCTCGAGCTTGTCGGCCTTTGCGTAGGCCATATAGACGCTGCAGGCGACCGGCGGCTCTGCGCCGGATTCTTCCGTGCTGTTTATGACCAGACACACCTGCTGCGGGGAGCAATCAGAGACGGTGCATCGGTAATCCGTCCCGCAGCCGTCGCAGACGAGAACGCTGTCGCCGCGCCTGAGCCGTAGGACCTTCGCGTGCGCCGCGTTTTCCCCGTCAAGCGTCAGGAAGCGCCCGCGCACGGCGTCCGGCGAAACAAAAAACTTCGGCAACCCCTTCGCCCGCCTTCCTTGTGCACATTCAACTGGTATTATACCAGATATCGGGACGAAGCGCAAGTAAAAAAGTGATGGAACATCCGGCCAAAAAGAAATAAAACACTTGACAAACGCGCGAAGTGTGATTATAATAACCGAGCAATCGAAAATTGAATGCGAGAGTGCTGGAATAGGTAGACAGGCACGTTTGAGGGGCGTGTGGCAACAGTCGTGTGAGTTCAAGTCTCATCTCTCGCACCATGATTGCCGAACACTATAGATGAAATGGCAAAAAAGCCAGTCATCTCAACGTGTTCGGCAATTTTTTATTCTCAAAATTCTTAGGTAACTCCATAGATGAAATCGCAGCTTGCAGAGGTTCAAACAGGATTTGAACCTCTGTTTTTCCATATTCAAGCGGAATTTCAGTGACAGCGCCCTTTTTCAGAGGGCTGCGGCGGCTGGTTTTCAGAAAAATCGGGGAAAAATCTTTCACAAAGTTATGGGCACTGGATTGTTGGTTTTGACGGACCAATGACCAGCGCCTTTTTTGCGCTCAAAAAGGGCTGATACAGATTGGAGGTTAGAAATGAGCGAACTCACACCGCATAAGGAACGATTTCTACACGAGGTAGAACAGAAGCTCCTGCGCAAGGAGCTGGATGCAAAGCTGCTGGACGACGGTCTAATCCACATCAGATGGAATGAGAAACCGCTCTGCTCGGTTGACAGAGACGGCATCGTCCGTTTCCGACCAGCGGATATTACGGGGTCGGAAGTAGACCGGAAACTACGGACAGTGACACAAGTGGCTGCACAGGTCAAAGAGTATATGCAAATCTTTGATCGCGCACCCGCGCTGAAGGCTGTCGGTCTGGATGATACCTACAAGGTGCTTGCGGATTTCGGTGATGCAGTGCTGGCCGGGCGTTCCTGCAAAACGGGCGCTAAATTTGTGACGTGGGAATGGGACTTCGACCGACAGGGTGTTCATGCCGGGCATTACTTCATGGAAAACTACGAAGCGGCAAAGCAGGACTTCGCCGTCCGTGCCGGTCTTGTGGAAAGCCAGCGCCTTTTTTCAGACGAGCAGATTGCTGTGATTAAAAATGCCTGCGAGTTTGCGCTGGAGGACGACGCGACACTCTCGTATGCCGAGGAAAAGCAGCTCCAAAGTGTGCAAGAGCAAATCGAACTTCTTTTGCCGCAGCAGACGCAGGAGCAGCGCCCAACAATGGAACAGACAATGTAATATTTGCAAAGAGCCGAGATTTCGTTTGGAAGTCTCGGCTTTTTTTGCGTTCAGGAGGGATTTCATGAAGCACAGACAAGAAGAATATTGGAAGCCACGCTTCCACGCGCCGCCGCTGCAATCACACCCAGACCCGCCGCCAACGATACAGTGCAGCTGGTATCCGCACGAGGGTCAGTGCCCGTATATGCGCCTCGCGTTCATCTGCTGGCGCGGAAACGGTGAGTGCACATTTACGGATATGCAGAAAATCGAGAAGCGAGGTGAAAAACGTGTTTGAAGCAACGCTGAGAAACCGCAGTCAGCCGAAGTTAGGGGCGCTGGCAGTCACGTTTCCAATCCCAGAGGAACGCTACGATTGGGAAAATTTCAAGAAAGAACGGATTTACGCTATTCACACGCAGGAATTTAGAGAAGCCCAATATGACAACGGCAACAGTCAGGAGGATAAATCGCCGCTTTTTAAAAAGTTTTTGTCGGCAATCAGTCGGTGGGATAATTATGCGGCAAGCACAAGTACAGGCTGGATTGAAGATATTACGGATGAACGATTGGCAGCACGTCTAAAGGAATTGTCACAAGAAGATCTTGAACTGTTGACACAATTTATCATTCAGGGCTTCACACAGTCTGATTTAGAACAGATGGGATATGGAAAACAGTACAAAATTTCTCGGAGAATTTCACGCTTAAAAAATTTTTTGAAAAAATAATTGAAAACTGCATAAAAAGCGCGTTCTCGCTGCCTACCACATGAGGGGATCTTTTTTAAGCCCCCTCGTGCAGCTTGAAAAGTACATATCCAGCGACTGAATGACATCAAGCGGATGA
>ENA-OPDG01001563-OPDG01001563.1-human-gut-metagenome-genome-assembly--contig:-NODE-1563-length-15321-cov-5.161601_pt1 | contig 15321 bp, 8 predicted proteins | sample MGYA00241259_ERZ501498 | MGnify/ENA primary metagenome ERZ501498 (study PRJEB25962, sample SAMEA2042582) | human gut metagenome | biome: human gut; feature: human-associated habitat; material: faeces... | reverse complement strand
CGGTAGACGGGGAAACATTGACAATGAAGAACTTGATGACGCGAATGGCGGAAAAGATCAAGAAAAAAGTAATCAGGTAATATTTCATCCCTTTCTGGAGACCTGATTGCGTGGGTAGCATAAACCTATATAGGAAATATTGAGTTTAAGGCGGGAGTGGTGCAGTGCGAATGGTGCCACTCCTGTTTTTTTGTCCGGGTGCGATTTTTTCAGAATTGGGAGGCAATAAACGCCGGGAAGCGAAAGAAACTCTTGCATTTGCGCTCTTTGTCAGATATAATAAACTGAATTATTATCTTTTACTCTCTTTTACATGAGGTTATGCTGTGTATCTGAAATCATTGGAACTGCAAGGCTTTAAGTCCTTCCCGGACAAGACGCTGATCCGGTTCGGCGACGACATTACCGCCATCGTCGGCCCCAACGGCTCCGGAAAATCGAATATTTCCGACGCCATTCTGTGGGTCATGGGCGAACAAAGCTCCAAAACCCTCCGGGGCGCCAAAATGGAAGCCGTGATCTGCGGCGGCCCCCAGAAGCGCACCGCCGTGGGCTTCGCCGAGGCGACCCTGACGCTGGACAACTCCGACCGGGCGCTGGCCTACGACGCCGACGAGGTGATGGTCACCCGGCGCTACTACCGCTCCGGCGACAGCGAATATTACATCAATAAGCAGTCCGCCCGCCTGCGGGACATCAACGAGATGTTCATGGACACCGGCCTTGGGCGGGAGGGCTACAGCAATATCGGCCAAGGCAGAATTGACGAAATTTTGTCTTTGAAAAGCGGCGACCGCCGGGAGATCTTCGAAATAGTAGTTCCTGCCATCTAAAGGAGTAATGCCGGAGGAGGTGGTAACGCGCACAACGCCATGGGACCAGAAAAGATAGCCTTCCGGATCGATCATCCACCATTTGCCGTCAATCTTTGCTACGCGAAAATGTCCCGTGCCCTTTTGTCGGGGACCGTTTTTCCAACCTCCGTACCGGCTGCGGTCAGTTGCGCCCGGATGGGCGGCAAGATCTTTCTCCTCTTTTTTTCGGGCTTGCCTCAAATCCTCGTCGTTATGGGTCTTACCAGGCCACTCTTTGTGTTTGAATTGTCCGTATTTGTCGATGAAAGGAAAAAATTCCAACTTGTTCATCTTCATCCATGAAATAGATTCGGCTCGTTTACCGGGTAAAAGCATAACATCGGATATGGAATAACGCATACCGGCGGTATGGCGTCGTGCTAGCAGTTTTATAGCTTGTATCTTCGACAAATCCAATGAGTAGGAGTAATGTTCATTTACACTGTAAGGAGTATTACGCATCCCCGTAAAACAAGAGTCCACTTCGGGATACGGTACGTCCGAGGAAAACTCAATCTTCACATTTTTTGTCTCACCCGGACCAACGTAGAGTTGGTCGGTCATTGTTCCACGAAGGACACGGGCATTGATCGGAGCTTTCTTCAACTCTTCCTGAATCTGTACGATCATTTGCAGATATTGAACCGAGTCGTGGTTTTGAACTTTGAATTGAAGTTGATTATAACCCCTCAAATCCCACTCGCCCTTGAATATAATTCCGGACGATCCTCCCTGAGAAATGAGTTCTATTATATGGTTCAATGTATCTATTCTGGTGTCGGCATAGGGGGTAAGTTCCGCATGTGATTGCTCGGTCAGAATAAGCGGAGAGGGCGATGGCTTACAACCTGGACTTCCTATAAAAATTAGAACAGCTAGTATGCCGATGTTGAGTAAATGGTTTTTCATTTGCATTTTTTGGACAAAACAGAATAAATGGTTCTTCATTGTGTTTTTGGATAAGGTTGTTTTTTATAATTGCTGGATGAGTTACAGTATCAATTAAAGAGAGTTGAATAAAACCTATTGGTAATCTTCAGGATTTTCATCCTGCCATTCATTAATGCCGTCACGGATACGATTGCGGAAGACCAAGATGTCGTTGATATAGGTCGTGGTGCCATCTCCATTGGAATATTGGTAGTTCAAGTACAGTTTGCGGTCCTGCAACAACTTTGCACCGTTGAAATGACTCGGTTTGTCGGTAATGGGACGGATAGGTTTGGAGCCGTCAGCCGATTCTATCCGGATTTGGTCGTCGTCTTCGAAAATCAGCTTTAGTTTACCGTTTCCCAGACCGATTTTGTCGCTTTCGACCGCATTGGCCGCAATTGTCGTGAGTGTATATATTTTGTCGTCATCTTGCGGAAGAGTTAGCGGATAACTTTCCCGGGAAACGATTTCTCCCGTTATGTCGTTCTTAACAATGGTTTCTCCGCCGTGATACCAGTTTCCCCAGAAGCGCTGTTCGCATTTTACGGCGATAATCTCAAAACTTTTCTCCGAAATCAATATGTCGGCATCCGCATCTGTAACCTTAAAGGCCAGTGCATAATATGGTTTCAAAGCCTCCTCTTTCGTGAGAATCTTGTCGGTAGCCTTAATTGTCACGGTCGTGGTATGCCGTCCTTTAGGGATGAAGAGATTGTCCATGCTACTAGTTGTATAGCAATCGGCAGGTAGCGGGGTCAGCTTCTCAAGGTTTTGTGCTGCGACCTCTTTGCTTACATAGCTCTGACTGAGATTACCGAATGGGGCTCTCCCGAGTAGGCCGTCGAGGGCAGTGAAAGGGGCCGTCGCCTTTTCGGAGAAGCCCGACAGGTCGTCGGTCAGGAGTGCGTCGTCAATTACAACCTGTACGGAACGGTCGTGGGTATTCTTTACCACCCCTCCAAGGGCCACGGTGAAATTAAATTTCATTCCTTCTCCGATTACGAAGGTGCGCAAGTCGTATTGGTAGGCCACGTATGCTGCTGTATGTTCATAATCCATTGTGTATTTTTCATAGCAACTCGTGAGGAGAAACGACAGCAGCAGTGCCAGTATCTTTGCTTTTTCCATTTTATACATTTTGTTTAAGTGTAATTTTTGACAGACGATTATTTCCACGTTTCCCATCCCTGATTTTGGAGTAATTTCGGACATTTGCGAATTTCGGTATACGGTATTGGAGCCCAAAGTGACGGATATTTCAAGGTTTCCACGACCGGGTACTCATAAGAGATCAATCCCGATTGATTTGAAATCTTTGCCATGTGGATCGGTTTGTTGATTTCTGAAACATCCGTGGCCCAGCGGCGGAGATTGTAGTAACGGTCGCCTTCGAAACAAGTTTCCACGCGCCATTCATTTTTGACGAGGCCTTCGAATGTTGTAGCCTCAGCGGCGCATTCATCAAGATACGGGTCGCCGAATGTCCCCAAGCCCGGTTCGTCATCGTTAGTAGGCCTATTGCGCAACCATGCGATTGCCTGTCTCGCCGAATATCCGTAGGTGCCCTCGTCTGTTGGCCCGACATACTTGTTGGCGGCTTCTGCGAATATCAGGCACATTTTGGTCCAGTTCATAAAATGGATGCAACGATAACCCAGTTCTTTAGTTGTGTCGTTGGTATTCCAATTTCTGTAAATGAACTTTTTGATGTAGTATCCGGTAGCGGATACCTCGTTGGAACCGGGGGCATCTTTACCTCCGTTGGCGCATTCGAATGTATACATGACCTCTGATGCGTTATTCAGACGGCGGACTTGCGCTCCGTTGTAAAAGATTGTTGCATAGAAACGGGGATCACGTCCCTCATACGGGTGTGTTGGATCATAATTGCTACGTTTGTCGTTGATGGGGTAACCGTTGGCCATCGGGAACGCATCGACCAAGTCCTGGGTAGGTGCTACTAACGCCGAACCGCCGAATTGTTGCGGATAGAACGAAGTTTCGAGATTGGAGGATTGCCTCATTTCGGACGGCCAAATGATCTCTGGACTATTGACATTATGCCAAGAGAATCCACGAGTCGGGTCGAATCCTCCTGTCAGTGTGCTTTCCACTTCGAGTTTATGTTTTATGACAGCCGCTGCATATCTGGCGGCTTTGTCATAGCGGGACATGTCGTTCTCGGGGTTATAGGCAGGACTAGCCCAAAAGATGTAAACCATGGCCCGGAGTCCGTCTATGGCTATTTGATCCAGGGATTTGTAACGAGCCGATCCTGTAATCTGGATGGATTGCTGCGGATCTCCCGGATAATCGCGGTTATTGCGAGGCAGATATTTATAAGCGGAGTCGCAATCTTTGAGTATCTGTTCTGCACATTCGTCAAATGTTGCGCGTTCGATTGTCGAGGCGTCGGCGGTTTTCGGATCAGTCGGTTCGGTCAGGATGGGTACTCCTAACAACTCTCCGTTCTCGGCTTTTCCTCCGAAAACTCTCAATAAGTCGAAATACATCCACGCACGGAGTCCGTAAGCACTGCCTTGCAGGCAATTGCGCAATGCGAGGTCAGAGTCTTCTGCAACCATATACCGCGTATTGTAGCCGCGATCGTTTTCAAGAAACATGTTCAGATAATTGATTGCGCGGTAATTATCCCGCCATTTAGTATCGAAAGGATTCGACAACATTTTTGCCGAACCGGAAGAGAATATGCGCCATGCGGCCGTCGGAGAACTGTAAATAGCATCGTCTGTCGCGCAGGACATGGGTATGTAATAATTGTCGAGATATGTTTCTGGCAGGAGTTCATTGTAGACAACATCTACGAATCCGCGTAGCAACTCTGGATAAAGTTCAAAATTTTCATCATTGTAGCTACCGTTGGGAAGCGGGTCGAGAAAGGTACAGGCACTCATAAATCCGGCGGTTACCGACAGTACGAGTAGATATATTTTTCTTTTCATGGTATAGCTTTTAGAGAACCGTTAGAAATTGAATTTAATTCCGGCCGTAATGATTCTGAATAGAGGATAACCAGTGACTCCCGCATCGATTGATTCGGGATCGACATCTTTGATTTTAGAGATAGTTGCGAGATTTTGTCCTTTCAAACTGAAACGGATATTTCTAATGCCGACTTTATTATTTTGTTTGAAAGGCAGCGTGTAGGCCAGCTCCACATCCTGAATTTTGAACCATCCGCCGTCGCGGAGCCAGAAATCGGATTGTACAAAGTTATTGCTCGATTTAGTGTATGCCAGCCGAGGATAGTCACCGCCGATATTGTCGCGGACGAAAGCCGAGTAATTGCCGTCACCCCAGCCATTCCAGAAATAGCTGTTGGTCATAGGGGTCTGAAAGAAGGCTGCTCCTGTTCCCACAATCTGTATTTCGAAATTTTTGTATCCGAATCCCAAATTGATTGCATAGTTCATGCGAGGAAGCGTGTGACTTAAAATAATCCGATCGTTCGTGTCTATCTGACCGTCATTGTTAATGTCTGCATAGATTAGATCTCCAATTTGCAAGTCTGAAGTATATGCCGGCAGCGAACTGATTTGCTCATGAGTTTCGTATTTGCCAATACATTTCAGTCCCCAGTACGAGTCCACTGTCGTGCCGGTACGTTTTTGATAGTCGTAAATATACTCATCATTCGTTAGTCGGTCGCTGACGATTTTCCATGTCGAAGCGTTTACACCGGCGGAGATATACCAATCGCCCAATGTTCGGGCGTAGTTCAGAGAGAAATCGGCCCCTTGCAGATGCTCTTTGGTATAGTTTTTATAAAGATCGCTTCCACGCAGGCCGAATATCGCCGGAAGTTGGTCCGAAATATTGACTATGCGGTTGGTGGATTGGCGATAATAGAAATTAGCGCTAAAAGAGAATGCCTGTAGGAAATCAAAATCGAGACCCAGATCCGCCTGGAAAAGTTTGCCCCATCCCAGATCGGGATTGGCCAAGCGATTCATAGTAACGTATTGTGTTACGTAACGGTTGGTACCAAACCAACTGTCCTGTTTGGAATTCGCACCGAGCCACATGCCGTTTGTCGCAGCGCTGTAATCAGACTGATAAAGATAGGGAGCGCCGAAAATGTCGGTTTCGCCGATCAGACCGACTTGTGTATGCAGTTTGAGATTGTCAATCCACCGGATGTCACGCATGAAGTTCTCTTTGGATATTACCCATGCCAGACCGGCTGACGGGAAGAATGCGAATCTGTTATCTTTGTTGAAGCGGGAGGAACCCGCATACTGAGCCACGAATTCAACGATATATTTATCGGTGTAGGCATATGAAATGTCGGCCGTTACATACAATTGACGTTGATAATTATCGTTACTTTTATTGGTGTTGTCGTTCATGACGAAAGTTGCTCCTGCCGCTATCTTGTGGCCATTTGCCGCCCAATCGTAGGAAAGACGTTCATAAAACGACAGACTTTGCATTGTATAGCTACTCAATATGCTTTTCCCGGATTTTTTGGTGCCGGTGTGAGTCGAAATAGCGCCGATACCATCTTGAGAAGTCCAGTAATAGCCCAAATAATCTTCCTCTTTGCCTATAGTCGTTCGTACGAATTGGGTCAGTCCGAGCAATGTCCTGGACTTAAGGCCTTTGATGAGCCATGAAAGGTCTAAGTCGATGGACGTGTTGAGCATACCGGTTCGGTTGCGTTCCGTATTGAAGCCTCCCTCGAGTCCCAAAGCGTAATAGTTCTGTGTGAATGTACGCGATACTCCGTAAATGGGCGTGTTCAGACGGGCACCGTCATCGCCGAGACTTTGGCCTAATGTCAAAGGAAAAGCGACGGCCGGTACCGAACGATAATTATACCAGGAGGTACGGCCTTTTCGACGGAAAGAGAGCAATGTGTTGAAGTCAGCGCTTACTTCGATGTATTTTCCGACTTTGGCCGTCAGACTTGCAGAAGCATTTAGTTTGCTGTAGTCATTGGAGGCACTGTTCTTGACGATATCCCCGGAGTAAAGTCCGTTGAATGAGAAATTGTATTTGACACGGTCTCCGCCTCCGTTGAAATTGACACCTACGCGTGAAAGGGGCAATGTTTCTTTCAACATTAGCGATTTGTAATCCACATTGGGATATTTCATGTCATAGGGGTCTTTTTGGGAGAATCCTTCGAGCGCTTCCGGCAAATAAAGCTGAGAGTATCCCGAAACTGCCCTCGCGGCATTATTCATCCGGGCGTATTCAATACCATTTACCCATTCAGGAATGCGGTCGGCAATACCGATGCCGCCTTCCATATCCACGTGAATCTGCATCGGGGTGTTGTATCCGCCTTTTTTGGTGCGAATCAACAGGGCTCCATCCGATGCCATCGGACCGTATTTCGCCTTGTCGAGAATATCGGTCAAAACCGTGATGGACTCAATCTGGTTCGGGTCAAGCTGTACTTGACCAAACGGAATATAGATATCGTCGACGATACACACTTGATTGCCAGAGCCTCTAAGGAAGACCTGAAATGAAGAACTGTTCAAATTCGGAGACTGATAGCTTGACGACCAAAAGTCGCCTGCCTTTTCCTGAACACTGATGGCAGGCATCATACCGGTGAGCCTGTTTCGCAAATCGCCGAGTGTCCTTCTTTCAAGTTCTTCTTCACCAATTGTGAGGAAACTGCCGGTAGTCTGGTAATAGGAGCGTTGTTGTGCCCATGGGAAATTGGCGGTGGAATCTCTCCTTTCTGTTTCTGCAGCGAAAATTGGACAGATAGTCAAAATAACTGTCAGAATCAGGAACAAGAAAACTATATATTTTTTCATGCTTGTTATGTTTTAATTATTTCCACTCGTAATTCACGAAGTTTTTCAACTTGTACATCTCGGAATCCGGAAAGGGGAAATAATACATATAATCTTTCCATGTTGATTGCCGGTTATTGGGTAAGGGACGGCGTTCGAATTTGCGTCCGATAGGATGCTCTTCGCTTACCGGAACGGACTCAATATATATGCCGTACAGTGTTTTGGACATGACCTCCGGAGCTGTTTTCCATCTACGTATATCATAATAATAATGGTGTCCTTCGTAAGCCAGTTCCACGCAGCGTTCATTCTGAATTCGCAGTCTGAATTCCTCTTGTCCGACGGTGGATTTTACGCGAGGCATGCCGATACGCTTGCGAACGATGTCGAAAGCTTCGCGGGCTGTCAACGGATAATTTTCAGCCGTACCCGAGGGACCGTAAGCTTCGTTGACGGCTTCTGCGTACATGAGGTAGAGATCAGCTACCCGCAGCAACGGGTCGATATGCCAGATGCTGGTAGTGTTTTTGGAACCGAGTTGTCCGTACCAATATTTGTTGCAGTAATAGCCTGTATTCGAATAGCCGTTTTTATCATTGTCCTTGCTGCCCCAGGCAATGCCGAATGTCAAGTTTGTATTTGAGATGTTGGTCGTCGGATATGTTTTCGTTTCTGGATTATAATGGATATTGACGGCAGCACCTTTTTTCAGACCTTTTACGTAAGTTTGTGTCGAGCCATCGTGCACGATAAAGAGGTTCAGCCGCGGATCCCTGTTGGCATACGGATTCTGTTCATTGTAATGTCCGGCCTCGATTGCAGCCCTGCGATCTTCTTCCGTAATGAGTAGATCACCGTCGAGAGTTTCGAAACGGTCTACGAAGTTTTGAGTGGGACAATTGCCTCCCGCACCGGCACGATATGATTGTGGGTAACAAAGTATTCCCATGAAATTCTTATGGTTTTGTTTAGTCTGATAACTCCAGCCCCAGATGGTTTCGTTGGTAGTTTCCGTCCCCACGAAATTTTGCGTATACTTCTCTTTCGGGAGCAGGTCGAATTCGGCTTCGTCGGCTATCTCCAGCGCTTCGGCTGCTGCGGTCGCCGCGGCTTTCCAGTCTTCGATACCATTTTTGTTGCTGAGTGGACTGGCGGCATAGAGCAGGGCGCGGGCCCGTAATCCGGGGGCAGCTGCGCCTGCCGGTTCGAGTAACTTCTTGCTGGCAAGATCCGCTGCGGAGTTCCGGCGCAAAATACCGGCGGCTTTGAAATATTCGTAAGCCGTATAAAAATCCTCGGCGACCCGTGTAAAGGCTTCGTGGTTCGATAAACGGGGTAGATCCCATTCGTCCCCGGCTTCGAGCGTGTGATCGATATACGGCATTCCTCCGAACTGCCGGCTGAGCGTGAAGTGAGCGTAGGCGCGTAGGAAATATGCCTGTCCCAATAAATCGTTTCGCTCCTCTTCGGTGGCATTTTTACACAAGTCGATGTTCTGGATTGCAATGTTACAACGGCGAATAATAGAGAACATCGCTTTGACGATGGGCTTATAATCGGCCTTACTCACATCGAATGTCAATTGTTCGATGAGCTCTTGCGAAAGAATACCCTGCTTGAAATTCAATTGAGAAACTCCTAATAAACCGCAGTCAACAGCATCGGTGGCTTGGTACCAGGAAAAAGTGCGGGATTGGAACAGGTCGTAATAGAATGGGAATGAGATATGGATGCGCTCCATGTTCTTTCCACCGTTTGATTCGTATACCCAGTCAAAATAACTCCTGTAGTTTTTGTAGGTTTCGAAGACCTCATCCTGCGTCAATCCGAGTTCCGGATCGACATCGAGGTAACTGCATCCGCCTGCCATTATCCCGGCGACACCATATAAGGCGGTCAGTTTGATTGTATGTAAAATATTATTTTTCACGGCTTTTAAAATGCGAGGTTGACACTAAGTTTGAGTATCCGCATAGTCGGATAGTAATTTGAAGCAGTAGTAAGTCGCTGCGGGTCGGTATCTTTCAAGCTGGAATTGAAGAAAGTCCAGAGATTGTTACAAGAGAGTGTAACGCCCAATGATTCTACTCCTAACGCCCTTTTGATTTTTGAACCGCTGAACTTATAGGCAAGCATTACCTCCTTGATCGTCAGATAATCCGACTTGCGCCATGTGTAACCGGGCAGAGCGAGATCGTAGCCCGGATATTTCGATGTTCCTCCACTCCATGCGTACATTTGATCGTTGAACGATAAGGCGGGGATGTCCGAGTTGTGGTTGTCGGGACGCCAATAATTAAGATGTGCCGCATGCACGACAAGATCGCCCGCGTAGAATGGAATAATGGAGGCTCTGCGATAGTTGATGTATTTGCCGATAGTGCCAGTCCACAGGGTTTTGAACGTCAGCCCTTTGTAAGAGAATCCCAAGTTGAAGGAATAGGTTACGGGGGCGTATGTGGAGCCGTCGAGCGTATGCAGATCCGTTATATCGATAATGCCGTCAGGTTTATAATCCAGGAACTTGTAGATACCCGGAGTGATATTCGTCCACTCTTTGGTATAGAGCGGATAACCATGCAATTCGTCAATACTATTGAAATATTTGTCGTCAATAAGTGTATTACCGGTGCGAGGAGCGCCATATTGTGTATTGACTGTTTTTTGATAAGCTGGAATGTATGGTGCATCATTGAACCGAGTAATTCGGTTTTCATTGAGGCCAAACATAACTCCGGCGTTGTAATGGAATCCGTTGCGCGTTGAGTTGCTGTAATTGAGTTCGATTTCCATACCGTGTTTTTTTACGGCGCCCATGTTGACCTCTTTGTATCCTACACCTCCCACGAACATCGTAACGATTGGGGGCAGGAAGATGTCTTCGCGTGTTTCGTCAAAGAAGTCTACGTTGAGTGTCAGGGTATTCTGCAACCATCCCATCTCGATGCCGAGGTCCTGTTTGTGTGCGGTTTCCCACTTGGCCTCTAAATTGGCTATACCATCCTCCTTGATATAGTTGCCGTCTTTTTTCCATGCGGAATAATAGAGCCATTGAGCGCTCGACGCATCGCTTCCTACCCAACCGTTCGAATAACGAATTTTCATTGTACTCCACCAAGGCATTGCTTTCTGCCAGAACGGTTCTTTGGAGATGTAGTACCCGACGGCGCCTGACGGGAATACGCCGTAGCGGTTCGACGGGGCGAATTGTTCGCTGCCGGTGACTCCCAGATTCGCTTCAAAGAGATACTTGCCCTTGTAGTCGTAAGTCAGACGACCGACAAAAGATTGATTGCGCTTCGGGAATGAGCTGCCGGAGTTGACCTGTCGTTGATTATAAAGGGCGAGCGCTGTTACATTGTGTTTTTTGGAAAATTTACGTGCATAATTGAGCGAAGCCTCGTAATAGGAGATAAATTCTATTCCGCTTGGTGAGTTATTCTGGGTGACTGCATACGGTTTTTCGTTGTATACATAGTTGGAGTTTCCTTCCCAGCGCCAAACCTGGGGGTTGCCCAAATCTACTGCATCCCATACGATATCCCAACGGAGTTGCTGCTGATCGGCTTGTTTGGCTATTCGGGAATAGTTGCTTGTAAGACCTACTTTTGCAGAAAAAGAGAGTCCTTTGGTAATAAAGTTGAGGTCCTGTTTCAGGATTACGTCCGTCATCAGGCGATTGGTCATTGTCGAGCGATAATCCGCATCCATGAGGTACGAATAGGGGTTCTCATAGACGCAACCCTGATTGTCGGCAATACGTATTTCTTCAGCCGTGGGATAATCGGGATCCGGGTAGTATCCGAGAGCCCAGGCTGGATAATAAGCAGGATAACTTACAGAGGGTGCTTGGTACATTGTCGAGAACAGAGTAGAGGATGTTTCCGTTGAATTAAGTCTACGACTGATTTGCGTAGCACCTCCGAATTTGAATGATAAAGAAGTTGATTTGGTGATATCCCAGTCCAGATTGACACGGTAATTGAACTTATCGTATTGATAGTTGGTGCCTTTGGTTACTTCTTTTAGAATTGAGCCGTCGTGAACATATCCGACCCCGATATAATAGCGTACCTTGTTCGAACCTCCGACCATACTGAAATCGGCGTTGACACTTGATGAAAAATCTTTGGTCATCAATTCATACCAATTCACGTCAGGATAACGGAGCGGATTGGATTGGTCGGCATATTGCTTGATAATATCGTCGGAATAGAGCGAACCGAATGAGCCTGCATTCCGGTAAGCGATATTCGCCATGTTGATGATTGTGGGGGCATCGACATGTTCGACGGGAAACATCGGGGTGTTTGCGCTGTATTCTACGTTAACTTTGAATTTTGGTTTCCCCTTGACGCCGGTTTTGGTCGTTATGAGGATTACACCGTTGGCCCCTTTTGAACCATAAACAGCTGTTGCTGAAGCATCTTTCAAAACGGAAATGGATGCAACTTCATTGGGGGAGAGTGAGGCCATATCTCGTTCAATGCCATCGACCATAACCAATGGGCTGTTGCCTTTCCAGCTTGACAGGCCTCGGAGAAGAATCGATGTCTGGGAGTCGATTTCGCCCGGGGCACCGCTGGAAGAGATGACTGACATGCCCGATACCTTGCCAGCCAAAGCATTTTTGAGGTTGGTTGTACCCGAATCGACCAGCTCGTCGCCTTTTACCTGTGAAATGGCGCCGATAACTGATTCTTTTTTCTGTACGCCATATCCAACGACCACAATGTCATCGATGACATTGTTATCTTCTTGTAACGTAATAATCCATTCTGTTTGCGCATCAATTGCTTTTTCCTCGGGAGCATAGCCAACAAAAGAAATTTGGAGTATGGTTCCGAGCGGGGCTGCGAAAGTGAAATGTCCCTTGTGATCGGTTACGGTGCCACCCAATGCTGGTCGGTCTTTGGCTACGACAGTAGCTCCGGCAACAGGCAACGAGTTCTTGTCGACGACAGTTCCCTTGATGGTGATTTTATCGGGAATTGCTGATTGCTGTGGCGAATCTACACTATTCCCCCCTGCTATAGCCGGGGCTGAGAATAATACAGCCAATAAGACCGCAACTATCCTGTAACCAATCAAGGAAGTTTAAAACCGTTTTTCTGGTAATATGTTCCAATCTAAGATTATCAGCCTTTATGTTTACCTGTTCGTCCAGAAAGTTTAACAGCAAGCTAAATGATTCGCTGTATGACCGTATGGTATTAGGGCTTACGCCTCTTTCTCCGATAAGGTACTCTGTGAAAAAAGCCGTTAAATGCTTCGCAAAGTCAGTCGTTTTCATAAGTATCTACATTTAAATTAGTTATTATGTTTGTTTGAGGGTACACAAACCGTGTTATCGTATTTTGTTTCAATAGAATATCGGGAAACATATCTTGTGTCAGGCGCACGTAGGTTTCAGTCCCTTTCAACGTCTTATGCCCCAAGAAGACCGACAAAAGAGGAAGCGCACAATATATGTCCATTCCTTCTTGCACCATCTTTGCAAGGGAATGGACGGCAAAAGTATGTCTGAGACTATGTATGCAGGCTCCTCCGGAACGGTTGCTCGAACAAGGTATATTGCATTTTTCCAACACTTTCTTGAAACCGCCCAAAACAGTACAAGAAGATAACGGTCGTCCTGATGGGGATATTAACAAGAACTTGTCCGGGGCATCAACGTCTGGCAAGGGCATCTTGTTGCGATATTCCAAATACTGTTGTAGAACCTTGGACAGGGAGTCGCTTAAAGGAATAAGCCTTTCCATCTTGTTCTTTGTCTTCCGAATAATGATGCAATTCCTTCTCAAATCAACATCCCGATTCCTAATGGATATGGCTTCCCCGATTCTAATCCCTGTAGCATATAAGATTCTATATAAAGCAGGTAATGCAAAAAGATTACAATATATATTATGACTATGCATCCTTTGCTTGTCGCAAGCTTCAAAGATGTCCTGCATCTGTCCACGGGTAAACACATAAGGAGTAAAATCCGAATATTCCTTCTTTGGTAACTTGGGTATATAGCATTCTTTTCCTATGTGGCATAAGTATAGGCAAAACTGTCGGAACATGGACACCTTGTCATAGAGGGTTTTCTTTTTATCATGTATGCGGGTGCACTTCCATGTATCAATCATGCTTTTAGTTATGAACACATCCCTGATGTTGCTATTAACAAAGAACTTGTCAAACTCCAAGAGCATCCACTTTATCCGTCCAATGTCGGAAACCTGATTTTCTTTCATCGCAAGAAAATCCTTAAAATAAGGTGCGAACACGCTTTGATATATGAATTGTTCAGACATAGAACAAACCTCCTTTCTGTGTGTAGAAATCGGATGGGACATCCGGGACTTCAAGGACACATTTCATCAAACCATCAATGTCTATCCGAAGATAGCCCATTGTCGTTTGTGTAGTTTTGTGTCCCAATGTCTCAGAAATGACGGGCAGTGATATGCCATTACGCAATAGCTGGCTGGCTAAAGTATGTCTCATAGCGTGAGGACCTTTTTTTCTATCCCTTGTATCTATTCTTGAATGGCAGATAATCTTTCTGACCGACAAGGAAACCACCGCCCCATTCACAGGATTATATGGGGCTAAAGAGGATAGGAATATCTGTTTGGAAGAAGAACTCGGTCTGCCATATTTCACATAATTGATGATAGCTTCTCCTACATCCTTTAAGAGTGGCAATTCTATTTCACGTTTAGTCTTGTACTGTATCAGGCGGATAATGTTTCTATCCCAGTCTAAATTACTGAATTGTAATCCGGCAATATCGGAGGAACGTAGTCCTAACCGTGTTGCTAATAGGAGCATGGCGTAATCTCGTTTTCCTACAGGAGTGGATTGATTTACCGAAGATTCTATTTGCAAGACTTCTTCACAAGTGTATGTCGACGGTAGTTTTTCTTTTACAATATAACGGTTTCTTCCTATCACATAATCAATATTCTTATTGATAAGCTTTTGTTCGTACAGGTAACGACAAAATGCACGCATCGTTGCCAATACTCTTTGTTTACTGTTTTGGCTGGAAGATATAAAAGTTAGCACATCATCCTCACCTATATCTGAGATGCGGGATACATTCCTCAAAGACAAATGCCTGAGAAAATAGCTGAACACATGTTCGTAGCCATCTATCGTTTTAGGAGATAGTCTTTGTTCTTCCAAGAGATGAAGGTATTTTGTCATAATGCCTCCTATTTCTCCTGAGAATTTGCGTATAACGTATCTTACAACTGGTTTTTGGATAGTTCTATCCGTAAGATAATTAACGAATAGCAGTAATCGATAATTGGTTCCATGTATCAACCGCGTTTTTTCTTGTGGCATAGTCTTTAAAAACAAATCGATGGATTCTACATTACAGTCTTGTATGTAGTTTATATCCATGTAAACGATAAAAAGACGACAGGTCTTTTTATACTGTCGGATAGTCGATTCTGAATATCCGGCTTTACGCAACGCTTCTAAAAAATCCGAAACTTTGGATTCAAAATGATTTTTATTGTCCATAATACTATATTTGGAGGGAGCAACATTACTCTCTCCACAATATAGCATATTATTATCAGAACATTATTATCACGAGTTTGATTGATTATCTGTCAGTTATTTGGTGTATTAGCTTATAGCTTTGGATAATAATTTACTTGTGATAAGAAAAGTTATCATAACTCGTGATAACTTTTCTGCTATGATTGCTTTCATGTTCGGATAAAATTTAAGCCGTTCCCCGCTAC
>ENA-OPDG01001552-OPDG01001552.1-human-gut-metagenome-genome-assembly--contig:-NODE-1552-length-15455-cov-6.287662_pt1 | contig 15455 bp, 10 predicted proteins | sample MGYA00241259_ERZ501498 | MGnify/ENA primary metagenome ERZ501498 (study PRJEB25962, sample SAMEA2042582) | human gut metagenome | biome: human gut; feature: human-associated habitat; material: faeces... | reverse complement strand
ATATGTTTGAATGTTGCCAACAGCGTCACCTACCTTTCGCAGGACTTCAAACGTAAGCGTCAAATAAAACAGTGTATAGAAAAATAACCGTCAGCCTTTTATACTAAAAGGTCAACGGTTATCGACAGAATTCTTTTACAAGAGGATTCCAAGGCAGATAATCATCCAGATATTCAGGATGTTCAAGAAAAGCACTCCCCGGCATGTCGGACAGGATATATTTTATATATTTCATCGGGGCAAGCCCATTCGCTTTCGCTGTCTCTACCAGTGTATAGATTCCTGCACTGGCTTCCGCCCCTTTCGGACTGCCGGAGAACAGCCAGTTCTTTCTGCCGATCACAAAGGGACGGATACAGTTTTCCGCAAGCGAATTACTGATGGAACAATTCCCGTCTTCCAGATAATTCCAAAAACCTTCACGGTTATTTAAGGCGTAATGAAAAGCTTTTGAAAGTTTGGATTTCGGCAGCTCTCCGATGGCACTTTTTTCTGCCCATGACCAAAAAGCCTCGAGAAGCGGTTTCTCGCGGATAAGACGTTCTTTTTTCTTCTGATCAGGAGGGAGCGCCTCCAACTCTGACTCTATGTTAAAGAGTTGATTCAGACGGAGGATTGCTTCCGCAGGTTTTGATGCTTCCGAATTATGGATGTCTTTTGGGAGCGCATCCACGAAAGCCCGGCGCAGATGCGTATAGCAAAGACATCTTTTTACTCCTGAAACTGCATTGTATCCGGAGTAAGCGTCTGTATGGATATAACCTTCATATTCCCTCAGAAACGCTTCCGGATATTTCCCGCTTCGTCCCGGCTGGTACTCGAAGTAGCGGATGGGATTTACAGCATCTCTGATGCTGCAGTAAACCCACATATAGGAATCGGACGTATTTTTCCGTCCCGGTTCTTTCAGCACCTGTACATGTGTTTCATCGATATGAAGGTATCTCTGTTTCAGAAGTTCCAGCTTCAGACGGTGGACGATGTGTACAAGCCAGTCCCGATAGACAACCAGAAGCCAGTTTGACATAGTCGCTCTGCTTAAACGTAATCCCAAAGCCTCCCATTCTTTTTCCTGTCTGTACAGCGGGATGCTTAATTCAAACTTCTGGTGGATGAGCCAGGTGATGGTAGATGCAGATGCCAGAGAATGCAGGACGGGAGGATATGGCACCGGAGCCTTCTCCATATAAGGAGTTCCGTTTTTCCGGCACGACCTGCATTCATACGTTTCCCGGTAATGGTCAATCACCTTGAGTTTTGCAGGGATAAACTGTACTTCCGTGCGGACGAATTCTTCCCCTACTTTCACCATCGTACTCCCGCAGTTATCGCATATCTGTTCCCTTTCATCTATGGTATGGAGTACTTTGCTGTGAGGGAGATTTTTTACCAGTTCTTCCCGCTGACCGGTGTACTTCCTTTTACGTAGGTGCTTCTCTATCTCAACAAGCTCCGGTTCGTGTGCATCAGGATCCGCACAGGTTTCGATTTCATTAAAAAGAGACATCTGCCCCTCGATTTCGAGAGTAGATGTCTTCTCGGATTTTGTTCCATAAAGTTTACGTGTCAGGAAATCAACCTGCTCTTTCAGGAGCCGGACCTGCTGTTCCAGTTCTTTGATATGATTTTTATACTCCTGTTCCGTAGCTGACATAACCTGAAAACCCTTTCGCTTCGATAGGATTATTATACCATAGAATCGTCAGATTTCCCAGCATTTCTAAGGATTTTCAGTATTTTCAGACTTATGCGGGAGCCATTTCTGAACCGCCTTTGGCTGCTCCGGGTTCAAACCTTCCAGAAGCCAGCGCAGCTGCTGATCAGAAATCTGTTTTGCTTCTTCGCCGGTCCGCGGCCATTGGAGACGTCCGTTTTCGTACCGTTTGTATAAAAGGCAGAAACCGTCTCCCTCGTAATGGACTGCTTTGATCCGGTCAGCCCTCTTTCCACAGAACAGGAATAAGGAATTGCTGTAAGGATCCAGTTTGAAGTTGTACTGGATGATATCCAGCAAGCCATTGAGCTGCTTCCTCATATCGGTGTAGCCGCATCGGATATAGATTTTCTCCACATGGGAAAGATCTCCTAACATGACTGCACGGCTTTCAGAATGTTTTCCAGCATCTGGGCAGATGTGCCTTCATAAAGTTCCACTGTTATGGATCCGATATGAAGTATGGCTGCAGGAGTGGAACGGGAAATGTTTCTGTCCGGAAGTGAAAGCTCCGCAAACTCAGCCGGGGATTCCGTTAAAGCAGTTGACTGTTGGTCTGTACACATGTGGATGCCGTTTTTCTTGCGGGGCAGTTCTTCCAGGGCAAGCTTTCGAATTTTGGAAAGCCAGTAATAATAACTTTTCAAAGAGATATCGTGTTGTTCACACCAGATCTGATTTGTCAGTCCGGAGGCCCTGCATTGCCGTATTACATCCAGCCAGTATTGAAGTTTCACCTGTTTGTCTGGAGTCAAAGAAGAAAGATCCATAAGCCTGCTCCTTAGATTAGATTTAGAGTTTTTAGAGTCAACTCCCAAAACTCTAATCAATAGTTTACATGCAACAGCCAGAAATTTCGATACACCCTCTTATTGGACGCTTACCAACAATAAACGCTTGCAAAGGAATCTTGGAATTTTAACGCCAATGGAAAAACACGAAAATTACTTGCAAGCTACATAAAAACTGCCAGCAGATAAATTTCTACTGGCAGGAAAAATTTATATTTTTTCAATTGTCTACTTGACGGGGAGCGGTTCATTTCCCGACAGCCCCTTGCAAGTTAAGCTTTGTTATTTTTTTTTGATGAAGGCTTTTTCATTTGCTGATGCTGGAAGGTTTGGAGTTGTTCCCTTTGGAACCAGACGAACCTCAATTGCCTCGAGACGTTTTGCGTATCCTTCTGTTCCTGAAGATTCTCCATTCTTAGCCCATGCAAGCCATCCATAATCCTGAGCATGAACTCTGTAGTATACATCATAGTTCTTTGCTACATCACCAGACAGTTTGATCTGAATTGCTTCCAGACGTTTACACTGTCCAGTTGTTCCGGATAATGATCCGTTAGATGCCCATTTCTTCTCCCATCCAATATCCTGAACGTGAGATCTGTACTGGATTGAGCTGTTCACTGAAGACGGGAGTTTCATACGGATAGATTCCATACGTTTGCACTCGCCTTCTGTACCTGCCATAGCACCGTCATATACATATGCCTGTGTACCATAGTCCTGTACATGTGTCTGGTATCCGACCAGTCTTGCTTTCATAGCTTCTTTGATAGTACCAATAGGTTCTGGTGCTTTGTCCCCTTTGGTAACCAGCTGAATCCTGATTGCTTCAAGACGGTATCCGTAACCAGCTGTTCCTGCTTCTTCGCCATTCTTAGCCCATCCGAGCCATCCGAAGTTCTCGGCATGTACGCTGTAGTATACGTCATAATTCTTTTCAACTTCACCAGTCAGTTTGATCTGGATTGCTTCCAGACGTTTACACTGTCCTTCTGTACCGGATTTTGCTCCGTCTTTACTCCAGTTCTTTTCCCAACCGATGTCCTGAATATGTGTACGATATTCGATAGATCCAGAAACATCATCTGGTAACTTGATCTGGATTGCTTCCAGACGTTTACACTGTCCTTCTGTACCAGACGTTTGTCCGTCTTTCTTCCAGTCTTTTTCCCAGCCATAATCCTGACCGTGAACTATGTAAGATACGGACATTTTTGTACTCTTTGTAGCTGTAGCTGTAAATTCCTTACCAGTTTCATCTGTGTATTTAGCAGTTGCTTTGTAGATGATCTGACTGTTCTTGTCTTCTTTAACAACATCTGCAGTTACGTCATGAGAATCTTTACAACGGCTGCATACGAATGTTGCAACAGCTGTATATCCTTTTTCTTTATCAGCTGTCCATTTCCATCCGTCTTTTTCTGAGACTTTGTAGTCATGACCGAGAGCTGCTACTTCTTCTGTCTTAGTACCTGTGTAATCTTTGCCTTCAAATGTAACTTTAGCTGTGTAAGTAATCTTACCTGCCTCTGTACATGTTGCGCCATCAGATTTCTCAGTTACTTTTGCATCAACTGTTTCTACATGTTTCTCATCATTTGCACATGTAAATGTTGCTGTTGCTGTGTAAGTGTTGTTTTCACCCTTTGTCCAGTTCCATACAGGAGCACCATACTTATGGCCAAGGGCTGCCAATTCAACTTCATATGTATCTGTTAATGTACCAATTTCTGTCTTACCTTCAGCATCCTTTACTGTTGCTGTTGCTGTATAGACATCTTTACCTTTTTCTGTACATGTTGCAGCTACAGATTTCTCTGTATCTTTAACTGCATCAGCAACTGTAATCTGCTCTGCTTTAGGTTCATCATCACATACAGAACACTTAACACCTGTTACAGATGCTGTATATCCAGTTACATTGCCGTTGTCATCTTTTACTGGTTCCCATGCCCATGTACCTGTGTACTGGTGCTGACCTGCGTCAGATGTCTTCTTATCAGATGCAGTATATCTGTAACCATCATCTGTCTTACCTGTTGCTTTGTAAGTAGATGTTACACCCTGATCACATGTACCAGTGTGACTAACAAGTTTAGCCGTTGCAGTTACTTTTTCTGCAAGAGCTTTCTCAATAGAATCTCTGTTAGCTTTGTTTGTTGCATTTTCATCTGATTCAAGGAGACAATCCAGTTTATTGATCTGATTTGCACAAGTTTCACATTTCAGATTCTGGAATGTAACGCTTGTGTGATCATCTCTCCACTCAGCATCTGTTGCTGTGTAAGCATGTCCTTCTGCTGCGTTCTTCTGAGCTTCATCCCAGATAGCTTTTCTTTTCTCGTATGTAGAATTAGCCTGTTCATATTTGGACTTAACAGGTTCTGTAATACAAGCACCGCACTCTGGGCAAACATAGTTGTCTGCTTCATTCCAATTGCCATTATCATCTTTTGTATAATATGTTTCATGGAACTTGATGTAATGATGCTCGTGTGCTGTACCTTCTTCTTCAACACGTGTACCGTCTTTAATCAGGCCGCAGTCAGAACAACGTTCTTCTGTAAATGCGTTGCGTCCGCATGTTGCAGGTACAGAAACTGTCTTATAGTTATGAGAATCACCTGTCAAAGTCTTCAAATCAACTGTATCAACAAAGTTTGCAGACCACATGAACTCGTCATTATCATTGCTCTGACTGCCCATGAACTGCTGATACTTCTTGTAGTTTGTATAAGTCGGATTGTAATCTGTCTCTTCGAATTCATAACCGTAGCTGGAATGGTCAAGCAGTTTGCTCTTACCTGAAATGAACGCGAAGTTTGTACCGATTGAAACAACCAGTTTGTCACCCTTCACAGTCAGACCTGCGATTGGATGATTTGTGACAGTGAAATCTGCACTCTTTTCATCTGTTGTTGTAAACGCCATACCGCCAAACAACTTTGTATTATCACGTTTTGCAGATACTGTATTGTATTCCTTCACAACGGCTACTGCACCGTCTGCAGGATTGTAGGAAACGATATCGTTGGATACGTTGAAGTAAATCTTACCATCTGTATACAGTGCTGCTGTCAGACCGATGGATGGGTAAATGCTCTGTTCATCCACAAACTGTGCATACAGTTTGGTCAGAAGATCATTCTTCTCCATCTTACCGTCTTTGTTCAGAACGCTTACAAATGTATCGTCATCATCGTCGTTTTCCTTGTCTGTGAAATTAATCAGTGTCTCATAATCGCTGTCGCCATCGCCTGTATCCTTATTTGTCAGTTTATGACGAACAATCTTGTACTCTGCAGCCTTCTGGCTCTGATTCATGCTTGTACTGTTTACTCTGTCAAACAAGTCTGTAGAATCATACATGTAGTACGCATAACCGTCTGCATAGTAAACATTACTTGCGGCACGCGCCATCCATGCTTTTTCATATGTTGTATCTGTTGCTTCATTCTGATAAAGTGATCTTAAAACACTAAAGTTATCCTGATACAATTTTCTTGCATCTGTATCGCTGAACAGGAAGAAGACATGGTTCATATCACCATCTGTCTCGACACGGTCACGACTCATAACTTCTGTGTAGACATCTGTATAACAAGGGTCTACATAGTACCACTGACCATCCACCTTGACTGCATTCCAGTAATGGTCGGAACCGAAGTCTTCCTGTTCTTCGCCATACATTGTAACGTTGGACTGGAAGGAAATTCTTACAAGGTCAACTGTGTAGCCTGCATTGATATCCAGTGTCTTACCATCTGAACCATAGTACAGTTCTTTGGCTGTCTTCCAGTTATCACATACTTCAGATGTAGATCCATCACCTGCTGTCACTGTTTTCTTACTGTCATACGCATCTGTCTTATCAGGATCAATCAGATAGATATCTTTATCCAGGCACTGCACAAGATATGAAAAAGCTTTGGAGTAACCCAGACATACAGATGTACCCATACCGAATGCACCAAACTGAGTACCTTCCCAATAGTTGATGACACCAGTTGTCATACCGGTTGCAGCCTGCTTCGCATAGATTGGAATCGCCTGCTTAAAGCTTGTTTCCTTCGTTCCATCACCGTTCATATCCAATGCCGGATCATCGCTATCTAACTGCTGCTGAGTAAGCTGCTCAACAGTCTTCGTAACGCCTTCAACCTCAACGCCTTTTTCTTCAGCATTTTTGATAAATTTATCTGCTTCCTGCTTCAATGGTTCTGCTGCGTCTGGAAGGTTTTTTTTCACAAATGCTTCCGGATCCTTCTCGATAGCTTCTTTATTAGCTTCTACATATGCATTCGCATCTTCCTCAGACTGTCCAGCCTTCACCAAAGTCTGAGCAATAGCGTTTTTATAAAATTTTACAAGCAACTCCTGCTTAATGCCTGCATAAATCTGATCATGGAAATTCTGTTTGATCTGTGGTTCGTAAACCTTATAGATCTCATCGTAAACTTCACCCTCATGCTCCTGCTTCTGAGGATCCTTTGCAATCATCGGCTTGTCATCATTTGATTCCTTACCGGAGTTCATGATGTAGGACATATCAAATGTATTGTTATGGGCCAACCAGTCATTCAGAACAAGCAGCTTCTGTGCCTTTGTCTGTGCACCTGATGCTGTAACTGCAGCAAGAGCTTCATCTCTTGCATTTGTTACATCTGGACCATAATACTTAATACCTAACTTATCACCATATGTGAAAGTAAAGATCATACCTGTCAGGTCATCGTAGCTCACCTTGCCATCTCTGATATCCTGAACAGATTTGCCGTCTAAGGCAAGCATCTGACCAAGGATACCAAGACCATCTGTATCATCGTTGAAATCCAGAAAGAATGGATTCTGAACACCGAGTACATTAGCATTGGCTGACCACTGATTCAGATACTGCTGATACATACCAACAACTGTATTAATCTGGTCTTCTGTCAGCTTCTTGGTTTCAGCCTGTTCATCTGCTTCATACAGGTCTGCTGTGCTGATATTAGATTCATTGGATTCTGTGCCGGCTTCTCCGCCAACCATTTCGAGATCCCCCAATGCTTCACGCAGGCTCTGGATTGCAGGATCTTCTTCATCAATCTCCACGTCCTTTGTCAACTGTTCTGCAACAGCTGCATTGGCACCCTCGAACTGGATGACTGGTGTCTGTATTGTAATACCTGAAATAGTTACTTTATTTTCATCAGTATCTGTCTGGGCCACAGCATCATTATCTGTGTTTGAAGAATCAGTAGTTGCTTCTGTTGCATCATCTTCTGTCACAGAATCTTCTGTTGCTGGATCTTCTGCCTCATTTGTATTGGTGTTATCCAGCCCGGCTTCTGTAGTATTTTCCTGCACTGCTGGTGTTTCTTCAGGTGCAGTCTCTGCAAGAACTGTTGAAGGCACTACACTGAATACCATCATAGCAGAGAGGAATAAACTCAAAAGCATTTTACTTCTCTTTTTCATAATGTCTACCCTTCCTTTCGTGTTTGTATTAGATAATCCATATTATGTTTTTTGTTTGCCCCCACCTCATTTCCATTGTATTTTATTTATACTCCACCCTCTATTATATGCTACTGTAATTCGTATTTTGCATATATTTTTGCATATAATATAGTAATTAGGTATTTACTTTAATATATCACTGCTAACTGTTTTGTTCAAGACATACTGACGTTTTTTAGCACAAAAACACATCGAAAAGTCTGGTTTTCAGGTTTCTGGCATGTATAAACGTAATAAAGAAATTCCCCCGTATCTTATGATTTGTTAAAATACGGGGAATCATCAAGTTTTTTCTTACTTATTTATATAGAATTTACATATTGATGCGACAGAGGAGTCTTTTTTAGTTCAGTTCCTCAAGAATTGCTGCTGTGAGTTCTTTTCTGTTTGTCTTGAAGTGGAAATACGGTCTTTCCTTGATTACGCGGATGTCTACCGGATATTCATATTCTTCCAGTGCATCTGCAAGACCTGCTTTTACTTCATCCAGACTCTTTGTTTCATCAAGGATTACAAAGAAATATGGAAGGAAATATCCTTCATGATCCTGATCTGGTACAAAGCAGAAGAATCCATCTTCTACACCAGCTACACGTACTGCTTTTGTCTCCATTCTCATCATGTAAAGTTCTCCGCCACCGAAACGCTTTGTTGTTCCACGTCCAAGAATGTATACAATTCCGTGTTCATTGATGTAAGCTTTATCTCCCGTATGTAACCAGCAGTTCCCATCTGGATGATTGATCAGTGTTCTTTCAGTAAGTTCATCACCTCTCCATCCCGCATAGTGGAGCATCATAGCAGGACCCGTCATACATAATTCTCCGATTTCTCCATAATTCAGTTCTTCCAGATCCTCTGAGAATACTGCCATAGTTGTTGCCGGCATTGGCATTCCAACGCATCCGTCTACCAGCGGGAACATCGGATTTGGAAGTGTAAAGTTTGAACATCCTTCACTCTGACCATATCCGGCACTTAAAGTTGCTTTAACATTATGCTTATGGAAGAATGCTTCTACTTCTTGTGTTTTCCTTTCGTTCATTGCTTCAGCTCCGGTTCCGATACTTCTTAGATGAGACATATCGTAATCTTCCGGAATTCTGTCACTCTTCATAAGCATTTCACAGAACATTGGAATCAGTGCCCAGAAGTTTGGCTTCTGCTCCATAAATGCGATATCAATATCTTCCAGCGGACAGAATGGATCAAGTACCATAATCAGTCCTGCTGACAATGGGAAGATTGCCATTGATACAGTTACTGCAATCAGTGCAGGTGGTAAGATTGGCAGCCACCATTTTTCCGGTACATCTGACGGCGGAATAAAGATGGACATCTGGAATGCAGTTGCTACTATATTAGAAGAAGAATGAATAACTAATTTAGAGATTCCTGTGGATCCGCTTGTATATGCGCCAAATACTGGTCTGTTCACATCTTCTTGTGCCATATAGTCTTCTGTATAATCTTTCCCAAGTGCCAGGAACTCGTCCCATGTAAGATCTCCTTCTGTTGTCTCTATCGCACCGGTATATCTGGATGCAATTTCTTTTTCAACATAGTCCGGGACAGATTTTCTATCTGCATAATCATATGGAGAAACCTTAATTACACGCTTCATTGGTGTCGTTGCACGGAACAGATCTTCATCTGACTTTGATGTATAATCCATGACAAATGCTGTCTCTGATTTTGATTTTCTGATTGCAAAACATAATTCTTCTGGAATGTCATCTCTGCAGATAATTGCAGCTCCGATTCTTTCTGCTGCGATCAGAAGGATAAAATGTGCCGGAACACTTTGCAGAAATACAGGAATTCTGTTTCCTTCACCAAATCCAAGTATCTTTAAAGATTTTGCTGCTTTATCAACTTCTCCCCAGAATTCTTTCCATGTAATTTTGTTTCCGTAATATTCAAATGCAATTTTATTTTCGTCTGGATTTTTTGCTCTTAAAAACGTTTCAACAGTTATTGTTGGCACTTCAACGTTGCGCAGTGCTTCTGGATAAAACTGTAACCATGGTTTATCAACGCTCGCTTTTCCAGTTAATGTTGCTCCTGTATTTTCCATAATTATTTACTTCCTTTTCCGATTATTTATTTGTTTTATAATGACGATTCGTATTCTATCATGGATATTTTTCCTTTTCAATAGAAGTGGTGAATTTGGCATATTGAATCAAACAAATCAACTAATTCATTTTTTTCAGGATTTCATTCAATAGGAAATTTTTTGTATAAATGTTCTTGTTTTCTTATTTTGTATGCAGTACACTAAAATTATAATAGAAGAGAGGGGCTTTTGATTATTATGAAAGAAAAAAACAGATTCAGTGTTCTGTTAGAGCATCTGACATCTATGGCCAATTTAAAAAATTATGTAATTGCCAAAGCTGTGCAGTATGATGAATCTTATATAAGCAAATGGATTAGTGGAAAATCACTTCCAACAGAAAAAAATCACGAAATTATTTTGCAGAATATCAGCCAGTGTATTGTTGAGGCTCTGACTGATGATAACCGGGACACTTTTTTAGAAGAATATCAAATTTCTGACGTTTCGAATCTTCAGAAAGCGATTTACGATCATCTCGAATCTGAATATACATATGTAAAAGAACTTCAGGTAACAACTGGTTCTAAAGTGGCTACTAAAATTTCATATTATCCGGAACTTACACTGGATCAGTTTATCTTTAAAATGAAACATCCATCACTCCGTAAAGTACAGTCGCTAAATATTTATGCTATGGTAGATATTCTGAATGTAGACACGAATTATCAGCTTTTAATTGCTGAATTTAACAGCATGCACAATGACATAGGACTTGTGCTTCCAGGAGTTCATTTTTCTTTAATGATTGATTTGGAATCGTCTTCAGATAATCCGGTTTATACGGCTGGTTTCCTGATGAATTTGCTTTCAAATCTTTCGAATATTGATTTTAATCTTTATTGCGGAACACAGGCACAGAAAAAAATGGTTTTTGCGATTAAAGATATTTATTCGCTTTCAGGTATGTTAGTTGATCAGAACCATTGTCTTGCTGTTACAACAATTGAAGATTCGTCTCTTTCAACGGAACTTTATTACAAATTAAAATTACTTTGCAGCAAAGAAACATTGCTTATTCGACGGACATCTATTCCTGAAATGATTCGTACTTACGAATATGAGCATTCACTGTTTGCCCGGAATTCTTCTTGTCTGCTTGGACATTTTACAGAACATTTTCTTCCAACTGATTTACATAATGAGCTGCTTGATAAGTATGGCTCTTTTATAGGAAAGACATACAGACCTGTACTTCAAAAAATGCATTCTCTGGTATCGCAGATACTTGCTGTTACACCGATAAGAGCACTGATTTATGCTTCTGCATTTACAGATTTTACAGTTACTGGCGAATTGGATTTCTATGGTTATCGAATTCAGCTTTCGCCGGAACAGCGTCTTCATTTTTTTAAGCATATGAAACATCTGCATGAAATTTCAAATGCGCTTCAGATTAAGATTTTGCCGAATGGTTTGCTGTCTGATTACCAGCATATCCCAAGACCGACACTGTTTTTTGCAGATGAGTTTTCTTATTTGCGTTTTAGGAGAAATACACCGTATTACAATATCTGTATTCCGAACAAAATTAGTTTGAATCGAATTTTTTCGGCCTTTTACGATACCGTTTGGGAGTTTGAATCCTGTATTGCACCGGATGCATATCTTACTCATGCAATCCATTCTGTAGAAATTTTGCAATCAGATGCTTCAGGTGATGTGCACAATTAAGAGAAGTCAAGTGGGCTGTTGCAAAATAGATGAGTAATCATCTATGGAGCAATAGCTCCATTTTTATGTCCAAAAGCAGAAAACGGACTCCGAAGAGCCCGCAATCCATGGTATAATTAAGTATGACCAAATACATAAAATACCATAAAAATTATACCGAATTCGGCGAGCCTTATCAACTGGTTTTGCCATTAAATTTGGAAGGTCTGGTTCCTGATGATGATTCTGTCCGACTGCTGAGCCACGAATTGGAGGATTTAGATTACAGTTTACTGTATCAGGCGTACTCTACCAAAGGCAGAAATCCGGCAGTGGACCCAAAGACCATCTTCAAGATCCTGACCTATGCTTATTCCCAAAATATTTATTCTTGCAGAAAGATTGAAACCGCTTGTAAACGTGATATTAACTTTATGTAGCTGCTTGCTGGTCAGAAAGCACCGGATCACAGCACGATTGCAAGGTTCCGTACTGGATTTTTGGCAGACACCTGCGAAGCCCTGTTTTATCAGATGGTACGTCGCTTGGAACGAATGGGAAGAAAATATGTTTCTGAAAATACAGGAGGCGGTCACCCTACTGAACCAAGAGTACCTACAGGCTGTCCGTATAAAGAACGATGTTCCCGTGCTAAAGGGAATAAACGTCTGTACATCTCCAAAAGTTTCTTAGAGAAGCGTCAGGAATCCTATGAAAATATCCTGAGTGAAAAGGGGATCTTATACCGGATGAATCGCTCGATATGATGCTGGGATCCTTTCAATTACTACTGGGGATGCCGAAATTTGCTATTCGTGCGACAGCCTCTTTTCTCTTTCAGGCTGCCTGTAACCGTATTTTTTCAGAAGCGGTACGGTTTCTGGCATTATTTTCCATATTTTCGCGGCTGGTCGGAAATACCTGCGAGGTAATCGAGACTGCAGTCGTACGTCTTTGCCAGCAGCATCAGCGAGTCCAACGGGATCTCACGAATGCCTTTCTCATACCGGTTGTAGGTGTCCAGATGGCTGAAAATCTTCCGCGCCGGCGTTTCTTCTATTTTTCTGTACATGAATGAACTTCTTTTTCCTGTCCTGCTTCTTCTGCGGCTGCCACACTGAACCGGCCACGGCTGCAGCAGATGATCATCTTTTTCGTCCGATCAATCGCATCGCTGGTCTCAATTTCTTCTGTCTTCATCGCAAGCGCCCCCGGAATGGCTCCGTGGGAAATCTCTACTGCGTCGCGGATATCCACGATCTGATAGCTCGACGGATCGAGTTCTTTTAATTTTTTTATTGAAATACTGGTACTCATGTAAATTTTCCTTTTCTTTCTTCTTTTCATTTACTTTTTGCGGATGTCTGCCATCGTATTCAACAACAGTTCCCGTTTCCAGAACACCAGGCCTGCACTTGCGAACAGAATCGCATACCGCAGGATCCTGTATGGGAACAGCAGATTGCAGATTACGCTTACTCCAATCAGAAATGCGGAACATGCCAGCAGAAATCCGGCATCCATCAGGTTTTCCTCAATACCTTCTGCCACCAGAATCCGTTTGCTCACCACATAGTGTCCAACCGAATACAGAATATAGCATGCCAGCGTCGTGTAACCGGCTGCAACATAACCGAAAATACGGATAAAAATAAAGTTCAGCACTACGTTGGCTACCGCTGCCGCCCGTGCCTGAATCGAAAGAGAGCGGTATTTTGAAGTAATGTTCATGAAAGAACTCCCTGCTTTCAAATTATTTGCGAGTTTTTGACGATTCAGAGCCATGCGAAATGGAAGAAAAATTGCGAATCATGGTTACATGAATGAGCTATTTTTGTGGAATTTCATATAGCGAGAAGCAACATCGAGATGCAGCGTAAGCGGAATCAAGATGGGGTTCTGAATCGTTATGTGTATTTTATGATACCAGCTCTTACATAAAGGTTAGTTTTTATCTGTCTGCGGAGTTTTCTTACATTCCAGTTGCATTTCATACACTCTGTTTCGTAAAAAAATCGTTCAAACGCATCATTTAATACCATAATTTCTCGAATATGTGAAAAAGACAAGTTATTAACTAAAACATCTGGATCTGTTACAAATTCGTTCGACACTGTCGAACTTTTTCCAAAATCTGGTAATTTAAATTCGCTCGACACTGTCGAACCAATTTGAGGATATACTTTATAAAACTGTCTACAAGCCTTAAAAAGCGTATAATTCATTCCTTTTTGATCAATTTGCTTTTCCAGATTTTTCAAAAGATGAGAACCATATTCTGCTCTGTCGCTGCCATCTTGTTCATATTCAACTATATAATAACCAATCGCCCAATTGCGCAATGTCATGAGCTGATTTACAGCTGATTTACAGCACTTTTTGCTGCTGAACTTGCTTTATCATTTATTTGCTTAATACTATCTGCAAGCAGTTCAAATTCCATTGCATTACCTCCAATACATTGTCCTAAGACTGTTATAAATTCGCATAGACACAGTATACCACAGCTCCTGTGTCTATGCGATTTCTTTGGCCAACTTGACCAAAAGTTCTCTCATATGTTGACAGCAGGCACCCGTAGCCGTGCTTTTCAGCACGAAGAAAGGCCCTGACTCTCCAAAATCATTATCTGGAAAATCAGAGCCTTCCGGCTTGGAAATAGCCTAGCACGGCTACCCCTACAGTAAACATATGCAATTACTCAAAATACTAATAATTATGGTAAAATACTAAAAAGGCTCACCAGAACACACACAATATTCTCTAGTGAACCTTTTTATTCAATAAGCTCAAATCTAGTTTAGTGCACGCACCGCCCTAGTAAAAACCTCTAACGATTTTTGTTCTATGAAAGGTATTCTACTCTTTCCCAACACTCTTGTCAACCATCTACTGCAAAAAATTTGTATGCTTAGGATTTTTATTCTTCCATCCTCATCACAAAATAGATGACAAATTTCTTCCATTTTTCTATTTCTGGCTTTTTTTGTTGCCGATACCTTCATAACATCGTTATACACAAAAAGTAATGTTACAAAGTCATGAATAACCGGATTTTTCATCATAGCATCCCTGTTATCCAACTCCCGAAATTCAGGTATCTTTCCGAGTATATTTGCCAGCTTTTTTGTTTTACTGAACTTTTTAAGACTATTAGGTTTCCTTAGCGTACTTAGAATACAATTATTATGTGCTGCCGCATTTCTTATAAACTTGATAGATTTTAAATAATCAGAATAGTTGAATGATGGATACATTTGGTAATACAATTCGTACAATTCCATAAAATTTCCAAAAGAGAACAATTCAACAATATTCCATACAGCTAATTTCTTCGGCTCTTTATACTCATCCAAATGCTTCTCTGCCAAATCCGAACAAAATGAGTATTTATCTGCTTTACTCTGAATATCCGCCTCTGCATTTGGATGGTACTGCAGAAATAGCCTTACTATATTATACCCGTCTTCTTTCGGATTATCACTCAAATCATTCATTAATCGTACTTTTAAGTAATGTTCTACATCTATTAAACTATTATACGCCTACCATCGACACAATACAACAACTGATTGTACCTTGTTTTCTACGCCAAAAATGAAATTTTAAATTCCACCACCACATTTGGTGGTGGAATTTACTCCCGCACAGTAAAGGTTTACTCTTTCATATAAAA
>ENA-OPDG01001548-OPDG01001548.1-human-gut-metagenome-genome-assembly--contig:-NODE-1548-length-15470-cov-3.286020_pt1 | contig 15470 bp, 17 predicted proteins | sample MGYA00241259_ERZ501498 | MGnify/ENA primary metagenome ERZ501498 (study PRJEB25962, sample SAMEA2042582) | human gut metagenome | biome: human gut; feature: human-associated habitat; material: faeces... | reverse complement strand
CGCGACGACGCTCACGACGGCTGCGGGCGCCACCACCGGCGCCACCGCCAAAGAACGACGAGAACAGGTCGTCCATGCCCATGCCACCAAAGATATCGTTGATGTCGACATAGCCCGAACCACCAGGACCGTCGGCAGTGCCGTAACGGTCGTAGTTAGCACGCTTCTGCTCATCGGAAAGAACGGAATAGGCCTCGTTGAGCTCCTTGAACTTGGCCTCGGCCTCGGGATCGTCCGAAACATCCGGATGTACGGTACGGGCCTTCTTTAAAAACGCACGCTTAATCGTCCGCGCGTCGGCATCCCTGTCGACGCCAAGCACCTCGTAGTAATCCCTATTTTCCGACACGACCGAATCCTTCCGACTTTCATTATTGTCACAGTCCGTCCTATACCCAAGCTGGGCCGACCGCAAACAAAGGGTTTGATGTTATTGCATTTGATACGGCGAAAGCATGGCCCGTTGCGAGCAGCTCGCGAACCAAACCGACACGAGCGCGAACATGAAGCCGTTGGCAAAACCGTTGGCAAACTGCATCGCACCGCGCTTCCACCACAGCAGGCTGCGATGAAGCACACCGTCCGAAAGCACCATGAACAGGCCCATGGTAAACGGAATAAAGCACATCACGGCAAAGGCCGAGAACACGCCCGAGATGGCCGACAGCACCAAAAACGGCGCCACAATGCCCATCAGGTAAAAACCGGTACGAGCTTTGCCTTCCAAGCGCTCGGCCTCAACATGGGCGCGGCCGACCAGGTCGCCGCCCGCGGCACCGTTGGTGCCAGCATGACCCATGCCGCTAATGCGGACCTCGTCGCCATCGTGCGTGCCGGCAGGAAACTCAATCGTCTGCTCGGAGGTTACGCGAGTACGACCGCTGCCACCACAATCAGGGCAGGGGCCGGCCACGCCCTTACCGGAACCGCCGCACTCGGGGCAGACCGACTGGAACGTACCCGCACCAAACAGGAAGGACAGGTCGACGTCGATGTGGCCGCGGCCACCGCAGCTCGGGCAGGTATGGGCATGCTCGGAGGAAACAGAACCCGAGCCGCCGCAGTGACCACAGGTATCGAAGCGCGTATAGCGGACGGTCTTGCGGGCACCGCCCTTGGCCTCCTTGGCATCCAGTTTGATATCGACGACCACGTTGGCGCCGTTCTCGGGATTGTAGGCAGCCTGGCCGCGACGCTGCTGGCCCCAGGCGCCACCAAAGGGAAAGCCGCCCTCAAAGGGATTGCCATAGCCCGTGTTGCCGGCGTAGCCGCCACCATAGGGCGAAGCCGTAGGAGCACCGGCGAAGGGATTGCCAGAACGCATGGCGTCGTAGCGCGCACGTTTTTGCTCATCCGAAAGCACGGCGTAGGCCTCGGAAACCTCTTTAAACTTTTCCTCGGCATCCGGCTCTTTGTTGACGTCCGGATGGAGCTTGCGGGCCTTTTGTTGGAAGGCCTTTTGAATATCACGCGAGGTGGCGTCCTTGGAGACACCCAGAATCTCGTAGTAATCTTTTTCGTTCATCGTCGCCATGCGCGGCAACCTCCTGCTCACAGCAGCGTATATATTCCGGTAATTCTACCCGAGCGGCCTAAGCTAGATCCCAAAACAGCTCGAACAGAACATTTCCATCGAGCCAGCCCAGGTGGGTCGGCGCCAGACGAGCTCGAACATGGCCCGCGACGACATCTGCCGAAGTAAAGGGTCCCTCATGGACCCCGAGCGTCTCAGGCACCCAAGTGGCAAGACCCAATTCGAGCGCGCGATCGCAAGCGGCTGCCAGCTCACCCGCTGGGATGACGCAAGCTGCACGAACCAACAGGTCGGACGCAACACCGCGCGTCATGCGACAAGCGAGCATCAGGTCTTCAGCCGCAGCCTCACGCTGCGACAGATATTCGGCCTCGAACGCCGTCGCGTCATCGTCACGTTGCACCAGACGCACGCGGTACGCATCGCCTCGAGAAGAAACACCGGGGAACAAACCTGCAAGACGGTCGAAATCCTCGGCGTCGAGCATGCCCGCGGCAGAGCGACCAAGGCCCAGGTAACCCCGTCCGGTCCAGTAGGCAATGTTATGGGCGCACTCATGGCCGTCGAGCGCATAGCTTGCCACCTCATAGGGGTGATAACCGGCCGCACCCAGACGCTCACGCGCCACATCCATGCAGGCGGCCTGAAAATCCTCATCAGGCTCGAGCGACTCGTCGCGGCACGCCATGCGATAAAGGGGCGTCCCTTCCTCGAGCGCGAGCGGGTAGACCGACACATGATGCGGAGCCGCCGCCAGCACGCCATCGAGCGTGCGCTTCCAACTCGCTGCGGTCTGCCCGGGAAGTCCGCACATAAGGTCGCACGACACGTCAAGCCCAGCGTTCTTGACTGTCGCGATGGCGGCGAGCGCCCGAACGGCATCGTGAATACGGCCGATGGCGGTAAGTTCGGTGTTATCGAGGGTTTGCACGCCCAGAGAGACGCGTGTGACACCAACCTTGGCAAGCGCAGCGGCAAGCTCGGCGGTCAGCGACTCGGGATTGGCCTCGCAGGTAAACTCAACGGGGGCGCACCACGCACGAATACGCCGCGCCAGCTCCACCAGGCGCTCCCCTGCCAGCGACGGCGTACCGCCGCCAACATAGACGGTGCGGATCTGGTCAAGGGCCCCAGCCTTGCCAAAAGCATCGAGGCGCGCGAACAACTGCTCAAAATAGACATCGAGCGCAGCGCTCAGGTCGCACGGTGCAAAACTGCGCGAGTCAAAGTCGCAGTACCGGCACTTTTGGGCGCAAAACGGCACGTGCACGTACAGTGCGGTAACGGCCACCCTTAAGCCTCCAGCGGATGAGGGGGCACCGATTCGCCGGCGGCAAGGGCAGCCCCGCAGCCCCCCACCACATCGCGCTCGATCTCATCAACCAGCGCCATAAATTCCTCATACGTGGAACAGCGCACCACATGGGCACGCCAAGCGGCGGCATGGGGCATGCCTTTTAAGTACCAGCTTGCGTACGTGCGGGCACGCGACATGAGCGGCAGGAGCTCATGCGTCAGCGTTAGGTGCTCACGCAGGGCGTCTAAGCGCTCGACGGAGCTACGCGCCGGCACCGGCGTGCCATCGAGCGCAAGGGCGCGAGCATCACCGAACACCCACGGATTGCCGTAGATGCCGCGCGCGATAAACACCGCGCTGGCACCCGAGCCTTGCAGATGCTCAGCAGCGTCCTCGGCCGAGAACACATCACCCGAACCAATCACGGGAATCTCGACGGCGTCGTCCGCATCGGCGACGGGACCGCGCCGCACATCCTGTCGATCTCGCTCGTCGGCTACCCGTCGGCGAATGTCGTTACGGAACTTGGCGCACAGGGTATCTGCATCTCGGCAGGCTCCGCCTGCCATCGCGGGCAGCTGAGCCACGTCTACCGCGCGATGGGCCTTGACAAAAAGACCGCCGCGGGCGTGCTGCGTGTCAGCTTCGGCCCCGAGACGACGAAAGAAGAGATCGACGCACTCGTCTCCGCCCTCAAAACCCACCGCGACACGCGCTTCCCCATGCTGTAATTCTGGATATTCGAGGTTTTTATGTTCTCCTATCTTCACCAGCCCAAGGGCTTTTACAAGCATCTTTTTCTGCTGGCACTGCCGGTCATCGTGCAGAATTTGATCACCACGTCGCTCGGCTTTCTCGATACGTTCATGGTGGGACTTCTCGGCAGCGATCAGATGTCCGCCGTCACGGTGGCGAACGTGCCAGTCTTCATCATCCAGCTCGTCGTCTTCGGCCTGCAAAGCGGCTCAAGCGTGCTCATCAGCCAATACTGGGGCCGCGGCGACCGCGAAAGCATCAACCGCGTCATGGGCATCGGCTTTATGATCGCGGGCGGCGTGAGCGTGCTGTTTGCCGCCATTCTGTGCGCGTTTCCCGCGCAGGTGCTCTACCTCATCACCGACAATCTGACACTCGTGGAGCGGGCCGAGCCGTACCTGCGCATCGTCGGCTTCTCCTACATTTTCAACTCGCTTTCCTCCATCTACATCGGCATGCAGCGCAGCATCGAAAATCCGCGCTTCGGCATGATCGTCTTCGCGATCTCGATGCTCTGCAACACGCTCGGCAACTATGTGCTGATCTTCGGCAAGCTCGGTCTGCCCGCGCTCGGCATCACGGGTGCGGCGGTAGCGACGCTTCTGTCCCGCGTGGTGGAGTTCGTCGTCGCGTTCTCCTACGCGTTCCGCTGCCGCACGATGCCGCTCATGAAGCACGCCATCCTCCGCCCCGGCATGGACATGCTGCGTAAATTCCTGCGCTACAGCGCGCCGGTGCTCATCAACGAGACGCTCTGGGGCACGGGCTTTTCGATGATCACGGTCATCATGGGCCACATGGCAAATAGCAGCGATCTCATCGCCGCCTACACGCTTGCGGGCAATATCGACAAGCTGATGACCTCCGGCGTGTTCGGCATCGCGGCGGCGGTGTCCGTCATCGTCGGCAAAGAGATCGGCACAGGCAACTTAAAGGGCGTTTACAACATCGGCCGCGCGCTGTGCTTCACGGCGTTCGCGTTCGGCATTGTGCTCGGCGTTGCCGAATACACGATGTTCGTGACGCTGATGCGCCCGTTCGTCATGCCGCTCTTCTCGCTCTCGGCGGTCGCCGAGCGGCTTTGCAGTGTGATGCTCATGTGCTATGCCTGCGCCATCCCGCTGCACAGCTTTTCAACCACGATGGTCGTCGGCGTGCTGCGCGGCGGCGGCGATGTGAATGCCTCGCTTGTGATCGACAATTTCCCCCTCTGGTGCGGCACGCTGCCAGTCATGTGCTTACTCGGCCTTGTGCTCAAGGTGCCGAACGAGGTCTTCTGCCTCTGCCTGATGATCGAATATATCATCAAATCCCCCCTCGGCCTTTACCGCCTGCACTCCGGCAAGTGGATCCACGACATCACCCGCATCGACGAATAACAAAAAAGCGGAAGGGCGCTGCCCTTCCGCTTTTCCATTCTCATTGTCAAGTTTTTACCGCGCGCTCCCGCCGCATTTCTCTCAGCACCGGCACGCTGACACACAGCGACGCCGCCACAAAGAACGAGATGCCGACCATGCGGTTCACGCTGATGAACTCCTGATACACCACCGCGGCCAGGATCGTCGCCAAAATCGGCTTGATGAGGTAGATGAACGATGCCTCCGTCGCCGAGGTGTACTCCGTGATCTTTGCCGTGAGCACAAAGCCGAGACCGGCGCAGAACACGCCCGCGTAGCACAGCAGCAGCGTCGACTTGAGCGTAAAACCCGTGAAAAACGGCACCTCGGCAAAGAGGTCGAGCCCGACCGCACGCATCGCAGCCGCAACTGCCGGAATTTTGCCAAGCAACAGGACCGCCAGCATTTCAAGTCCGCCGAGCAGGATGTTGAAATCCGCGATCACGATGCCGCCAAGCCGACTGACACGCAGCTTGCAGAGCGTGCCATATAGGGCGAACAGCAGCGTAGCCGTGATGATCTCCAAAAAACCGCGCAGGCTGATCTCCATGTGCGCGGGATTCAGGATGAAGAGAATACCCACGACCTCCAGCGCGATGGCCAGCAGATGATTTTTCCGCAGCGGCTCGTGCAGGATGACATGCGCCGCCGCCACGGCAAACACAGGATTGCCCGAATAGATGATCGACGTAGCCGAGGCATCCATGTGCAGCACCGCCATCTGCAAAAGTGACATGTGCAGCAGAACGGTCAAAAAGCCCATCAGCGCAAAATAACCGTAATCCGAGCGCGTGAGGCGGATGTTTCGCTTTTTCAGATTCTTCAGGGCAAACGGCAGCAGAGCGACCGCCCCGATGAGCACGCGCTCGACCGTCACCTGCATGGGCGCAAACGTGTCGCCCAGTCCCTTGAGCACAACTTCCGTCGTGGAGTACAGCACTGCCGCGACCAAAATGAGCAGATATCCGCGTTTCCGGTTCGTCATCTTCGTCCTCCCCGTTCCGCCCGAAGCGGAACGGTATCATTGTATGCCCCGCTGTGTTAAAATGCAATCCCAATCCGCTTTATTCGGACAAAAAATGCCGTCCCGAATCGGGGCGGCATTTTGATTGCGGAACAGAAAATTACTTGGCAGTCTGCGCGGCCTTCTTGCTCTCCCACTTGGTGACGCACAGCGCGCAGGAGATATCGCCCGTGATGTTCAGGCAGGTACGGCCCATGTCGAAAAGACGGTCGATGCCGTAGATGATCATGATCATATCGACGGGAATGTTCATCGCCTCGAGCACCATGGCAAGCATGATCATGCCCGCGCCCGGCGTACCGGCCGTGCCGATGGAGGCAAGCGTTGCGGTGACGACGATCGTGACCATCTGGCCAAGGGTCAGCGTCATGCCGCAGCAGGTGGCGAGGAAGATGGTGGCAACGCACTGGTAGATGGCGGTACCGTCCATGTTGATCGTCGCGCCGAGGGGGATAACGAAAGAGGACACATCGTTCTCTGCGCCCAGCTCATCTGCGCACTCCTTGCTCAGGGGGATCGTAGCGGCGGAGGAGGTGGAGGTAAATGCGAAAATCATCGCGGGGGAAGCCTTCTTGAAGAAGGTGATGGGGCTGATGCCCGCAAAGACCTTGGCAGAGAAGGAGTAGCAGAGGACTGCATGGACGATGTAGCCGAGGTACGCGCAGCCAAGCACGATACCAAGAGACGTCAGGATCTCGGGGCCCTGCGTGGCGACGACCCATGCCATCATCGTGAACACGCCGATGGGGCTGAGGGCAATGATGAACGCCATCACGCGCTCGATGACCGCATAGAGCGTAGAGACAAGATCCTTGGCAAGCTTCCCCTTCTCACCCGCGGAGAGGATACCGCCGCCGAACATCAGTGCGATCACGATGACCTGCAGCATGTTGGCTTCCGTGAAGGACTTCCACATATTGCTCGGGAAGATGGCAACCAGCGTATCCATGAAGTTGGCGCTCGTCGCCTTATCCCACACAGCACCCTCTTCCAGCGCGAGCGTGGGAAACAGGCCGGCATTGTTGAAGATGTTCGCAAAGAGAAGGCCGATGACGCAGGCGATTGCCGTGGTGACGAGGAAGTAGGCGACCGTCTTCCAGCCAACGGAGCCGACTTTCTTCATATCGCCCATCGAGATGATACCGTCGATCATCGACAGCAGCACGACGGGCACAACAATGAACTTGAGGAGATTGACGAAGATGGTGCCGAAGGGCTTTAAGTAGTTGGTGGTGAATTCGGGCTTACCGATAAAATAGAAGATAAGTCCGACCGCAATACCCAGGATCAGGGCAAGTACGATCTGCTTTGGCAGACTCATTTTTTTCTTTTCCATACAACACACACTCGCTTTTCAAAAAAGTCCCCCCACTTATAGATGCTTTCAATAGGGAGCATTGCTATTGTACATCATTGCAATGTGTTTGGCAACCCCCTGCCGGAAAAACTTTGCTGTTTCCGGCGCATTTCTGCACAAAAATGGCAGTTCTTCTGCAACTATATTAGTGAAAATCCCAACTTGCATTTTTCCCCGCTTTCAGGTATCCTTGGTCAGACGAAAACAATGAAACGCAAACAGGAGGACGAACCCATGATGCTCTGCACCGCATCGAAAAAGGAAAATCTCACCTCCGGTCGTTTTGTTTCCGTTTTTATTGATATGATTTCTTTTGGTCGGTAATGCCTTTACCGGCCTTCTTTTTTGCCCGCACGGGGCACAGTTCATGTTTATTCAAATGAGAATAAAAATACGAAGAAAGCAAAGAGGGAAAATCACATGAAGAAAGAACTCGGACACGAAGCCATCTACGACGCCCGCCAGCTGGGCACCCCCAGAATGCTGGTGCTCGGATTGCAGCACATGTTCGCCATGTTCGGCGCAACGGTGCTCGTCCCCATCCTCGTGCAGGGCTACGGCCTGCCGCTGTCCATTCAGACCACGCTGCTGTTCGCAGGTCTCGGCACGCTGCTGTTCCATGTCTGCACCAAGTTTAAAGTCCCCGCGTTCCTCGGCTCCTCGTTCGCCTACCTCGGCGGCTTCTCCACGGTCGCGACGATGCCCGCCTACGAAGGTCTCGATCCCAAAACGAAGCTCGCCTACGCGCTCGGCGGCATCGTGATCGCAGGTCTCCTCTACCTCGTGCTCGCACTCCTGTTCAAGCTGCTCGGCGCGAAAAAGGTCATGCGTTACTTCCCGCCCATCGTCACGGGCCCGATGATCATCATGATCGGCCTGAACCTCTCCGGCTCCGCCATCAATAACGCCTCCACCTGCTGGTGGCTCGCCCTCGTCGCCATGGCGATCATCGTTGTCGCCAACATCTGGGGCAAGGGCATGGTCAAGATCATTCCGATCCTGCTTGGCGTGGTCGGCAGCTACATCGTCGCCCTCATCGCCAGCGCCTGCGGCGCGCAGCTGCCCGATGCAGAGGGCGTGATGCAGCCGCTCGTCAACTTCGCCGCCGTCAACAAGGCGAATCTCATCGGCCTTCAGAAGTTCGTCATCGCGAAGTTCGACGTTTCCGCTATCCTCGTCATGGCACCCATCGCCATCGCCGCCATGATGGAGCACATCGGCGACATCTCCGCCATCTCCTCCACCACCGGCCGCAACTTCATCGAAGATCCCGGCCTGCACCGCACACTGCTCGGCGACGGTCTTGCCACCGCCTTTGCCGGCATGTTCGGTGGCCCTGCCAACACCACCTATGGTGAAAATACCGGCGTTCTCGCCCTCTCCAAGGTCTACGATCCCCGCGTCGTCCGCCTCGCGGCCGTCTACGCCATCATTCTGAGCTTCTCCCCCAAGTTTGACGCGCTTGTCAACTCCATCCCCGCGGCCATCGTCGGCGGCGTCAGCTTCATCCTCTACGGTATGATCTCCGCGGTCGGCGTGCGCAACATCGTGGAGAATCAGGTCGACCTCACCAAGTCCCGCAACCTCATCATTGCGGCGGTCATGTTCGTCAGCGGTCTCGGCTTCAGCTCCGTCGGCGGCATCACCTTCACCGTCGGCGGCGCGGCGGTCACGCTCTCCGGCCTTGCCATCGCGGCCCTCTGCGGCGTCATTCTCAACGCCATTCTGCCCGGCAACGACTATGTCTTCGGCGTCAGCGTCGAGGGTGACAAGTCCGCTGACCTCGGCAGCTACTAAGACTTAACCCCAAACAGCAAAAAGGAAGCGGCGCGTGCCGCTTCCTTTTTTTGCGTCCTCGTGTTATACTATTGCCAAAAATCACCGCAGGAGGGTTTTTCATGGATGAGATCAAGCCCGGGCGCTACCGCCACTTCAAGGGCAACGAATACGAGGTCATCGGCCTCGCCCGCCACTCCGAAACGCAGGAGGAAATGGTCGTCTACCGCGCGCTGTACGGCGACTTCGGGCTCTGGGTGCGCCCCGCGCAAATGTGGAATGAAACCGTCGAGCGCGACGGCAAGACCTTCCGCCGCTTTACCTACATCGGCCAATGACGGACTATACGCTGATTCGCGCCAAACGGCGCACGATGTCGCTGCAGTTAGACCGTGATGGAAAGGCCATCGTCCGCGCGCCCTGCGGCGTCAAAAAAGAGTACATCGACCGCTTTGTTGCAGCGCATGAAAGCTGGCTTGCGCGCGCGAGGGCAAAGCAAGAGGCGCGCCGCCTCGCCCACCCCGAGCCGACGGATTCCGAGTGCGCAGCGCTCATCGCGCGGGCAAAGGAGTATCTCCCCCGGCGCACCGCCCACTGGAGCGCCGTCATGGGGCTTGTGCCGGCGGGCATCAAGATCACCTCTGCGCGCACGCGCTTCGGCTCATGCAGCGGCAAAAACAGCATCTGCTTTTCCTGGCGGCTCATGCTCTATCCGCCCGAGGCCATCGACTATGTCATCGTCCACGAGCTTGCGCATATTCGCCACCATGACCACTCCCCCGCCTTCTACGCGCTGATCGCGCAGTATCTCCCCGACTGGAGAGTGCGCATGAAGCTGCTGAAAGAATAAAAAGAGACGCTGCAGCGTCTCTTTTTTCATGCTCTTCACAGCAGCAGCTCATAAAACCCATCGGTCTCCAGCCCTTCCGCTTTGGTCAGCGCCGTGAGCGCGGCGCGGTCCTCCGTTCCGGCGCGCCATGCCATGCCGCAGTCTGCTGTCAGCTCGCGCGGCACGGGAATGAGCCGCCCCGGAAGGCCCTTCGCCCGGCAGAGCTTTTCCATCGCGATGGCCGCGGCCGTCGTATGAAAGGTGATGATGAGCCAGCGTTTTTTCTCTCTCATGTTGCGATCTCGCGAACGGCACGCACGGCAGCGTCCGCTTCCTCTTCCGTATTGTACCAGCCGAAGCTAAAGCGCACCGCGCCCTGTCCTTCGGTTCCGAGCGCGCGGTGCAGCCGCGGCGCGCAGTGCGCGCCCGGGCGGGTCGCGATGCCGTAGTCCTCGGACAAAATGTCCGACACTTCGCCCGAGTCCATGTCGCCGATGTTGAGCGCCGCGACCGCCGTGCGCTCGCAGTCAAAGTTGCCGTAGAGCGTCACGCCCGGAATGTTCCGCACGCCCTCGACAAAGCGGCGCAGCAGCGCCGTTTCGTGTGCGTGGATCGTGCCGATCCCGGTCTCCTGCAAAAAGTCGAGCGCGGCGGAAAGTCCCGCGATGCCGTGGCCGTTGAGCGTCCCCGCCTCGAGGCGCGTCGGCATCTGCGCGGGATGAGACTCGGAATACGTCTGCACGCCCGTGCCGCCGACCTTCCACGGGGCAATGTCTACGCCTTCGCGCACGCACAGTCCGCCCGTGCCCTGCGGGCCCATGAGCGACTTGTGCCCGGTGAAGCACAGCACATCGATTTGCATTTTTCCCATGTCGATGGGCAGCACGCCCGCGCTCTGCGAGGCGTCCACGAGGAACATCAGTCCGTGCGCGTGCGCAAACTGTCCAATGCGCGTAAGATCAAGCACATTGCCCGTCAGATTCGAGGCGTGCGTGCAGATGACGGCACGGGTATCGGGGCGCAAAAGCTTCTCAAAATCCGCATAGTCGATGTTCCCCTGTCTGTCCGCGGGAACAAAGCTCAGCGAAACGCCCTTCTCCCGTTCCAGCCGGTAGAGCGGCCGCAGCACGGAGTTGTGCTCCAAGTCCGTCGAAATGACGTGGTCGCCGCTGCAGATGCAGCCGTGAATGGCGATATTCAGCGCTTCGGTCGAGTTGCAGGCAAAAGCGACATGATCCGCCCGCTTACAGCCAAAGAGCGAGGCAAGCTTGCAGCGCGTGTCGTAAATGACACGCGAGGCGGTAAGCGAGCCTTCATGTGTGCCGCGCGCACTGTTGCCAAAGCTGTCCATGGCCTGCACCACCGCGTCAATGACCTGCGGCGGCTTCCGCAGCGTGGTCGCCGCATTGTCGAGATAGATCATCTTCACGGACGGATGATGCGGTCGGCGCCGCTCATTTTCTCAACAATGACGTACATATTCGTCACCTCGCCAACGGCAAGCTTTTCCTTGAGGTCATAGAAGTTCAGGCACGTGCCGCAGCTTAAAATCTCCACACCGCGCTCGGCCATGCCCTTGAGATCCTCAAGAGACTCCGAGCCTTCGCAGCTGAGCTTCACGCCGCCGTTGTAGCAGAGAATGGTATCGGGCAGGGTCTCCTGCTGGCTCAGAGCAAAGACAAACGCCTTCATCAGCGCACCGCCAAGTTCATCGCTGCCGCCGCCCATCTTGTCAGAGGAGAGTACCACGACTGTTTTCGGCTTGCCGCAGGTGAAGCACTCTCCGCTCGCCTCGTCCGTCTTGGCGTTCTCGCCCACGGTGATGGTCACGCGGTACTCGTTTTCGCCGAGCTTTTCGGTTTTGGACGTGCAGCCCTTGCTTGCGGCCAGCTTGCCGAGGTTCTGCACCGCCGTCTCGTTGTCGACCAGCGTTTCGACCGTTCCCGCGCCAGTAAGTTCCTGCATCGCCTTCTGCGTCTTTACGACCGGAAGCGGGCAGGCGTCGCCCATGGCATTGACTTCGATTTTCATACGTATCGCTCCTTTGCCGGGATCACACCCGTTATTTTCTTCTAAGTATAACAGATTCTGCACAAAGTGGCACAACTTTTTTCTCTCGCCGTAAATTTCTTTTATGATTCTCCTTTTTACCGTCCCGCCATCATTGGATTTTTTGATGATGCTTTCTGCCTTGCGCCGGTTCCATCAAGTTGATAAAATGGGAAAAAGTTTGTATCTTTCTGCGCGCTCCGCGCTCTAACAGGCAGAAATGATCGGAAGGAGGCCCTGCATGGACGAATTTGACGAGATCTGTCGGCGCTGCACACCCGTTGTCTACCGTTTTCTGCTTTCGCTCAGCAAGGACGCCTCCCTCGCCGACGAGCTGACGGCGGAAACGTTCTATCAGGCGTATCTGCACATCGACACGTTCCGCGGCGACTGCCGCGTCGAATCGTGGCTCTGCCAGATCGCAAAAAACGCCCTCATGAAAGAGCTCCGCCGACGAAAGCGCACCGTCCCCTACGAGGAAACGCGCAAGCTCACCGCGCCGGACGACATTTTTGAACTGCTGGCCGACCGCGAGCAGGCAATGCGCATTCACGCTTCCCTGCACCGGCTCAAGGAGCCGTACCGTGAGGTCTTTACACTGCGCGTGCTCGGTGAGCTGCACTTCCGTGACATCGCCGCGTTGTTCGGCAAATCCGAGTCCTGGGCAAAGGTCACATTCTACCGCGCCAAGGACAAGCTGATTGAAGATATGGAGGAACACCATGAACATTGACTGCCGCGTCATCGGCGACCTGCTCCCGCTCTACGCCGACGAAAGCTGCTCGGACGCAAGCCGCGCGCTCATCGAGGAGCATCTCAAATGCTGCCCACGCTGCCGCGAAACGCTCGCGCGGATGAAAAGCGAACAATTTCTTCCCGCCGCGCAAGTCATCGACCCGCCCGCCGTCGCCGACTATGCGCAAAAGGTCAAGCACCGCCGCCAGAAGCGCGGTACGCTCCTGACTGTCGGCGTCATCGTCCTGATTGTACTGCTCTCGCTCACCGCCGCCGCGTGGATGAATCTTGTCCGCGCACAGCACCCCTACGTCCCCGTGGTTGAGGAGAGCGTCTGCAACCTTGCCGCCGGAGAGGTACAAACCTTTGCCGACAGCTGCGACGGCCGCCGTCTTTTTACGAACAGCACGCGCATCGCCGTCACCTTCCGCGCGGATACGCCGCAGGACGGCACGATCACGCTCTGGAACATCACCGATGTCACAACTCCCTACCCGGCCATGGTCTGCAAGGTCGACGGACGCACCGCGCGCTGCGAATTCACGAATCTTTCCTCCGCCGAGCGCTATTTTGTCCGCTGCGAGGAACTTTCCGGTTCCCTCGTCATTTCCGACGGTCGGCCGATGAACCTTTGGGAGAGCTTCCTCGATCTGCTTCACGTTCTCTCTCCGCGCTGACAGCGATCAAACGCCGGAGTTGACAAAGGCTTCGCACTTCTCTACAATAAAGGCAGCTTTTTGAAGGAGGTGTGCGCCATGAACGACAAGCTGCGTCTCACGCAGATGACAAAGGCGGCGGGTTGAGCCGCCAAGCTGGGGCCGGGTGCCCTGACGGAAATTCTTGCAAATCTGCCGAACGTGTCGGATCCTGCGCTTCTGGTCGGCTATGACCGCAGCGACGACGCTGCCGTTTACCGCATCTCCGATGAGGTCGCTGTCATCGAAACGGTCGACTTTTTCACCCCCATTGTGGACGACCCGTACCTCTTCGGTCAGATCGCCGCGGCAAATGCACTGAGCGACGTATACGCCATGGGCGGCGAGCCGAAGATTGCGATGAACCTTTTGTGCGTGCCGAACTGCCTGCCGAAAGAAGACGTCCGCGCCATTCTGGAGGGCGGCCACGCAAAGGCGGTCGAAGCCGGCTGCATCATCGCGGGCGGCCACACCATTGAGGACAATGAGCCGAAATACGGCCTGTGCGTCACGGGCTTTGTTCGCCCCGACCGCATTCTCAAAAATATCGGCGCACAGCCGGGCGATGTGCTGGTGCTGACAAAGCCGCTCGGCAGCGGCGTACTCACCACCGCCATCAAGGCAGATCTGATCTCTCCCGCCGCGCGCGATGCGCTCTACGCCCACATGGCAACGCTCAACAAGAAAGCGGGCGAGGCTGTGCGAAGCGCCGGAAATGTCCACGCTTGTACCGATGTGACGGGCTTTGGACTTTTGGGCCACAGCTATGAGATGGCAAGCGGCAGCGGCGTCACGATCCGCCTGCACGGCGTGGCGCTCCCTCTGATGGACGGCGCGCGCGCGATGGCGGAGATGGGCATTATCCCCGCGGGCGCTTACCGCAACATGGACTATGTGAAGCCGCATCTCACGGTGCTGCCCACGGCGCAGCAGGTCTTCCTCGACCTCGCCGCCGACCCGCAGACCTCGGGCGGCCTTCTCGTCGCGCTCCCGCGCGAGGACGCAGAGCCGCTTCTTTGCGAGCTCCAGACCTTCGCCCCCTGGAGCGCCATCGTCGGCGAAGTGAGCGAGCTGCGCGCCACCGCGCTGGAATTTGACTAATCCAAACGGAACGCAAGCAAAAAAGGAGCTGAATGCCAAGGCATTCAGCTCCTTTTTTATATTCGCACCTCATTTCGCGTCCGCAGACGCAAAACATTTTCTAATCCGTATTTACTGACGACATGTGCGTCAGTAAATACACTTTGCACGGAGTGAGTGTCGAGCCAAGGGCGAGGCACAGAACGCAGTGAATCTTTTACACAAACAAGTGACTTATGTCACTTGTTTGTGTAAGTCACGTGCAGTAGCTCATGGCACCGCTCTTCCCCGTATTCCGCCATCATCTGGGCGACCACGGGGTTTCGCTCCGCGCGCTTGAACATTGCCGCGTTGTCGGAAAGGTGCAGGCCGTCGCCGCGTTTTTCCTTGCTCTTCTTGAGGCCGTAGGGCTGGCCCGCACCGCCGACGCAGCCGCCCGGAGGACGGAAATACCGAAGACAGCACCCCCGCAAACCGCTCCGACTCCGCCGCACAAAGCAGCAAAGGTCAAAATGACGGCACTGCGGGAAAAGCAGCCGAATGCAAAAAGCGCACCGGCCGCCGAAAGGGAATCCCGCTCCGCGATCTGACATTTTAATAACGATCTGACATTTTAATAACGATCGGAAGCATTTTGCAGGCAAAGGCCGTGATTTCCGTTCTTAACAAAAAGCAGTGCAGTGAGTTTTTTCACAAAAAATCACCGAAAAAGCTCCCTGCGTACCGCCTCGGACACTAAAATCCGCATGAAGCTAATGAAATAATATTCAAGCCAAAAAAGCATCGACCGAACGAAAGGCATGTCCCTTTCCCGGTCGGTGCTTTTTGCCGTCCTTTTCTGATATACGGCATGATTTATACGGTAGGGCGGCATTCTGATCGGCATATTCCGCTTACAAGCCGCATATTCGGTCGGCAGACACCGCAGCCGCTCCGCG
>ENA-OPDG01001528-OPDG01001528.1-human-gut-metagenome-genome-assembly--contig:-NODE-1528-length-15645-cov-4.359333_pt1 | contig 15645 bp, 17 predicted proteins | sample MGYA00241259_ERZ501498 | MGnify/ENA primary metagenome ERZ501498 (study PRJEB25962, sample SAMEA2042582) | human gut metagenome | biome: human gut; feature: human-associated habitat; material: faeces... | reverse complement strand
TCTGGGCGCGGAGATCCGCCGGAGCGGTGCTTAAGCCGTAAGGCGGGAATTGTGCGGTGTTGCCTTTGTTACCGGGACAGTGTCTCCCCCTACCCTGCCTTACTTTGCGGCTTCAATCAAATCCCGGAGGCTTTGCGCCTGCTCGATCAGCTCATTCAGGATCGCAACATCATTATCACGGCGCTCCTGAGACATCTTTCTGACGCCGCGCTTATAGCTGGTTGAACTCATTTTCTTAAAAATCTTATTGGCAACAGGCTGGATCGTCTTTTCCACAAAAGTCGCGCTTTCAGACTCGCTCTTTTGCTCCTTTTTCTCGACGCGCTTTGCCTCCTGATCCCTGGCCACATCCTTTGCGATCTCTTCGGCCTTCTCCGTATCATGCCGACTGACGGCGTCACGGTACTCCCCTACCCTGTTCTGCAGCAGGCGGATTGCGTTTTCACACTCCGCAAACGCAGTCTCCAGGCGCTCGTCCCGCTCATCCGGCTCGTTGGTTTTTCTGGCTCTGTCAATAGCCCGGATAAAGTCATAATGTACGCTGTTGCATTCCTGCAACAGGCGCTCCCGGGCATCGGTGTCACAGTTGCTCACATCAATCGCGCTCAGCAACAGATAGCACTGCGCAATTTTATGCTGCTCCTCCGGCTCCAGCGTGATATAGCCTTCACACTCCATGCGGGTCAGGAACTTGTTATCCAAAAGGCGAAGCAGTTCTTTATCCAGCTTTTCCTCAATGCGGAAATCACGGTCGATCTGCTTGGCTGTGGTTGCACTCACTTCCTTAATTGCCTTTTTAGCGTCCTTTTCCGTCATATTGAACGGCTCGTTCTGAAGGCAGACCACAAATTCTGCAACGGCCTTGCGGCGGATCTGTTCATCCGCAAAGCCGCCGCGGACCTGCAGGTTCGCACTGTATAAAAGCACCTTTTTTTCATTTTCCGAAAGACTGGTTGTGATCACATTGCAGTTTTTGATGGTGTTCCAGGTGGCGTCTCCTCTCTTTTCGAGGTACTCCATCGCGCGGTAGCGGCGCTCACCGGAGAGAAGGACATACACTGTTTTTCCATTTTCTTCCTGCGGAAACACCACCAAATTATGCATCAGGCCGTTGCGCTGAATATCCTCCGCCAGCTGCACAATATCCTCTTGGGTATCTGCCTGACGGAAGATTTCGTTGTCCGCGTTTACGCGAATATCGTACAGTGCAATATCCCGTGCTTCGTATTCAATGCTTTTATGCCCTGCGGTCAGATCACTGATAATTTTTCCTGCATCGCCATTATTGGAATCAATTTTGCCAAGCTCTGCATCCGTCGGGCGGGAACGTTTTACGATTTCCTTCTTTTTGGCGGGGCTTTTCATTCCCATATCATTTCACCTCCAGACGCTTTTTCAACTCTTCGTAGGCTTTCACATAGGCTTTTGCCACAGGCTGCGTTTTTGCCATATAGCACACAGGCAAAAAGCGGGAAATGGATGTTTTCACCGTCTTGCTTGTGGGAATTGCAACGCTGAACAGCGATGTGCCGAGTTCTTCCTTAAAATGCTCCTGAATCTTCTTGTCTGTTGCTGCGCTTTTGTCTACATTCACCAACAACACACCGGCACCCATCAGGTGAGAAGTGGAGCTTTGCTTCATCTTGTTGCATTCATAATAAAGGCGAAATGCCGATTCTTCGGAGTTATCCTCACAGCCGGCTGGAATCAGGATATAATCCGCTGCATAGATTGCATTGGAAAGCAACAGGCTGTCCCGCGTAGGCTGTGTGTCAATAAGAATGTAATCGTAATCATCACGTACCTGATTGAGGAAATAGTACAGAAAATCCCCCATACCGGAAACCTTCCTCGGATCACCGTCCTTCAGGCGCTCTGCATCGCCAATCAGCAGTTCAATGCGCTTATTGATTCGCGGTGTCTGCGCATCGCACGGGATCATATCCACATTTTCATACTGCGTTTCCACAATAAAGTCTCGCGTCTTGCTATGATACAAGAACCCGTCGAAAAGATTATAGAGTGCCTTGCCGTAAAATTCATCGCTTGTGATGCTCAAGCCGCCGCTGAGTGCTTTGGTGAGATTTCCCTGCGGATCAGTATCCACGCAAAGGACCTTTTTCCCTTCATCGCCCATCAGGTAGGCAAGATTGGAGGCTGTTACGGTTTTACCCGTGCCTCCCTTTTCAATGGCAATTGTAATAATTTTTGCAGACATTGAGCAATTCCTCATTTCTGTAAAGACTGTTATCTGTGGATGTGTCTGTCAATTCTTGTTGCTGTGAATTATTGTTCTGTAATTCTCTTGTAATCGATTTTCCATGCCTTTTTGCCATTTCTGGTTGTACGATTTTATCATACTTCAGTGGCTGAATATGTTGAAGCCTATACCTCACCACAAAATAGTTGCAGCCATCTTTTGCTGCTTATTGTGATTTCAATTATAACATAGATATAAGTAAAGTCAATTCTCTTTTCCGGGTATCATCCTGCCATAACGATATTTCAAGTCTATCAATTCTTGTTGCTGTTATTTAATATGTCTGCATTCGTATAGGCCATTTCTTTACATGCGCGCACCGCGCTTCACAGCACGGAACAGAGCTTGCTTACAAGGCAAACGGGCAGGGGCGAGCACTGCTCGCCCCTACAAAAGTTTTTCGACAGTCTGACAGAGTCAACACATCTTTCAATTCTTGTTGCTGTTCTCGGTTTGTATTTATTTGTCACTTATAATCTTTGTTTTTTCTTTACAGCAAAAAGCAGCAGCCTGCATGTTGCAGGCTGCTGCCAAATAATACTTATACATCCTCAAAGACAGACATATCAAACTTAAACACTCCCGCCGGATCCAACGATGCGAGCTTCTGCTTGCCAGCCGCGATGATCAAAGCACTGTTTTCAATCGTATCGTTATAAACAACCGTGCGATAATACTGTGCAGACTTCCTTTCGGTTGCTTTTTCAAACATCTCCGTAAATTTTACACACAGTCCCAGGGCCCATGTTTTCAGACCGGCATTGTCATGGATGATTCGGTTTAAAGAATCCAGTGTTTCCTCCGCTTGGTCACACTTGTTGATGTTTGTCAGGATCTTAGCCGTGTATGTGAAAATATCATTGCAGATATTTTTCTCGTTGTCTGTCAGCTTATCCTCATACGAAGCGTAGTCTGCTTTGTTTCTGATCTCCGTAGTTGCTTTTCTATACTTCATTTTCAAAATATCTGTGCTAAATGGCTCTGTAATATGCTGGGCTGCTTTTTCCGCACTCTGGGTTTTCTTCTTTCTGGAATCCCTTACAATTTCGTCATCGTGCGTATTTCTATCATGATAAGAGCGGACATCCCTCATTTCCGCTTTTGTCTTGTATTTGATGAAAATATACAGGTATTCATATTTGCGAACACCGCGCTTGCGCGCCGGGGCATAGTCAAACCAAAGATCCGTCATCTCATTGATTTCTTTCTTAACGGTCTTTAAAACATTCTTTTCAAACTCTGTAAAAGTCTTGTACTTTTCAGACAGCGGTTTTTCCCGGTCAAACTTTTTCTTGTCGGCAGATGCCGGATCCTTTTTCTTTTTGCTCTTTGTGGACTCTCTCTCTGCCTCTGTGGGTGCAGAAAGCAGACCTTTAAACTCATCAATATTGAATTTTTTATACTTATAACCCGTCAGCTCGTCGCGCTTTGAGGAGAACTTATTCAGGATCTCATCATTTACCGGCTGGAATACAAGGCCGTTCGTATAGCCATAGTCTCTGTTTCCATTGTCATAGGAGAGTATGATTTCATAAACGCGCATAGAGTAAGTGCTTTTCATCATCAGCAGATATTCGATGCTGTAAGAGGTATAGTTGCTGGTAAGCTGCGCAATATCCTTCCAGATGTCCTGGTTAAAGCGCAGGCGAATCTCTTTCTTGTCGAAATCGACCTCAGAACCTTTTTGCAGCCAGGAAATGGAGCGATACACCTTACTGCCGGGTTCTTTCTTGACCCAGAAGGTACGATTTTCCAAATTTTCTATAGTTTCCTTCAGATTCAGCGCATAGGTCGTATCCACCGTGCGCACTCCGGTCAACTTGGCAAAATCGTTGAAAGTGATCGAATAATATTTGGATGCATCCTTATCATTTTTCTGGTCGATTTTAGACATGAGCATAAAGAGAACCTTTTGCTCATTTCTGGGCAGAGAGTACTTTGTCCGCTGGATCAGGTCATTACTTTTGGTAATGTAAGAGCCAAAGCCGCCAGGGGAGTGCTGCCATTTCGCAATCGCTTGCTTTTTTTCGCGGACCTCATCATCAGAAAGGACCTCTCCAACTAAAGATTCCTCGTTTTCATCAATGGACGAATTCGTTTTGTTCATATCCATTACTTATAGCTGTACAAGGAGGGGCTTAAAATAATTACGATAAACAGCTATATATTCCTTTCGTTAGATGTTACAATACAAATAGGTACACAAATATCATTATACTGATAATATTACTATACTATTTGCCGACTGTCAACGAAAAATGTTTGGAGCTTTTCTATTTTTTTAATTTTGCTTTTTTCTCTTTTACAATTATTTATATTATATCTTACTTTTTACTTATTTATTATAATATGTAGAAAGAGAGGTTTCCACATGTCAACGGAGAGGAAAAAACACTTGGCAAAAGAGATTTCCACACCGGATGCAAGAGGTTTAAAAGGCTGTAGAAAGAGATTGCTACAGCCCAATCAGCCAAAATAAGCATGTAGAAACCTCTTTTTTGCCGTGGAAGAATCTCTGCTTTCAAAGTTTTTTCTGTATACTGCCTGTTGCGGCTACAAATTGTGCAGGGGGGAAATCTCGCTTTTGCGATAGCGGGAGAGCATTGCCGTGCAAACATAGGTGGAGAGTGCGATAGCTGATTTTTCCGGTGTAGAAACCTCTCTTTGTGCAAGCAACGGAAAACGCCGGTGCTTGAATTAGGATAGTATGCATAGGGGCAGGGGAAAGAGTGAAACAAAAATTTTCCCTTCCGCGTGTGTAGAAACCTCCTTTTGCTGCTGCGAGTGATCTCCGCAGTAGGAGGTGCTCAACTTTTTCCGGTGTAGAAACCTCCTTTTAGAAATTGCTTCAAAAACACTATATATTGGTGTTGTGGATCAACTGACATACTTGTTCTTGCACAAAGAGAGGCTATATAGGCAGAGACAGGAAAGGTAATAGTGGCGAACCAAGAGGTTACTACACATAAACAGCGTAAGATTATTAAACAGAATAATAGGCGATATACCGATATATAGCAGGGCTGCGAAAAAGGAATTATCTGCACTAAAAAGAGGTTTCTACATCAAAAGAGCGAAAGAAAAGAGGAAAAAACACAGCCATGTACAGAAGGGTACTACCAAAGCAGCGTAGTGATAAAAGAATGTAAAACCACAATATATAGATATAGAGAAGAAAATAGCACTTGAAAAACCAAAAAAGCTGGGAGAGAAGATAGTAAAAATTGGAAAAATCGTTACAAATAAAGTACAATAAGGAAATATTGTTGTAATATATACGATATGTACATAGTGCAATGCAAAGATGATCCAGAGAGGTCCATAGTGGTGCAAAGTATGGCATAATGCAAAGTAAACATTTTTTTCGGTAATGAGATGTAGAAACCTCTCTTTTCGCTGGACTTCCCGACTTTTTGATGAGAAAACCTCTTTTTGACGGACTTATCCACTTTTTCGGCAGTAATCTACAGGGATTGCGGGCTTAATGTACTTACATAAGGTGGATAAAAAGGATAGGGAGCGGCTGTATAAGATACAATTTAATATACTAATGGGATAATATATGAAAAATATACAAATTGGCCCACACAATCTGTTCCCAAAAGGGAAATTACCCGATTGTTAAAGTGTAGAAACCTCTCTTTTAGGTGGGAGGGGAAGCCTTCGCAACACGAAACAAGCTGAATTTGAGAATGAACCTTGCAATAGGTAGAAAGCCGGATTATCGCCCCGTAGGTTATATGGCACATGCCGAAGGAAGAAAAAGCATAAAGCAAACACCATCCAATAAGGTAAGGGTTATCTCAAGAGGGGAGGGGACTGGCAGCAGGATTGGGTTTGCGTCTGCTATAAAGGCATACAGCATTTGGGAAAGTTTCGATATGCTATAGCAGCGAGAGCAGTCGCCTTGGCAGTCAAGAGATCTCTTAGCGAACATAACAAAAAATCGAAAATAAAGTTACAGCAACAGGAATTGACGGAAAATGAAGCACGATGAATTTTTACAAGTAATCAGAAGCCCTTTTCATTTTGCCACTTGCGATGCCGTACTCGGGGGGTGTAAAATAGTAGACATAAGTAAGCCACTGCAGTGGCGCAGACTGTCGAAAAAAGTGCGTTCACCCCTTGGCCCCTCTGCGAGGGGGCTCCGCCCGCAGGCGGTTGGGGAGAGAACTGTACAGCTGCCCGAAATATTTCGGACTATGGCAAGGTTTTCTCCCTCCGCCCCCTCGGGGCACCTCCCTCTGCGAGGGAGGTTTTTCGACAGCCTGAGCCGCTACAGCGGCAGGGCATATAGCGACAGGGGATGTAAGGTATGAAACGAATTTTGATCATTGATGGGCAGGGCGGCGGCATGGGCGCACAGCTTGCAAAGCTGCTGCTGCCTAAGCTGCCTGCGGATTGTGAGCTGCTGGCAGTGGGCACGAATGTGCTGGCAACCAGCGCCATGCTGAAGGCGGGTGCAGTGCGCGGTGCCACCGGGGAAAATGCGGTGGTGTACAACGCCGCCAGAGCCAATGTTATCCTTGGGCCCATCGGTATCTTGATGGCCAACGGAATCATGGGAGAGGTTTCTCCCAACATGTCGGTGGCGATTTCCGGCAGTGAGGCAGCCAAGGTTTTGATCCCGGCGTCCGGCTGCGGGATCTTTGTGGCGGGCACGCAGGATTGCCGCCTTGACGAGTATCTGCAAAATGCCGTAGCACTTACGCTGCGTGCGCTGGACGCATGACGCCGCTGGCAACAGCCGCCGCCCCGATCCTGCAGGCCGCACAGTTGGCCGCAGAAAACGGCCCGGCGTTGCTGGCCATTGACGGGCGTTGCGGCAGCGGAAAGTCTACACTGGCGGAATTTCTGGCGGGGCAGCTGGGCTGCCGGGTAGTGCATACCGATGATTTCTATCTACCGCTTACTGCGCGCTGCGCGAACTGGCAGGAGAAGCCCGGCGCGAATATGGATTTCATTCGGCTGCGAAACGAGGTTCTGCAGCCGCTTTTGTGCGGCAAAACGGCGCTCTATAATGCATACAGCTGTGCGGCGGGAGCTTTCCTGCCGTCTAAGCCGTTTGCTGCCGCGCCACTGACGATTCTGGAGGGCAGCTACAGCCTGCATCCGGCGCTGCAGACTGACTTTGCGGTGCGTGTGTTTGTTACCTGTCCGCCCGATGTGCAGGCGGCGCGCCTGCGGGCGAGAGAAGGCATACGCTACACAAATTTTGTGCAGCGGTGGATCCCGCTGGAGGAAGGGTATTTTGCTGCCCATGATCCAGCCGCACGCTGCAATTTTGTACTGGACACGGCGGAGATTTTTGTGTAATATAGTAAGCGGACCTATGGCATAACTGCATGGTTCCCGCTATAGTGGGCTTGAAGGATGCAGGAATGCCCTTATGAAAAAGCCAGGAAGGCAGTGCCCAGAAGGGTGCGCGGTTCAAACTTTTTGATAAGGGTGATATGTTGTGAAAAACCAGAATACAAAAAAATTGGCTTATGCAGCGCTGTTTTTGGCGCTGTGCCTTGTGCTGCCCATGCTGACGGGCCAGATTCCGCAAATTGGCAGCATGCTGCTCCCGATGCATATTCCGGTGCTTTTGTGCGGCCTTGTCTGCGGCTGGCAGTACGGTGCAGCGGTGGGCTTTGTTGCGCCGCTGCTGCGCTCGGTCCTGTTCGGGATGCCTCCGATGTATCCGGTGGCTATTGCGATGGCCTTTGAGCTGCTGACCTACGGCCTTGTTATCGGGCTGGTACACCGCCGCATGGCTCAAAAGGGCGCGGCAGGGGTGTATGCAGCGCTGCTTACGGCCATGGTAGCGGGGCGGCTTGTCTGGGGCGTGGCTGAGGTCGTGCTGCTGGGCTTGGGCGGCAAGGCGTTTACCGTTCAGGCGTTCTTGGCGGGCGCACTGCTCAATGCCGTGCCGGGCATTATCGTGCAGCTGGTTCTGATCCCCGCTGTGATGGCGGCCCTGCAGAAGGCTGGAGCCGTTAAAGAATACGCCGAATAAGGCCGTTTGCTGAGAGGCTGCGCAGGAAGCGCAGCCTTTTTGCTGTGTGCGGCTGTATTGAAGCTCACTTTGCACGATACAGCAACAGGAATCGCTCGCCCCATATTTTCGCAAATGAAAACAAAAAAGCTTGCAAGTACAGGCATTTTAGCCTTATCTTGCAAGCTTTTGTTGTTGCAGCGGGGAAAGTGGCCGACAGCCGCTGTCTGCTGCTAGAGGAGCTCAGCCATACTGATCTGATCGACCAGCCAGCTTTCCTGTCTTGCCTCATGGATCACATCGCCTGGCTGGCTGTGCCCGACCAAAAAGGGAGAGGCGGGGTCGTGCATACGCATATTCTGCGCTACAGTCACACGGCTGGCGTTGGCGTAGCAGTATAGGCAGCCGTGACCGCAGGTATTGTAGGCACCGATATCCGCCGTAAGGCAGCAGGCGCACTCCTTGCGTGCTGGCTTTTGCGGGGGCAACCGCAGGGGACGGTGCAGCGCGGCCTCGAAAGTCTGTTGTGTCATGCAGCCGCTGCAATCGGCACCATAGCGGGCCAGCGCAGTGCCCTCGGCGCAGGGTCGTATCATCATGCCGTATTTTTTGCCGATTTCAATAAAAGCCTTTCCCAATGTTTCGCGCTCAGTGAGTGGGACGCTTTTCACCAGCGGAAAATTCCGCCGTACCTTCTCATAAAGGTCGATAAAGCTGATCACACAGGTTCTGGTATAGCCGGAAAGCACAGATGCCATCTGCTCGAATTCAGCGATATGTCGCGCAGCTGTGTAGGTGTCGGAAAGAAAAATGGGGTCATACCGCCATGCGATACAATCGGGACCGACAATTTTTGACAGGGTGATAAAGTCCTGCAAGACCTGCGCCTTCGGCGGTACATGCGGCTCTATCTCCGGTCCGTAGGGGGTGATCGTGACAAACCAGTACTGCCCATAGGGGCGCAGCAGCTCCATGCGGGGGAGCATCGGTGCAGGATTTTTGGTGCAAAAGCCGATCAGGTCCACCACATCCGGGTTGATGGCATACCGCGTGACGGACTGCGGATCATAAGGGTTTCGCACCAGCACAAACCCTGCACGCAGGCGGTTGGCAAACCACGTGCTGTAAAAGCCAGGTATATCGGTGCGGAAACCTGTTTGCAAAATCATAAAATGCCCTCCTGCTGGTGCAGCATGCAGCTTGCCGATTCTATACAAATTATAATACCATGCTGCAGAGGATTGCAAGGAGGCTGAGCGCCGCAGCAAAATTCTTCTTTTTAGATGGTTCGTCTCTTAGGCCTCGATGGCTTTCTAACGGGCGTAGTGGGACAGCGTCTCTCCTATGGTGCGCTTGAACAGGCGGGTAGGGTACAACCGGGATACCTACCTCCTGTGCCGCCTGTGTGATTGTGTAGTGATGATACCGGAGCAGGTTCGCCGCAAACTGGATGCGGGTCAGGGTCACATAGTCGGTCAGGTTGCTGTGCACTTCCCGGTGGAGCTGGTCGGACAGATAAGAGCGGCTCAGGTTGAAGAGGGCAGCCAGCGTGGAAAGGGTCAGGTACTCCTTCAGATGCAGGTTGATATAGTGGATGATATTGCGGATGAGCACCGAATAGCCGGCGGTAGAGTACCGCGCCACCCGGTCGCAATATTGCTGCAGCATCTCGACCACAAGGGCCTGCTCTTGCTGCTCGGTGGTGATTTCACCGGCGGCGAGCAGATAATCGTTATAAAGGGTATCAAGGTAAAAGGCGTGCACCTCGGCCCGCTCTGCCTCCATGCGTAGCAGGGCATTCAGGGCAACGGCGCGGAAACGGACGGTGGTGGTCTTGGTATGACCCTTGCGCCCGGGGATGGTTACGCCGTGAAAGCTCTGCAGCGCCTGCATCGCAAGCTCAGCATCATCGTGGTTGACGGCGTCCAGCAGATGATTTTCCAGCGCGTAGCGGTCCTCCAGCATCTGGGTGCTGAGGACGGGCTTTTCCGGCAGCATACACTGCCTTGGCAGATCGGCAGATTCGGGGGAAAGATCTGTGTAGTTTACCCAGTGGGTGCGGAAGGTGCTGCAGTTCATCGGTGCCAAATTTTTCTACAATCTGGACAAAAAGACGCTGGCCCAGATGGAGACCGAGCTGAAGGAAAAGCGCGGCTGATTTACTGTAATAAGGCACGGGAAGTTTTTCCGGGGGGCTCCGGAAAAGCCTCCCGCGCTTTTTGCGGTGCGCCGAGAATGAGTGCCTCCTGCGTGTTGAAAAGCACAGCGGGAACATGGTACAATTATCAAACCAAAGCACAGTACGATGGGGGAAGGAGAATAAGCACATGACAATTTTGATCGATGCAGACGGCTGCCCGGTGGTCGATCTGACCCTGCGGAGCGCAGGGAAAAAAGGTGTGCCGGTTGTGATTCTGTGCGATACATCCCATCGTATCGAGCGGGAAGGGGCACAGACGCTGGTATTTGACAAAGGCGCTGACAGTGTGGATTTTGCACTCGTCAACCGGGTGAAGCCCGGGGACTTGGTTGTGACGCAGGATTACGGTCTGGCCAGTATGTGCCTGGCAAAATGCGCGCGGGTGCTGAACCAGAACGGTTTGGAATATACGGCGGATAATATAGATGCGCTGATGCTGCAGCGGCATGAAAACAAAAAGCTCCTTCGCGCCGGCAAGCATCCAAAGGGGGCTGCAAAACGCACAAAAGAGCAGGATATCCGGTTTTGCGATGCGCTGGAACGGATTTTAGGCGGCACATCCGGCAATCAGCAGACGGAATATAAAAATGTGTCATTTGCAAGGCAATAAAATGTACAATGTGCATTTTTTACAGGTGAATGGTAATTACAGAGCGTAGCTATGTGAAAAAATCGAAAAGAAGAAATGTGCTTTTTGGGTGGATTTGTGCAGAAATGTACACTTTTCAGGGCGGCAAAACAGCACATTTTTGCCGATATTGCCGCTTGCTACATGAAATGTGCGATTTGCTATAAAATTATACGATATATCGGTATAATCTACCTTTCGGAATGTGACATTTGGCACATGCTATGCGTAAAGAAGCTGCACACCGCCATAAAGAGTCTATGGGGGTGAACATAGTTTAGCTGCAGAGAAATGGGATACGGTACGCAATTCCGGCACGGTAACGCTGCTTTGAGTTGGTTACAAAAGTTTATGCGGAATGCTCCGCATAGCAATGCATACTGGTTGGAAGCGCAATACAACAGATTCCTGGGTTTCAAAATACAACAATTTCCGGGAGACAAAAATGAACCCCGGAAAATGTTGTACTCTGCGTATTGAAAACACAGGTGAATTGGGCGCTTGTTCGATGCCTACTGGTCCGCAATAGCAAAATAAGGATACAAATCAAGGCGTACAAAAGAAAGAAAAGCGCAAGCAGTATATCCTTGCCCTGCAGAGAGAATGGATTCCGGTATTCTTCCGCTGAAAGCAAAATAACAGGGCTAATTTTCCGGATTTTCCCTTGTGATTTGGTGGCGCGATAAACTATAATAAGCATAAGGCAAGCAAATGCGATGCCGGTAACAGATACTGCGCAGGCAAGTGAAGGGAAAAAACGCAATGAAGATGCTTTTCAAGCAACGGATGTTCTCCTGGTTCGACAGCTATGATATTTACGATGAATATGGGAATACCCTGTTTGTGGTCAAGGGTCAGCTTTCCTGGGGGCATTGCCTGAGAATCTTTGATGCGGCGGGCTGCCCGGTTGGCTGCGTCAAAGAAAAGATATTTACATGGATGCCCCAATTTGAGCTCTACACAGGTGAGGATGATTATGTGGGGTGCCTGAGTCGGGAGATGACGCTTTTCCGGCCCAGCTACCATATCGACTGCAATGGCTGGCGCATTGAGGGCAGCTTTTGGGAATGGGACTATGACATCCTTGCCCCCAGCGGACATACCGTGGCGCATATTGCCAAGGAGCTTTGGAATTGGACCGATACATACACCATTGAGGTTGCCGACCCAAGAGATGCCCTCTGCGCGCTGATGGTCGTGCTTGCGATCGATGCAGAGAAATGCTCGCGGAATAACCATACCTGACAGGCTGCACACAAAAAATACTCCCTTATTCTGCTGCGCACGCAGCAGGATAGGGGAGTTTTCTGGTTCGTGAAGCAGCACGCCGGTGTATAAAGACCGTATGGAGCTGCACAGCAAAAAGGAAAAAACAACCAATGAAAACATCTAAAACGGCAGTTATCGGCTGTGGTATTACAAGCTGACTCTCTCGGGCGGTGACCCCGACAGTGTACGAGAAATGGCCGAAACGCTGTTTGCGGGCCGCTGCGTGGATGGTGATATTGCCCTGTGCGAGGCCACGCTCTCGACCCAGTGCTTTTTAAAATTGGTCGAGCTTGGCGTGCCGTTCCCCCGCAACCGCTACGTCGAGTACATCGGCTACAAGACCGCCCACGGCGGCAAAAGCCGCGGCAGCGCACTGTATACCGATCTGACGGGCGGCACCAAGCCGTTTGGACAGCTCCCCGACACCTTCACCTTTGCCTTTGACGAGACCGAATCCCCGCTGATTCAGGAGCTGTGGTTCGAGGATGGTACCTGCCGCACCGCTTGGCGCGCCCCGCGCCCCATCCCCGAGGATGACGACTTCTTCGAGAACGTCTGGCGCAGCTACCGCGAGACAGGGAACATTGACTGAATAGAAGGTTCTGCTTGGCCTGATAAACACAACACTAGTATATCATGAAAACGAATATCCCGGGCCTCATTACATGCGATGCAGAAGCGCTAAATCATGGAGCGTATCCCTGCTATCGACCTGCTTGCATACATCTGCATCCTGATACCGGCAAAACGATACGGCATCGTTTTGATAGTAGGGAATCAGTCTGATTTGCTCATCAACGATTCGTTCTTTCATATCTGTACACCGGCCAATGCTAGAAACTTTTTGTCGGACTGGATACCCTGCGTCAGGAATACGCCGTCCCGGAACAGTGCGTAGGTCGTGACGGGTGCGGATACATTCTGTGCGGCTTCTTTGTCGGTGATGTGGATGGCCCGGAACGGGATGTTATTCTGCTGCGCGGCCTGCTGCACCTTCGGCACCCAGTAATAGGTAAAGGGACACTGATCGGTGTAGTAGAGGACGAAGCCTTCTCCATCGGCTTTAGGGTGCTTAGCGCAGTTCTTGAATTTCGGCAGTGCTGTATCGGCGTTGAGCGGGAGGCACATGAGGGTGATTCCACAGTCCGAGACATCTGCGACTTCAAATCCCTTGTGGGACAAAAACTTGGGGTCGGCGAGAAATTCCCGCTTGCGTCCCTCGGCGCACAAAATGCAGATGCCCTTTTTGCCCTGCGCTCTTGCATCGCTGAGGCATTTTTCCAGCAGGTCATTTGAGCAGCCGTGCCCTTTCATGGAACCGGAGACCCACAGGCAGTTGATGTACAGCCAGCCGTCCGCTGTAATGGGCACCCATGCGTTTTCTGCCGGGATGTACTCGATAAAGCACTTGCCGCGCTCAACACTGCGGTAGAAAACAAGCCCCTCAGCAAAGCGCTGCTTGAGCCATTCTTTTTTGGCAAGGCTCTGCTTGCCAGACATCGCGCAGCAGATATGCTCCTTGTCGATGTTCTCTTTGGTGATTTGGATGTAGTCCACAGGTGGCCTCCTTGCAGAAAAGGCGCAGCATGCCCCAGCCTCTGGGGCACACTGCGTCTTGAGCGTCTGGTGAAATAGTGTTTATACGAATTACTATATGCCAAACAGCTCGTATTGTCAATAGAGCGTTAAAAACTGCGTTACAAAGTATGATGACAGTGGACATTGCTGCAAGCACAAAGAACATCCTGTGCAAGGCGGCACATGCCTGACAGAGAAGCGGCGGAATCTGCAGACCGCACGAACCGTAAATATTTCATGAAATTTCGCAACAAGCAATTTACTTGGCGCGAGTTTGTGATACTATAAAGAAAATACGGAGCTGCAGGGGATAAGAAATGAACTCGCGGGCAGGTTGGCATAGCGTACCCAGCAGGCAAACGGTGGAATGGAGTTGTGTTGTGATGAAAATTCGTAAGGCAGAAGAAAAGGACATCCCAAGAATTATGGAGCTGCTGGGTCAGGTGCTGCAGATCCATGCAGAGATACGCCCGGATGTGTTTATCCCCGGCACCACAAAATACACCGCCAGCGAACTGAAGGAACTGCTGGAGCAGGAGGATAAGCCTATCTATGTTGCAGCCGACGAGGATGATGTGTGTATGGGGTATGCTTTCTGCCAGCTGAAAGAGCAGCCGTTTTCTACCAATATGGTACCGTTTAAGGCACTGTTTATTGATGATCTGTGCGTTGACAAGCAGACGCGCGGACAACATATCGGGGAAAGCCTGTTTGAATATGTGAAGCAGCAGGCAAAAAAGCTTGGCTGCTATGAAGTCACCTTGAATGTCTGGGCAGGGAACACATCAGCCGAAAGCTTCTATGAGAAGATGGGTATGAAAACAAAGGAACGGCAGATGGAGTATATTCTGTAAAGATAGAATGATGGAAAGGGTTTGCGTCAGCAAGCCAGCAGACGAAGTGTGAAGCGGGCACAGTGGCCCATAAAGAACAGGAGGGGCAAACGCCATGAAGGAAAACAGAAAGCTGCTAAAAGAAGTGCTCAAGGACATCCGCCATGATATGAGCGATGAGGAAGTGTTAAATCTGCTGGCAGACAGCAAAATTTCAGTTAGCCCCGAAAGCGAAAAGGAAAAGTATACGCTGGGGCAGCGTGCTGCGGATGTAATAGCAAAATTCGCCGGTAGTTGGGCATTTATCTTTTCCTTTACCGGCGTTTTAGTTCTTTGGATGATTGTCAATACTCTGCTGGCGGCCAAGGCGTTTGACCCATATCCGTTTATTCTGCTGAATTTGGTGTTGTCTTGTGTGGCGGCAATTCAGGCGCCGCTTATTATGATGAGTCAGAACCGGCAGGAGGAAAAGGATCGACGCAGAGCGGAAAATGATTATAAGGTCAATTTGAAAACCGAAATTATGATTGAGGATCTGTACGATAAAGTGAATGCTATTCTTGCTAAGCAGTCGGCACTGGAAAAGCGGCTGCAGACTGAGGATAAAAACGGCAGGGTATAGAAGCATAGGAAAATAAAAACATCCCGTCTACGAGTCAAGCGCACGTGTTTACATAAGTGTACTTGTGGCAGACGGGATGTTGCTGTTTTATTTACAGTACAATAAAGGTGCAGGTGGCAGCAGGCAGGGTCAGCTCACCGGCAGCGGCGGCAACCGCAGACTGCTGTTGGCTTCGCTGCACAATCGTGATTTCGTTGTGTGGACAGGGCATTTCGTGTCCCTCCTCGTATTATAAAGTAGTAGTTATTAGAGTCCCTCTCCAAGGACAAAATGCT
>ENA-OPDG01001525-OPDG01001525.1-human-gut-metagenome-genome-assembly--contig:-NODE-1525-length-15661-cov-9.231770_pt1 | contig 15661 bp, 19 predicted proteins | sample MGYA00241259_ERZ501498 | MGnify/ENA primary metagenome ERZ501498 (study PRJEB25962, sample SAMEA2042582) | human gut metagenome | biome: human gut; feature: human-associated habitat; material: faeces... | reverse complement strand
CATGGAGGACGATTTCAAGCTCTGCAAGCTGGCGTTTCTCTACGCCTATGATTGCATCGCAAGCCGATGCAGGCAGATCCGTACCCAAAAGGAATATTCCGCAAAGGCTCTTCGGGAGATGTGCAATTCTTATGGCTGGGGCTTCTGCCGCGGCCTGTCTGCCGCTTTCCAAAAGCAGGAGGCCGAACACCAGGAATGGGGATTGGTCATGGTCGTGCCGCAGGCGGTCGAGGACGCCGTTTCCAAAATGAAGCGGAGCAGTTATAAGATCTCGTCCACAAGCAGCATGAACCGCCAATATGCCGCCATGGGCTATGCGGATGGGCAGGAATTTGATATGCGCCGCCGGCTGGAGCCTTCGGCGTAATTCTTTACTCCTGACCGCCAATAAAGGGTTTGCGGATGCGTGATAATTATGGTACAGTAGCTTCGTGAAAGGAGCCGATATCTATGCCACATGTTATCTCGGATCGTGACTTCAGCAAGCTGATAGAAGCCCATGCAGGAAAGCCTACTATGGAGGATGTCTATACAAAGCTTGCAGAAGCGGAAACCGACATTCAAACGGGAATGGTGTCCGATGCCATGGAAGGGCTGCGTATGCTGCGGGATAAATACGGCCTGTGAGGCAGAAAATACCGTATACCTTATATGGCTCTTTCATGGTAGACAGGAACACGAGAAATTGATATAATTAAGCAAATTGTTTCTTGTTTTGGGAGGTTTAGTATGCCATTACAGGGAGACCAGTTGAGCCGCATGACGATTCGCGGCTTCAAATCCATCAAAAACTGTGATATTTCTTTCGGGAAAATCAATGTGCTCATTGGTTCTAACGGAGCGGGAAAGAGCAACTTTATTTCGGCCTTTTCCTTTCTCCAGAGTATTCTGTCTAAAAATCTTCAGGTGTCTGTGGGACAGAGCGGCTTGAGTTCTCTTTTATATAATGGCCGGAAAGTGACCGAGGAGATTGACTTTGAGGTGTTTTTTGGGCAGAACTCTTATGGCTTCGTTCTGGTGCCTACCGATGATAACCGGTTGATCTTTCAAAAGGAATACTTCGGTTATCATGGTGGTTGGGACAATGAAAGCAACATTGGACGCGGGCATAGTGAATCCCAGTGGGAAAACGGCGCCCATAACGGAATTGACGATTACGTTGTCCCAACCCTGCGCAAGCAGAATTGGCGGGTGTATCATTTCCATGACACGGGTAAGGGCGCCAGAGTCAAGCAGGAGCATAACATTTCCAATAATAAAATGCTGCTGTACGATGCGGCAAACCTTGCCGCATTCCTTTACCGGTTAAAAAACTTTTTCAAGCAGAACTACGATGAAATTGTGGAAACGATCCGTCTGGTCGCGCCTTATTTCGATGACTTTGTTTTGGAACCCCAGGAGGGTAATGAAGAGCAAATCGTTCTGCGGTGGCGCCAGGCCGGCTGCGAAGATATTTTCAATGCTTCTCAGCTTTCGGATGGTACTCTTCGCTTTATCTGTCTGACAACGCTTTTGCTGCAGCCCCATGAGCTGCAGCCAGCTACCATCATCGTTGATGAGCCGGAGCTCGGCCTGCATCCCTATGCAATCACGATTTTCTCTGAGATCGTGCGGCAGCTTTCCAATGAAAAACAGATCATTATATCCACGCAATCTGTAGAGTTGCTGAACGAGTTCGATGTGGAAGATGTCATTGTCGTTGACCGGAGTGATACCGGTTCTGAGTTCAGACGGTTAGATCCGGAGCAGCTCAAGCTGTGGCTGGATGGTGACTACACGCTGGGTGACCTCTGGAAGAAAAATGTTTTGGGAGGTAGACTCTCAAAATGAAAACAATCTACATTTATTGCGAAGGCCCCACAGAGGAGTCGTTCATCAATGCGGTGCTGTACCCTTATTTTCTCGGTATGGGCATTTATGTCTGCCCCATCGTTTGCGAGACGAGACGGGATGCCAACAGAAAGTATCGTGGCGGTGTAAGCCGTTATGCAAAAGTCAAAAACGAGCTCATGATCCTCTGTAAGAGTCATCCGCATGAGTATGTAACGACCATGTTTGACTATTATGCGATGCCCAGCGACACGCCCGGTATCTCCGATACCACACCAGACATCTTTGAGCGAATTGGGAAAATTGAATCCATCATCAATGAAGATATCGGTGAGCGCAACTGCAGATTCCATTTCATGCTTCATGAATTTGAAGGCATCCTGTTCTCTGAGCCGAATACATTCCATTTGATTGCCAATGATGGGATTGTTGGTGAAATTCAGCGGATCCGAAACGATTTTGAGACGCCGGAGCATATCAATAATTCGCCGGAGACTGCCCCTTCGAAGAGATTGGAGGCATTGATTCCCGGCTATGCGAAGGTAAAGAACGGGACACAGCTTTCTGAGGCGATGGGGCTCGGTGCGATCATGGCGCAATGTCCGCACTTCAAAAAGTGGATCGAGGATATGGTAGCATGGTGAAAGAAGAAAGTGCGATCCTGCCCGCACAGGAACTACGCTCTCTGCCTCCTGAACAGTCCCTTTCCGCCAAATTGCTGGCGGCTCGGAATGACCGGAAGCGCGGTGCGCAATATCTGACGGCGGGACAGGTTCTATCCGACATGGATCGTGCCGTAGCGCGGGGCTCCTTGCTCTGAGAACTCAGCTTCGCTTGGAAGGAAAACATTCTTTTCAAACATTTGGGTCCCCTGACCCGTAAAAAAGAATCGCTGCCGCATGGCAGCATATTGCGAAGGACGTACAGACTTGAAAAAAGTCTGTGCGTCCTTTTTTATTTTAGGAGGATGATATGAAACCCACCTATTCAGATGCCGGGAAACTGGCGTGGTATCCGGACATCGCCTGCCCCGTCTGCGGCGGTGATGTCAACTCATGGGATAAGCGATGCAGCCGTGCGCTGGGTTACCGGCAGATCGTATGCGAGGGCTGTATCTCAGAGGAGTATCAGGTCACGGTGGAAAATCTGCGCTATGTGATGGAAAACCACTTTGGACTGGTTCCGTGTCCGGGGATATGAGCATGGAACAGAATCAACTGACCCGGGATCTCTATGCCGCAGGCTACACGCGGGAGGATCACCCCTCCTTCGTGTATTGGAGTGACTGGCAGAATTTCGGCTATCTCTTTGAGGCTCTATTGAAGTTTACATGGGAAACTCCATGCGGCCTTTTGGTCGATGGCAAAAGTGATCTCGGCCGGGACCTTGCCTGCTGCGATGCTTCTTTTCAAGGTATCGATTACTGCCCGGAAAATGACAATCCACTGCTGCGCTGTCCCTATGAACGCAAGGACTGTCCACACAGCATCAGCGGCTCTCCTGTCCCTCTCTGCCCCTGCCACACCCCTGGCAAACGGTATTCTTTCGAGCAAAGCGCCGAGAAGGTGGAAACGGAGAGAAGTGAGAGACAGCACCGGCAATACATGGAGATTACCGGCGGGGCCTACTGTGCCTGTGTGGTAGGCTGCAATGGCTATGAAGGAGGCCGTGTCGAAATCAAATACGATGTGGAGCAGTGCATTCGCTGCCGCTGCCAGAATCCTGTCTGCGTCATTCGCAAGCAGGAGCGGGACCTGAGCCGCGCCAATATCTTTTATGATGTGCGCCGCACATGGATTACCCGCATTGGCTTTCTGGAGGAAAAGAAAGTACAGGTGACAAAGGGCGAGCGTGTGTTTCCCCATCCTGTGGCCCGAACGGACGCGGAGATCTGGCTGGAAATGAAAAAAGCGCACTTCAACCCGCTTTGGAGCAGTTCTGTGATCGACTCCCCGCACCTGACACCAGAGGATTGGCGGCAGACATTTTTCAGCAAAATGCACCGCCGGTACGGGGAGTATGATTACTTTGAATTTCACTATGATGTGGAGAATATCCGCATTGCCAAAAGTGAACAGAGAGATCTGCTGCAAGACCTGCGGGATGTGGCGGACGGCTTGGAGGTCGTCCATGCAGTCGATCTCAAAAAGGAGCAGGCCGCCAAAAAACGGGAATCCCGGCAGCGGCGCAGGGAGCAGAAGGAGCGGCGGCTGAATAAGCCGCGCTCTCCGGCTCCACCCAAGGAGGAACAGCTTACATTACTGACAGAGGAGGAACATTTCAGCAATGGCGATCAAACTGGCTGAACAGACGAATGGGCCCCATATTTTCATGCGGCTCCGTCTGGACAGCGGCCGTGTCGAGGAAATCGACGCTTACACCACAGAGAAAGGCTGGCACTATGTTACCAGCGCAGACCGCACCCCGGAGGTGCGGCTGCGAATCATTGCGGCGTTTCATACGCTGTATTGACCTGCTTTCCATACATTTCAAGGGGAGGATGCCGTTTTTCGGCGTCCTCCCCCCATTTACAAAAAGGATGTGATTTGAACATGAAATACGAATATTACCCGAAAAGACGGACGGAGCAGGAGCGCAGAGAGCTGAATGAGCAGATTCTCCGCCTGCTGCAAAGCGAAGCCTGTGAGCAGGCCGGTGTGACCGACGAGGACATTTTCAATCGCTATACCGGCGATGGCGGCCTGCATGGGCTGCGGCGCAGCGACTATGAAAACTACAACGCATTCAGCGCGGCGAAAAAGGAGCTGGAAAACGGCCAGTTTTTCACACCGCCGCCCCTGTGCGAAATGATCGTTTCGGCGCTGCGCCTCTCCGACACAGATCTGGTGGCGGATCTCACCTGCGGCATGGGAAATTTCTTTAATTTCCTGCCAAATGAACGCAACGCCTACGGCTGTGAGGTCAATCCCAACGCCTGTGCCGTTGCCCGAAAGCTCTACCCGCAGGCACACATCGTACAGGGTGACATTCGAGACTATGAGCCCCAAACGCATTTTGATTTTGTCCTGGGCAATCCGCCCTTTCACCTGCGCTGGATCATGCCGGACGCCACCGTTATGACTTCTCATCAGTATTACTGCCTGAAGGCGGCAAAGCTGCTCAAGCCCCTCGGTATTCTGGCAGTCATTGTGCCGGCGTCCTTTCTTGCTGACAGCTTCTCCGATAAAAGCGCCATCCGCATGATGGAGAGCCGATTCAGCTTCTTGGGACAGGTGATGCTGCCGGAGCACACCTTTTCAGACAGCGGTGTGGACGGCTTTCCGACCAAGCTGCAATTTTGGCAGAAGAAAAGCACCGCAGCGGACTGGACGCCCAAACGGTACTCGACGGACTGCGCGGATATCTATATTCCCTCAGGGCATCCGGTCATGGCAGCGACCGCGCTTTACGAGAAGTTTGTCATGGTCGCAAAGGCGGATCTGGCAGGCAATCGGAACAAAGTCTTTCTGGAACTGGCACAGCTCAAAACCACCAAGAGCACTTTTCTCTATCAGGTGAAGAAGTACCTGTATCAGATCCGAAGCCATCCGGTCACGCGGGAAAAATACGACGCCTGCTTTGCCTACGTCCATCGGTTTTATACCCAGCGGCAGCCGGCGGATATGCCCTATGAGGAGTGGCAGCGCGTGCAGCTTACCGAAGCAAAGGTGCTGGCGTATCTGAAGCAGGCGCTATGCCGCCAAAACGCCAAGCCGGAGCGGGACGAAATTCGTCTGGTCAAGCAGAAATACAGCTTTGTCTACAAGGCATACAGCCGGAAGATGGCAAAGCTCCTGACGGACGAGATGCGTGCGCCGGTGCCGATCTATCAGGCGGTGCTGAACGATGAGCTGGAACGGTTTCCGGGCTATGAGCGGCTGCTGCGCCGGAAACGCCGGGAGTATGACAATCAGGAGCAGCCCTTTTCCGAGATGACCGAAAACGCGCAGCTTGCTGACTGGATCGGTCGCTTTCAATATTGGGACGCCCAGAATCATGCTTACATCCACCTGAATCCGCTCCAGAGCCACGATGTCAACCTGACGCTCCAAAAGCGGTATGCCTTCCTGCAATGGGAACAGGGCAGCGGCAAAACACCCGCCGCCATTTTCACGGGGAAGCACCGCGTGGAAATGGGAGCTGTCCACAGTATATGGGTCATTTCCAGCGCCATCTCCATCCGCAACAACTGGGATGTGATTTTGAAGGGCACAGGCTTTTCCTATGTGTTTGTGGAACGGCTGGCTGATCTGCAGCGCATCCGGCCGGGCGATTTTGTGATTCTAACGCTGAACAAGGTCAGCCAGTACAAAAAGCAGATCGGGCGCTATATCAAGCAGCTTGGCTATAAAATCCAGTTTATTTTTGATGAGAGTGACAACATCTCCAACCCCAGCTCCAAGCAGACGCTTTCCGTGCTGTCCTGCTTTCGCCGCTGCAAGTATAAGCTCCTGACCACCGGCACCAGCACGCGGAACAATATCTCCGAATTTGCTCCGCAGCTGGAGCTGCTCTACAACAATTCCATCAACATGATCTCGTGGTGCCGGACGCTTTACAGCTACGATAAGCGGTCTGAATATATGGAGCACAAGGAAAATCCCTATTACGCAATGCCGATTCCCGCTTATAAAAAGGGCTACCGCCTGTTCGCAAACTCCCATCTGCCGGAGAAAATCACCGTCTTTGGCGTGGGACAGCGAAATCAGGACATCTACAACGCCGACGAATTGGATCGACTGTTGGGAAAGACGGTCATCACCCGCACCTTTGAAGAGGTCACGGGAAAGGACATCCGCCGTATCCATCAGATGCCGATTCCGTTTCTCCCGGAGGAGCGGGAGGTCTACAATATCGTGCTGAAGGAGTTTTACCGCATCCAGCGCGAGTATTACAGCTCGACCGGAAACAGCAGAAAGGACGCTCTGATGCGGCTCATTCAGCAGATCACACTGCTTCTGCGCATCAGCGCCGCCCCGGACTGCATGAAGGAATACGAGGGCGAGACGCCGCTCAAGGAGATGGCCGTTGTGGAAGCCCTTGCCCGGTGGCCGGAAGAAGTTGTAGCCATTGGCGTGCGGCATACAACGGTGTTGGACCGTTACGCCGCCGCCATCCGTGAATACCTTCCGGAGCGGCCTCTCTTTGTGGTGACGGGCTCCACCGTCACCTTCGCCAAGCGGCGCGCTCTGCGGGAGGTATTGCGGGACAGTCAGAACGGCATCCTGCTCTGTACACAGCAGAGCCTTCCCTCCAGCGTCAACTTCGAGTTTGTCAACAAGATCATTATTCCAGAGATGCACTACAACAACGCCGGCATGAGCCAGTTCTATATGCGCTTCGTCCGCTACACCTCCACGGAGAAAAAGGATCTGTATTTCCCCATCTACATTGGAAGTCTGGAATCCAACCTCATGCAGATGGTGCTGGCAAAGGAAAAGCTCACCATGTTTATGAAGGGGCAGGACGCGGATATGGACGAGATCTATGCCAAATTCGGCGTGGATTATGACCTGCTCTCCACGTTGATGACCCGCGAGACAGATGACGAGGGACACCTGCGTATCCACTGGGGCGAACAGAAGATCGCCTGATTTTCAGGAAAGGAACGAAAAATGGACAAGTTTTATATCGAGCTTTATCCAAAGGCTGATTTGGAAAACAAATGGGCAAAGAACAAGCACACGCCCGGTGCCATGCCCTGTATGCGCTGCGGCGGCCCTATGCGGGGATCTCTTGCCGAGAACACTTTGAGCCGTGCGCTGAATGTCTATGTCTGTCCTGCGTGCGGCATGGACGAGGCCCTGCGGGATGCCGCGGGGAAGGTACTCCCCATAAGCGAATGGTACGCCGTGAAGCAGCATCGTTTTGCAGAGCATAAGAAACCGCAGGCAGTCAAGCTGACGCCGGCCTGTGCGTTCACGGAGATCTTCTCCGGAGCGCGGAAGACGCTGCCGTTGAGCAGCGCCCGGTATCCTATTTCACTGGTTGCCTATTCCCGCTCGGACTATGACGGGTGGCGATGGTGGACAACCTGGTTCCCGGATGAAGAAATGCGCCCAGCTCCGGAGCTCGGGCAGGAGATCGATGCCTTCCAGTCACAGCTGCTCGCCCTGTCGGAATTCAAAACCTTGCGGGCGATGGAGCGAATGTGCCGGCTGTATGCCCAGCCGACAAATGAGCCTACAGAATTCAACCTGTACGCCGAAACGGCTCATTTTCACATCTGGCTCCGGTTGATCACGCGGGAGCGGGACTATAACCTCTACACATACTTTTTCGCAAAATAACCCAGTTGTTCAGACGCAGAAAGCCGGGGGCCGCATCGCGGTCTCCGGCTTTTTCTTTGTGTACAGGCATATTTTTTCCGGAACGATCCGATTTTTGTTGCTCTTATGCGTATTGCATCCGTATAAGAGAAGTATAGGAGGTACATAGCTATGTTAATTGCTGTCGATCACGGGAACAAACAAATCAAAACCGTCCATACGCCGCCGTTTACCTCCGGGCTTATCCAGAGCGACACGCCCGGCTTCGGAACGGACGCATTGGCCTATCGGGGGAAGTATTACACATTGACCGACCAGCGGATCCCTTACCGCAGAGATAAGACAGAGGATGAACGCTTCTTCATTCTGACGCTTTTTGCCATCGCGCATGAGATCGAAGCGTTGGGACAGTACAGCGGCAGCCTCATGCGCGTGCAGCTGGCGGTCGGCCTTCCTCCCGCGCATTTTGGAGTGCAGGCAAAGCGGTTTATCAACTATTTCAACGGGCGGGGTGCGGTTGCCTTTCAGTTTAAGGGAAAACCCTATGCCATTTTCATTGAAAATACCGCCTGTTTCCCGCAGTCCTTTTCTGCCGCTGCTGCCACGGTAAAAAACCTCGCCTCATTCCCCAGAGCGCTGGTGGTCGATATCGGCGGCTTTACGGCGGATTATGTGCGTTTGCGGAACGGTGTGCCGGACATGGCAGCCTGTGATTCTCTGGAAAACGGTGTGATCCTGCTCTATAACCGCATCTGTGCAAAAGCAAATGCCGAGCTGGACATTCTGCTGGAGGAAAGCGAGATCGACCGGATCCTGCGCAGCGAGGATCAGGACGCGGCGCCGGAGGTCATCGCTCTGGCAGAACGGGAAGCACAGGAGTTTATCAACGACCTGCTCAGCGGCCTGCGGGAGCGGATGCTGGAACTCAAGTCCGGCAAAGTGATCTTCCTGGGCGGGGGTGCTACTCTGCTGCGCCGGCAGATCGAAGCGTCCGGAAAAACCGGGCAGGCGTTTTTTGTGGAGGACATCAATGCCAATGCCAAGGGGTATGAGTATCTTTACCGGCTTCAGCACAGCGGGCGGTGAGTGCTATGACCGACAAGAAGGACCCCGGGAAATTCACGATCCGCTTCAACATCTGTGACCCACAGCATAAAGCGGTGATCGACCTGCTCAACCGGCAAGGCCGCAGCAAAGCGCAGTTTCTTGTCAGCGCTGTCCTGCACTATATCAACTGCAAGGAGACGCCGGAGGTGTCTGTTCCGGTTCCGATTCCGGATCAGGCGGCGCTGGAGGAGATGATCCTTGCCATTCTGGCAAAGAACCAGAGTCATTTGAAAAAGCAGCCCGATCCGAAGTCGGCCCCCGCACAGCGGGATGCGGCTATCTCCGCTGCGTCTGAACCTATGCCGCCCGCAGACGGAAGGGAATTGGAACAATGGTTTGGCGGGCAGGATGGTGTGGCATCGATCCTGAACTCTCTGAAAATGTTCGAGCAGGATTAAAAGCAAAGGACCGGAATGAAGCCGCCCCTGTCAGACTCAACGCTTGTGATATGCTCCCTCCATGAGCAGTGTCATTAAGTTTGCGCACAAAACGCCCGACAATGCTACCAATGGTCATTCCGCTCAAGGTAGCGGCAGATTTTCCTGAGTTCGCAAAGGAGCCACCTTTGTCGTTCTGGTTTTGAACACTTTACATAGTCAAGGCAGATAGACGCTGTGAGATCTTCTAATTGAACTACATCCTTACTGCGGCAAGCCCACGCATCACACAGGTGTATCGTACCTGAATCGGCTTCTAATTAGCAAATTGCTAACCCCCCGACCGACAGATCTGTCAGCCAAGACTCTCTGGGCCTAATTACTATTTACCCTCGCCCAGACGAGCCTTCCTACAATCCGCTACAGCTCGCCAGCCGCAGCCCTACTCTCTTCACCACCTCTCCTGAATGTCGCTCTCACAAATTCTTGCTTCTATCGCAGCCTTTTCTATTCAACGGTTTACCCGTTCATGATATAAACGGGCAAACCGTTATCATAGTGCATTTCCTTTATGTGAATTTTTTTAACAATTCGCTTCTAATATAATTTAATGTTTTTGTTACAGACTCAGATGTAGAGAAAAATTCGTAATTAGCTAAATCAGAAAAATTATAGTCCCTATAATTCCCTTCAAGTGTTAATGTGTCGGTATGATCCGTTTTGATATAACCAAAAAACTCTGATTTTAAAATGAATGCGGGCTCATTTTGATATGCATTTAGCGGAGAGCTGTCCATAAAAATTAGATAGTCATTTTCAGGATTCATCAAATTTAATGTATTCATGAATTCGATATGTCCATCGACCTCTTGAAATCCAAAATATTGATAAACATATGCTGTATTACCTACTGAAAGAGAAGCATCGCCTTTGATAATTTCCTTCACAGTGAATTCTTGACCGATGCTTCCCTCGGTTTGAATTATGTTTCCAGTTGGAGCAACAACTGCAATAATTTCTGCAGAAGCCACACCATATAGATCCACATCTGATCCGAAAGATGTAAGGGTCAACCCCCCTTCATCATTTTCATTCCACGCATAATTTAATACTATATGTGAATCTTCGACATCTTTTATATTTGACAGGTGAGAAATTCCGCAATCAGAAATGCTGCCTTGAAAGACGAGACCAAGTATAATAGCAATCAAAAGGAGGGAGATGTTAGCAATAAAAAAAATATGATGCTTTTTTCTCATTTGTTTCCCCCCTATTCCTCAATCCTACCGTGTTTCATGTGGTAGATTTCTGTGCATAGCGTAGAAATATCCTGACTTATATGACTGGCCAACAAAACAACAGCACCCCGATTTGCTTCCTCAGCAATGATGTCGCGTATAAGTAATACACCCTCTTTATCAATGGCATTTGTGGGTTCGTCCAAAAAAAGAAAATTTGGCTTCTCCATAATAGCCTGAGCAACAATGAGACGTTGCCTCATACCAAGTGAATACTTTTTGATAGGAAGAGGATTGGTTGGATCAAGTCCAACCCTCTCCAATGTGGTTCTAATGTCAGCTTTTGAAATTCGCTTATTGAGCGAACCTAAAAATAGGAGGTTTTCCCATCCGGTTAATTCAGGCCACATACATGAATTTTCTATAATTACACCAATTCTCTCTGAACAGCGGCCTTTGTGGATATCAGTTCTGTTTAAACAAACTTTTCCAGTAGTTGGTTTTACTAGTCCACTTAAAATACGAAAAAGCATAGTTTTTCCGGAACCATTCTCGCCAACAAAACCGTATACATTTCCTCCAGACAAATTCAAGGATATATTTTGCAATATTTGTTTAGAACCTATTTTTTTAGAGACACTTTCAGCATATAAAAGTTGTTTCACCTTTGCACCTCCCACAAATGTTAGAAAATATCTGTGCGGCATATATATAATGTGATTCCAATTGACAAAATAGCAAGATAAACTAGTTCAGACAATATTTTTGCCAAAGCTATTTCAACAGATTGGATTATATCGATATTAAAGCAAAGAGGATTTAAAATCATATTCATCGAACTATCAAAATTAAGAATAGCAATGAGTTCCAAAGCCAATATGAGCACAAACACGCCTATAATGCCAATAGGTAAACCATGCTTAATAGAAATCCAGTTGGCTAACAAACATACTGTAGCAAACATAGGAAATAACATTGCAAATAGAGTAACTAGTGTAAATAAAGTCTGACGGTCCATCTGCCATACAATAACTCGTCTAGAAGAGATAGAGAATTTTAGAGATAGGTAAAGAATTGTGTAGAATATCGAAATAATACTTAGACCAATAACTTTTTTTGAAATCCAAATTCTACGGCTTGGGAGACGACTGAAGATAAATGTTCCTATTGAATCGAAGAAAACTGATATGTGGTTTCCGAAGAGTATAGTAAATAGAAAAAAAACCCCGAGGCTTTCAATGGACATAACAAGTGTTTGAACATTACCTGAAGAAAGACGCCCAAAAATGTCGTACCATAGAATTTCTGCGAGAGGTTGATCTTGTGGAGACGACAAAAAAATGTCTGAAAGCGACATAAAAAATATGTATGGAATTATAAGTAATATTTTTTTTGCGCAAATGAAAACATTCTTTTTTCTCATTCAAGATTCCTCCACTCAGACAACACATAATAGATTGTATGCTTTTATTGGAGACTTTTTAAATCACTTTTAATCCCATATATACATAAAGTAACAATTGCTAAAAAAATTATAAAAACAAGTTTGGCAAAGAACGCATAGTCCTGGCCTTTAAGAAGCGTTGGAACAACATAGTCCAATATGTCGAAATTAACATATGTTTGACCGCCTTCTATTGAACGAGAAAATAGATCGGAATCATATACTCTAAACAGCTGTAAGGTTGCAAACACGGGTATGAACAAAAAAAGTTTACTTTTTTTATATAGGAAAGACAGACTAAGAGTGAAGGATGCAAGTAATCCAGAAAATGCAGCGAAAATAAGCAGATAGATAAAATTGTATAAAAATGGACTATAAAGAAAAATTTTTAAAAAAGGCATTTTGGTATATGAAGTCTGATACAATATATTTGTTCCTAAGAGTTGACGGAAATAATTTCCCATCTGGTATTCACCAAGCCATGTATTTTGATTATGAGGTAAAAAAACATTGCAAAGAATGAGGTTAATGAAAAATGGAACGGCAATAATAAGGAAAGTGCCAAAAAAACTGGCAACTAGTTTTGATACATAGTAAATAGTTCGTGAAGTACGGCTTATATATACAGGAAGAAGTTGGTTCTTGTAGTCATCAATATATGAAGTCGAAAAAGGTAAGACCAACAAAAACGGATAAAGTAAAGAAAAGAAAAACCAAAGCCTATTTGACTGTGAAAAACAGACGAGTTGGTTAGCATCTTTTATTTTTGATATATCTATTCCAGAAAACTCTGTCAATGTAAAAGCAAATGCAAAGCATGAATAAAATAAGGCAATCACTGCTGCGACCTTAAACTCTTTTTTGGTAAACATGGTATTTATCTGTACGCAGATTGATGAAAAAATCATTGGCTGCCTCCTAAATAATAACTGTCGGTGTGGTAATTTTAGTTATTTAATACTTGATGTGTTATTGGTGAACAGGTGTGAAATCAATGTACGTTCCAGTAACCGGAGATTTTGCAATCGATCCAAGGAATGTGCCCCTTGCAGTACAAGCTAACACTTTTGCTAGCTGCCTGAAAAGAGGAGGGAATGGGAACATCGTACCAACTGCCCGAGGTTACAAGCGTGGAAGTTCCGCTGCTGGTTGCTTTTGCGTACACCTGGGAGTACAGGCTCGTCTCATTCCCATCAGCGTCATACATTTTGGTGATTTTTAACTCACCATTTTCTGTTGCGCTGTCTTTGGTGGCCGAGCCGATGTAGCTCCAGCTGTTACTGTCCACAGACTTTTTAAGGTTGGAAAAATCGAATTCTTCTGCGAAACAGACGGAGGACAGTGCAACCATAAGAGCAAGCACCAGACCAAAGGAGAGAAAACGCTTTTCAATTTTTGCCATAAATCTTGACCTCCTCTTGCTAAACTACCACACCGACAGTATTCCAAAAGTGGCTTTATAAAGCTACTTTTGTATCATGCTTTTTTATGATGAATGCGGTTTATGAATACATAATTTCACTACAGCCTTAAAGCAATACCGCGTCCACTAAGAAATGGAGTAATTATAATTTATTTGCAAGTACCTTCGATTGAAACTTGTGGCTTTGAGACACCATTTATTTTCACATCAACGGTTAACTCATAGGTTTTGCCTTTTGAAACAGTAGCTGAATTAGAGAAAAGAAGGTATCCAGTCCCAGAGTCAGTCCAACGCGCAATACGTGTGGAGCCATTCCAAAGTTGGATAACGGCACTTATCTGATCAGTTGATCTATCAGCAGAAACAGAAACACGACAGTTGGCGGTTGTGCCATCAAAAGAGATTGCAGGTAGAATTGTCATCACACGGGGAGATGCCGCATATGCTGGAAGTGACAGTAGCATGGCGAGCAATAGTACAAGCGGAATAATTCGTTTTTTCAAAGAAATGACCCCTTTCATTTGTTTTACTTCTTAAATGAATGAAAGGGGTCATTTTGGACAGCTGTTAACAAATTTATTTTTTTGCTTGTACGCTTTCCGCCAATCGAAGCATAACCTCTTGGGGTAAAGTGGATGTAATACAAAAAAACGTATTCCTATCTTCTGATTGCCAAACCAAGCCATTTGATATATCAGGATCGCTTGAAAGGTAAAACTCCGCGTCAATATTCCCGATGCGAACAATTTGAACATCAGAAGTGTTACTTTCGAGAAATAGACTTATGGAATCATCACCTTGCGAATAGGTAAATTGAATGGTTTTTCCGGACCCGTTTTGATATATGACTACTGCGTTTCCTTTCGACTCCATTCTGTTGGTCTCGAAAAATCCGTCCGGTAACTGCGTTAATTCATATTGCTTTGACTTATCATTCTGTGTGGTATCTCCAACAAAGCGATATTCAATGAATGTTTCATATTGTTCACGCACCCACGCAAAAAAGGCGGCTCGCGCTTCTGCGTCAACAGTCAGCCAAGTGCTACTGGCGAGAACAACCACAAGAACAAAGCAAGCTGCATATTTGGGCAGTTTGTAGATCACAGGATATTTTGCTTTGCGAAAGGTGCGGCGCATTTTTCGTTGAAACGATGGCGAAAACTCATGTTCACATTCTGCTGGAGCGGGGAGCGAATCCCTGATTGCCTGATCCGCTTCAGCCGTCGCTTTTTTCAGCGTTTCATCGCTTATCACAGGATTCCCGCCTCCTCACATAGTTTTTTCAATTTGGTTTTAGCCCGTTGACCCAGTTTAATTGTGGCCGGCAACGACAGTTCCAACATCTTTGCAATTTCCCTGACAGTGTACCCATAATGATAGCGTAGCAAAATCATTTCACGATACCTGGCAGGCAGTTGCAAAATACATTTTGTCAAATCGTTGTCCCCTTCATAATGAGCATTTGTGCCTTGAATTTCTTCGATCAGTTCGACAGTTTTGTATTTTTGCCGCTTTCTGTACTGATCTATCGCTTGGTGTTCAACTATTGTAACGACATAGCCATGCGTTTTTGGACACACCGGATCATCAATTTTTTTAATATTTTCTACTATTTTTACGAAAGCCTGATGCACAGCGTCCTCGGCATCCTGATCGTTATGTAAAATTTCGTAGGCCACATGATACATGAGGCCACGGTACTCCAGATAGATCTGTTCAAACAGCGACTTCTCCTCTGGAGTTTCAAGCATCTGTAAATAAAGCAACATAATGCGAACTCCCAGTCATTATTTATGCTATTGTATCATGTAGTCTGACCTTCCTACAAGTTGAAAGATTCGATTTACATAATGTTTTCTGTGGAAACAAGATAAAGAGTGCTATATGCTGGGGAAATGCTGGACAGGGGCATATTGCTGCTATTTCCGTTCGGCGGTGCTGCCCCTTGATCCCGTGCTGGAAAGGTCGCTGAC
>ENA-OPDG01001523-OPDG01001523.1-human-gut-metagenome-genome-assembly--contig:-NODE-1523-length-15668-cov-7.313649_pt1 | contig 15668 bp, 23 predicted proteins | sample MGYA00241259_ERZ501498 | MGnify/ENA primary metagenome ERZ501498 (study PRJEB25962, sample SAMEA2042582) | human gut metagenome | biome: human gut; feature: human-associated habitat; material: faeces... | reverse complement strand
CAATGTAGGTGTCATAAACTTGTAAACGGTGCTTTTGGACAAATTCATCTAAAAGAGACTTCTGATTGGTCACGCTCTGCGATGGCCCTTCGCTCTCATCCTCCTTTGATAGTCTGATGTATAATGCCACATGATAATCCATAGGGTTGCTTATCTCTTGATACATATTCTAACCTCCTGAGATAAGCGGCCATTCATCCCGTCTATCATACAGGATGATCCTGTGCGGGCGCAAATTTTCCAAGCTCCCGCTTGAGGAAGACAGCGAAGGATGAATATAGCAAGTCCCGTATGGACTCCCCATCATTATCGTAAAAACAGCTGATTACCAGTTCCTGTGCTTTCATGGCACACCTCCTTCATCAAAAACTATGTAATTGCCTGATGAAAAAGCACAGCCACCTCGTTGAGTTACGGGGTGGCTGTGCTTTTCCTATCAATTTAGCTCAGAGTTGATTCAACGCAGCAGCGTGTCGGTATCCTAACCCTGCCGTCTGAGAAAGATTTTTCTGGATCTCTTTCGATGTATGTCCAGCACGCAAGGGTTTTATTCTACGTTCAACATGTCCATTTTCTATGTAAAAATTCGTTGAAGCGAATTTCAGGTCATGCGTCAGCAAAAATTCCAGAATATCTAGTAGCTTTTCGAAATTTCTAGTGGCAGACTTCAAGGATTCTACGAGAAAAATACTTCTGGACGAAGGGGAAAGGCTTCGCAATACCTCAAGCAGTTGGGGGGCCCACATCGCAGAGTAACTTCTGGCCAAGTTGGAGAGAAGTTAAATCTGTCCGCTGTCCCTGCCGTTTCATGGCGTCCAGCTTCAGCTTGTAGGCTTTGGCTTTCTCGCTGGGCAGCAAGTCATCGCGGTTGATGTTATAGTCCACAACAAGGATGTCCGCCTCCTCGTCACTGTAATTGCGGACGATGACAGGACGGGTATCCAGCCCCACCGCTTTTGCGCAGTAATCGCGCCTGTGGCCGGAAATGATCTCATACCCGCTGCTCTCACGGGGGCGAACGATCAGCGGCTCAGCGATGCCGATATGCTCAATGCTGTCCATGAGCCGCACCAAGTCAGGCGTGGGGCGGTCAATGGTGTACGGCTGGCGGGAATATGGGAAAACCTCTGCTGCGGGAACGATCTGGATGCGCTCCTGCCGGTCAGCTTCACGCTCTGCGTCTGTTTTGAACAGGTCATCGTACCGGGTCAGCTCGATGCCGCTTAATTTGCTTGCCAAGGCTCAACACCTCCCTCGTCAGATTTTCATACGCCAGCGCCGCCTTGCCGCTGCGGTCGTGGTCGTAAATGCTTTTGTTTTCCACGCTGATCTCCGCCGCCCGAATGGAACGGAGGATTTCGCTTGCGAACACATGACCGCAGTCACAGAAGCGCAGACTCCGGCCACATCTATGATTTTCGAAAATCGAAAGTCTGGACTTTCGATTTGTTCAGGATATATCGCCAGCAAAGTTTTTCACATAAATGATAGCCGGTTTTCCAAGTCCTTGCCGCTTTCGTTCAATCAAACCAATACCTTTCTTGCTGTCCAACTCTGCAAATAGGCGCACCGCCTTTTCAGAGCGACCGCGCAAGGTTTCCATGACTTCTTCTACCGTAAAAATGATAAAGACACGATTTTGGTCGTCTACCTAACCGTTCCGATAGGACAACTCCATGCGATCAAGCAGTAGTCCATACAATAGCTTTGCATCAGAGGAAACGCCATCAAACCGACTATCGGTGATTAGCAGTTTTGGAATGCGAAAGAAAGCGTATTGTTCACCAGCGTGACCGTAGTAATAAGGAAAACTCAATGGCATAAGATTCACCACCTCCTCCTACATAAGCAAATGGAGCATACATGATGTATGCTCCATTTGCTTATGTAGGCAACAAAATATGTGTGTTATAAAATATATCCAAATGACGATTATAGCTGTCGAACCGCATATTACCAGACAGGGTTTCTTTACTATCTTTTGAATCAATATTTAGGGAAGATATGGGGCAGGGAACAGCTTCTTGTGCCTTTGAACCACATGCTAAAGAAGTACTATACGCAGTCTGACGAGCAGGACGACCTGATCTCGATCGGCACCATCGGGCTTATCAAGGGGGTTTCCAGCTATCGCCCGGAAAAGGGAACTCGCCTTGCGACTTATGCTGCCAAATGCGTGGAGAATGAGATCCTCATGTACTTTCGCAGCCGGAAGAAGGCGCAGGGCGAGGTGTCGCTCAACGATTCGCTCGATTCCGATTCCGACGGCGAGTCGCTCTATCTCATGGACGTTGTCGGCGTGGAGGACACGATGTATCTCGATATTCAGGATCGGGACGACTGCCTGCGCGTGCGAAAACTCGTGCACGAATGCCTGACGGAGCGGGAGGAAGAGGTCATCACCTCGCGCTATGGCCTTGGCGGGAAAATGCCCCGCACGCAGCGCGAGGTCGCAAAAGAGCTTGGGATCTCGCGCAGCTATGTATCGCGCGGGAGCTAATGTAAGTGAAGCCCGGAAAGCCTTGAAAATCAAGGCTTCCCGGGCATCGGGCGTGTTAAGGTAGCGCTGTGGTTATTGTAAGCGATGAGAAAATTTAGGATAAGCGGCCATTCATCAATCAATAGGATCTGGATCACATTCCAACTTTGGAATCTTGTTCTCTTTGCTATATTGGTTTGAAATCTTTGCTAACATAAACAGCGTCTGCCATTTGGAAATCGAAGGTTCTTTTTTCGGACGTCGAAGCCATTTAGCTTTTTTCGCCTTAGGATCAAACAAAAGCACGCCAACATTTAGTGAAATAAACGTAGATAAGTTTTGTTGGAGAACCTTTTCTTTTTCGTGTGGTAAAACAACGGCTACATAATTGGCGAAGGCCTTGTATTGGAGCGCTTGAAACAATGCTCGTTTCCAATTTGACAACTTCAGTTCGAAGGCCCAAATGTTATTCTTGTTTGGATCATCATTTACTGCGAGGAAGTATAAATCATCCTTTTCAATTACTAATCCGTTGTTAAGCAATTCTCTAAGGGCTCGATTGAGTGTCGCATCAGAAAGTGAAGTTTTTTCTTTGATATATCTTTTTTTGCGACCAGAGTTTTTTTTCAAAATTGACAGTATTACGCTACAACTTTCTGTTGCTGTCAAATTAGCAAAACTGTAATTCTGGAGTAAGCTGTCTGATAATAAACCGATGAAGTCAGGGATTCCTTGTTGGCAGGCAACTTCTCTATACAACACGCTAAAGTCAGGCAACCCTTTTATTAAGGATGCCGTTAGCATATCTTCAAATGCATTCGCCATTTCAAGTTCAGTAAACTCATTCATGTATTATATACCTGCTTGAGTGCGGAAATCGCTTATAGCAGCAAGCCATGCATTTAGATGGCTACCACCGGACTTGGCATCTAGCTGGAATCCCCTTTCATTAATTATGCGATATGTTTCAGAAGCTCGTACAATTCTGTTCGTAATATAATCAAGTCTATTGGCATATGACCCTTGGCTTTCCATTTCTTCCAAAAGAGAATTGATAACATGCCAATTATGCAGGCAGCTAATTTCATCGGTCCATTCTGCATCGTTTAGAATTGGTCGGATGATATTATTGAATGGAGACTCAGATTCGACTTGAGGCAAAAGATCCATCTTATTTAAAGTCGCAATTTCAGGAAGGAGCAATAGTGAACTCATTAGAGGCCCAGAAGTATATCTTTTCCGTGGCCGTCTACCTCCGGTTGATGTTCGAAAATTCATTTCACTAAAAGCTTTTAAATTGTTGTACCATCCACAAGCGAAATTTGCATTACTCACTGCTGCCATTGGAAGTGAGAGCATATCAGAGAAGCCGACTATTACTTCAAAGTCGTTCAATGCGGACAATGTATAGAGGAACCACATGAGGTTGGATAGGATGTTTGAGTTCATTGCGGTAGGTTTACTAGTGTTATTATTGTGCGCAATAATGATATAGAATCCTTTAACATCCAATAAGCTGATTACATTTAAAAACTCTTCCATTGAAGCCCTATTTCGGAAAGCGTTTTCGTGGATACACAGAGAAATATAAAGTTCTCTCTCTGCAGTCGTTAAAGCAATACTTTCGTACGCCAAAGATATTACTGTCTGACTTTCTCTTCCATCGAAATCATCAAATATGATGGATGGAGAAAAGTAATCTGAGAGACATAGCTGTTGCTGAGTTGTAAGTACACCTTCGGCATAAGTGTGTAGATTAGCTGGAACTGAAAGGTTCGCACGAGTGAGTCCGGCGGAATAGTAAGGGTATTCTATAAGCTTTCCGGCTGTAATGTCTCCTTGCATTCCGCAAATATAGAATTGAGGATCGAAATAGATTTTAGCTTCGGGGTATTTCTTATGTAGATCGGCGGAAAAGGCTATAAGCTTATCCAATGACTCTGCCTTTGGACTTAGAATTACTCCAGAAATATCATTTGATTGAAGGGCGCGGTCTATTTTATTGGCCTTTCCATAGCCATGTTGTGCGAATAAACTCATTATTACACCTCCAATGACTCACGGATTTTAGTTACTTCATCAATCAGTAGTGAACACTTGCGATACCGCCCGCTGGGCTGTTTACTCAGCAAGCGGCAAACCATACTACTAACTGACGGTGGAATATTTGCGTCAATCGCAAACGGCGGAATAATTTGCTGAGTTATGATTCTTGAAAACAGTTCTTGATCGGACATGCCATACTTGTAAAAAGGGTGGACCCCTGTCAAAGATTGATATAATACAATTCCAAGACTAAAGAGGTCTGAACGAAAGTCAATATCACGTTTGTGGTTTATATCAAGTTGCTCAGGAGAAAAATAGGTTTTAGTACCAGGAACATATCCATACTGAGTAAGTGATTTGTCCTCCAAATCTAATGCCAGCCCTAAATCAAGCAAAATATATGTACCATCACTATGTTGTCGCATGATGTTTTGAGGTTTAATATCCCGATGCACTTTATTTAAACTCCATAATTCATAAATTGCTTGTGTGATATCCGTACATAGTTTGAGGGCTTCACAGACTGGCAATTTTGAATCTCGGAGAATCGTAGATAGGCTTTCGCCCTCAACCCATTCTTCGGAGTAGTACAATAAGCTTTGCTCGTGAAATGTGACAGGGGTAAGTTCGAGGTCACCCATTCTAACAATGTTAGGCGAATTGATTTTTCGCATGATTGCAATTTCTCTTTCAACTCGGGCACGCACAGTATCTATTTTTGATTGAACATCTCCGTCAAGATCATCCTTGAGTTCTCCAAGCAAAATAAACTTCACAGCGCATCGGTGTCCGTCGATGCAGCAAGGGTATACAATTTTTTGGCCACCACCTAAAGAAGGTGCAACCACTTTGCAGTTGGGAACAATTGCCTCAACATCAGCAGCTGTTAACTGAGGAAGTGCCATTTTGTTCTCCTTTCTATAGTGCTTTTATTTCATAGGTCGGTTCTATAAGCCCAATGTCCACCTTCGCGGCATCTAACAAGATTGCCTTCTGTGGACAGCCCGGCAAGAATGCGATTTGCCGTTGCGGCTGACACGCCACACAGGTTTCTCACATCCGCGTTCATAATAAACTCATGTGTTTCCAGGAATTTCTCAATCTGCTTCCAGCGCATTGCTGCTTTATCCATCGGCCCATCGCTCATTTCATCACTCGCATTGATCGCATCAATGAGCGATGCTTTGATGGATGAGAGCATGAACTCAATAAATTCCGTAGACGCTCCGGCATCGTTAGATGCGTTGATTGCCGCATAGTATTCCGGCTGGCGGGCATGAATCATCGATTCTACTGGCAACCATGCGAAGGCAGGGTTCCATTTGGAAAGCAACAGCGTATGCCACAGACGGCCCACACGGCCATTCCCATCAGGCGATACCACATTGAGACCCCGCAAGAAAACGATAGTTAATTTCCACTCTTTGCTTACGATCTTTGCCGGTTCCCTCTGCCTGATATACATAAATACTATCAATCAGCTCCACCAGCATAGAACGGTTCAGTTCTGTTACTGTTTCATACTTACGAATTGTTTCCAAAAATTGATTGGTACTCTGTGTTTTCTTTTCTTCCGCTCTGATTTTAGTTCTTAATTCGTCTCTTTTTTGAGCAAGTTCTTTCTGCTCACTTTCATAAGCTGAGGACATCTTTTCAAAGCGTTCATCAGAAATCTTACCGAGTGCATTCTGCTCAAAGAGCTTCATAATCACACTATCAATTTCTGCAATCCGTTTTTCTGCTACTTCCAAGTCTTTCTCGAACTGTTTGATTTTCTTACTGCCGCCTTTTTCGCTCAATTCGTGCATTTCCTGTATAAACTGATCTCCTAAGGCTTCCATATTCTTAATATGCTTTTGAATATCACTCATAACAATCTGTTGCAACGCCTCATAAGAAATGGCATGGGTTGTACAAAGATTGCTATTCCTTACATAAGTTCTGCAGCGAAAGCGAGGCTCCCTTCCATTTGGATTAGAAAACGCCATGTTGCGACCACAATCCGGGCATTTCACAAGACCCACAAATATATTAGGACGTCCTGTTTTATTCGGCTGTTTTTTTACACTGATGAATTTCTGCACCAGTTCAAAGGTTTCTTCATCAATGATCGCTTCGTGGGTGTTCCGTACTATGATCCATTCTTCTTTCGGAACTGCAACCGGCTTCTTATTCTTAAATGATTTGGTCTGTGTCTTATGAGAAACCATATGTCCCAGGTACACTTGATTCTCCAAAATCATCTTCACATTCTTTGCTACCCAATCCGTTGGAAACTTAAATCCTGTACTTGTTTCCAGAGTGCCGTTCTTCATTGCCCTGTATGCTCTCGGAATCAGAACACCATCCTCGCACAAGGTTCTCGCAATCTGATGAACGCTGTTGCCCTGTTTCGATAATTCAAAAATTCGTTTGACAATAGGTGCTGTATCAGGATCAACCAATAGCTTTCTTTTGTTCTCTGGGTCCACCACATAACCATAAGGTGCAAATGAACCGCAGAACCCACCACTCAATGCTGTTGTCTTTTTTACGCTTCGGATTTTCTTTGATGTATCACGAGCATAATACTCATTCATAATAGATTTAAACGGCATCATCTCGTTTTCATCAAATCTTGTATCGACATCATCATTCAAAGCAATAAACAAAATATCATTATTAGGAAAGATTTCTTCCACATAATACATGAACATGGCATTGTTACGTCCAAAACGTGACATATCCTTTACCATGATACCGCTCGGTTCCGGATCGTCCATAGCATCTTTAATCATACGGTTCAGATCCGGCCGGTTGAAGGTGGTTCCAGAATAACCATCGTCCACATATTCGCCTATCACTTCAAATCCTTTTTCCTTAGCATTGTACCTTAACATCTGCAACTGATTGGTAATGCTGTTGCTTTCCTTATCCGCATCCCCATCGTCTTTCGATAAACGTGCATATAATCTAACTCTTAGTTTTGTCTGCTGTTTTAACATTTCTGCTCCTTTCCAACAGCAAACAAACTGCTTTGTACTTTATAATTATAACACGTTTAAGCACTCTTTTCAGCAATTTGCTCTACTGTTTTTTTCAATCAACGGGTATTGTTTTCCTGCTCAATTTCTTTCTGGATCAGTCGTTTAATTAAATACTCCAACTGAACCGTACCGGAAAAAACGGAAGTTACATAAAACGTTGTATTCCCAATTTGGACTGCATTCTCCTGTTTAGGATTTTCCATGTGCTCACCTCATTTCCAGGCAACAAAAAAACACCATCACTGGTGTTTTTTTGCTCCTATATATTTACAATTCTTCGTGCATATACTCCGCTTTTTAAATCTATCTCTGCATAAACCATACTACTATCGCCAAACTCTGTCTGCCCTGGCTGAATACAGGTTGTAGTACCTATCTGATTCATCCATGATCCTTTTTCTGTATCAGGACTTTCGTGAATATGCCCGTGCAGAGAAAGTAACGGCTGTTTGGCTTTAAGGAACTCATAAATATCTACTGATCCTATATCCAAATCCTGATATAGAAGCTGTCCCAAACGCAATCCGGCAGGAGGCATGTGCATAACATATACCGTTTTCTTCGGACTCTCCGGTTCAGGCAGTTCTTTCAAAATTCCACACATCAATGGAAGTTCTGTTTTGGAATACTCCAACCAGTCAAAAATTCTGTCATAACCATATTCATTCGATATACCGGCAAAAAAGCTAAGTTGTCTTTGGGGAATATAATCTGTCTCTGTAACAACTCGATCCTTACATCCAAAGGGATGATCCAAAATCTGATTCATTCCAATAAATTCATATTCGTCAATGCGGATTTTTTTACCTGCTATATTATGAACATTTGCGAATCCCCCACAAGTCTGTTCAAAAAGATTATCCACAGATAGCAAATCGTCATTCCCCAGCATATTAAGGTATGTAATGTTATGTTCTTGCAATATGGAAAAGTAATTACTTAGAAATCCTTTGATAAATAACGGTTGTTCTGTATGTCTTTCTCCCAATTTTGGAAGCATATCTCCACCATTCACAATAACTCTGATCTCTTGTTTCATAGCTATTTCTAATGATTTTCTGTATTTATTTTTATCTCCATGCAGGTCTGTAACATAAAGTATTTTCATGCTGTATCTCACTCCTTATATCCTTTAAGCATTTGCATCTTGATTGATTATAACACACAGCAACAATACTTTCAGCAGTTTCCGCCGCTATGTTTTCCACCTGTAGTATAGATCACTTTCTTCCCACATTTTTATATCTTATCATCAAAACCACATGAATAGGTCGGATCTATGGTTATTACACACATAAATCCGGCCCATTATATCTGATTTCGATTTTACTGCCGTATTTGCCACGCACCCCGGCAAGTCCTTCTGTTATAAGGACGGGGCTGTTACAGGCTGCGGATAGCGTCACCGCATCATAGTCCCGCATACGCCGCCGCTTTGCCAGAGCAAGCAAACGCCGCAGGAACTCTCCCCAAGTCTTTAGGAAGCTGTGAAGAAGTACCATTATGATCTGCGTCGTTATCGCGTCCGGCCTGCCACAGCCGGTTTCGTAGGTTGCGTTTATCGCTCGGACAGCCTGGATCCATCACCTCCTTAGACCGCCTGTCACCGCGCCGCCCCATCTGCCGCTCGGAACACAGAATGAAGTACCTGTAACAGCGTATATTCGGTTGTCAAGGAACAAGCAAGGGGCATGGCAGACAAATTGATATTGCAGTTGGGGTGGGAGGATGTATATGCTTCCTTACCACACCCGTCCAGCTTGTCCCGCCGAATATGTCCCTCTACTATTCAGTACATTTTTAGGGGCAAAGTTGCCGTCTATTATAAAATTTCTTTGAAATATTTTTCCAGACTACGCAATCCGGCTTCGATAGAACGGGTGATCCGGCTTTTGTGTGTTCCTTCCGCTTTGGCAATATCTGCTTTGCTCATGCCAAGAAAAAAGTGTGCATAGATTCGTTGGCGCTGCTTTACCGGAAGTTTGGAAAGACCTTTATAAATCAACTCCGTCATTTGGCGCTGTTCCCAAATTTCTGCCGGGTTAAGAGGCTTTTGCAATATCTCACGCTCAATACCTTCGTCTCGATCCAGAGAGTAAAATGCTTTATAGCGGTATGTACGAATCCGATAGGCTTCTTCCAACAACATATATTCCCGAAGCAACAAAGCAACTTCATCCGGCACCTCAACGATCATGTCCTGTGTATAATACGGGTAATAATCCCGAAGATTGATTTTCTTCATAGTAATTTCCTCCAATTTCGATGTTTGAGTTGATGGCAAAAATCGAAATCAGAGGGTGGGCTGCGGCAGCGATAAGGTCTAAGTCTCTTTCTGATTAAAAAAAGGGTACAAAAAAGCGCGCCCGTACAAAGAACAGGCGCGCCAAAGCAGCAGTATGAAATTTTTCCGGGAGGTTGACAGCGAAAATGCTCAAACTTTGTCGAAACCAAAAACGCCGCAATCCATACGAGCTGGACTACGACGTATAGGTGACTGAATGTAAAGCAGTTTATCTGCAGATCTGTGTTGCATAGACGCATAGGCATTTCCTCCCATCAAGGAGGAACCTGAATCGGCTGCTTGATACCTCCTTGGGAGAAAATTATATCGGTTATGTTTCCTTTATCAGTCCGCAGATATTCGCTTTTTACTCTTTATATTCGCAATTTTCTACATATTCCGCTCTTAGAATATATGCTGCAAAAAGCAAGCCCACAAGGGGAAACAACACCTTGTGGGCTCATGTTATAGATGTTCAAATTTATAGCCGATCCCGGCGACACTCTCAATATAGTTTGGAAGATCCGGTTCAAAGCGCAACTTCTTACGCAGCTTACTTATATGATTATGAATCGCTTTTCTCGAATAGAAATCACAATCCTCTTTCCAAACCAAATCGGTAATCAGTTCGTAAGTAAAAACACGTTTGGGATTGGCAATGAGCAATGCCAGTATATCAAACTCCTTACTTGTCAGGTTGATCATCCGTTCCCTAACCCTGACAGTGCGGTGTTCCAGGCATAGATAAAGCTCGCCTTCCTGTATTTCTGTTAGAGGATTTTTCTTTGCTGCGAAGGAAGTGTGACAGGAATTGAATACCGTTCCATGACAGGCTCCTTGTTCCAAAATATATTGCATTAGAGCATTGTATATTTGACCTTGATAATATGCGGAAAGGCTGCGCCATCCATCGCATGAACGCGGGCAGGTTTACGATTCACTTTTAACCACCATTGTTTTATAACTGAAATTACAGTTCCCATTGTTTCTTTTTCCATAAGTTATACCTCCAATGATATTTTTGATTGATGATACCTATTTTCTATTCAGCCTTTTCTTTGTTTGTAGTAAAAGCGGAACGCTGCTGCGCCGGTGGCCGCCAACTGCACCAGAATCAGCACAGCGAACAGGCCGAAGCTCTCATAGTAGAACAGTTCATCCCAAAAATATAGTCTGTTCAAATGATGCCATTTATTGTATTCTAAATTTGTAGGTAAGCTGAACGGGTAACTTACCAAGGGATAGCGGCAACAGATGTCTATCTAACCATACTACCATTGAGATCGAAAAGTATGAATTGAAGAGTACAATAATAGGGTTGATTGAGGATCAACTTTTATTTTTTGTACCTTCATGTTAGAAGCCGTTGTGGACTATTACCTAAAAATAATAGATATAACACAAAGAGAATTATTCAATCTGTCCAAGCATAACAGGAAGGAAAAGATTGAAATTCCATAGGTAGTGGCTTCGTTGACGCGACTAAGTTCAATACGGAAAAATCGGTCTGCAGGTGTGTCAAACAGAAGACACTATTTTTTTATATCTGAGACCGATTGTTTCCGATACAATTTATGGAACATTCAGCACATCATGGACAAACCAAGTCTGAGCCGTGACCATAATGGCAAATGTGCAAATAGCAAAGAGAAGTACTTCAGCCACAGCATTGACACGGCTGGATTGAAGTTGCTTTTTCAGATTGGCAGGCAAGATTCTTGACAGCAGACAATAAACTAAAAATCCAATACAGGCTCCAGCGGTATTTGTCATCAAGTCATTGATGTCGGAAGAACCCCAGCCAAACATCTGGACAATTTCAACAGCCAAAGAAAACAGAAAGCCAGTCAATGCAACCGTCTTCATGTGATGATATTTCTTGTACAGCAGCGGCAGGAAAAATCCCAACGGGACAAACAGAATAATATTCAGAATGGTATCAATTGGCCCAGTTATCATACCGATAAATGGAGTCCAAGAAATGTTCGGGCGAAAGGTCATTGTGCTTGTAAAGCCGATGCCTGTGACGGTCAAAAGTCCGAATAAATAATAACCAAAAACAAACACTGCAGCGGTATGGAGAAAACTTTGTGTTCTCCCCAATTTTTTGAGCCACAAGAAATACAGTACGAAGACTGGAACCATAAACACATACCCACTAATTGAGCGGATGAGAATATCAGAAATTGGTATCATTATTATCTCCTTGTCAAATTCAAATTTATTGCCCATTCCAGCATTGAGCATTTTCTCATAAAGCAAACAGAATACTGTCATTAGTAACGACGGTATTCCCATAATGCTAATCGTAAGTCTAATTGTTCAATGTCGATTAGACATTCACTTTTACATTTTGGACAAAAGAGAGGAAAATTTTTAAGTACGGTATCTTCCCGAATTTTGTCGCGTGTTTTATTCCCGCAGACTGGGCAGCGGATGAACTCTGTTTTCTCCATATTGTTCACTCCGAATTGCGATCATTCTTTTTCTTATCCCGATATTTCCGTATGAGTTTATTACGGATAGGAACGCCAACACCAATCAAAAGCACAACTGCCAAAATTGTGAAATCCATACAATCACCTCACATTTCCTTATTCTTCATAACCCGAATGGACAAGAAGATTGAAACCGCATACATCACGACAATAGCAAAAACCGCAAGGAAAACGAGAAGTATCGGAGAAGATTCAACGACTGAAATAATTGAGTTCCCGATAGCTGGCATTTTAGAGAGAAGAAGTAAAGTCACCAAAAAACCGGCCACTGGAATATACATAAATACCCGTCCTTTGATTGAGCCGTACTTGTAATATCCCGGAATCTGGAACACGGTATAGAGTGCAAATAAGAATACTCCTGCAATAGCGGCAGTTACAATATCAAATACGCCAACTGTTTCACCCAGCACTTTCAAGACAAGCGGCTGTGCAATCAAAGAAATAATCAAGGAAAGAAGCCCCATTGCAAGGACAAAAACATAGCGTCCGATCACAAGCTCGCTTTTACGAACAGGTAAAATACCAAACAGACGATCCATGCTGTTTTTTTCTGTGATGGAAAAGGTATATCCCGTCGTCATGGCAATAAAGCACATAGCAAATGATACCCCTGTCAGCAAAGAACGATTGATTGCGGCAAACACAATCGGCAGGAGCAGGGTAAAGCAAATCGTCTTAAAATATGGTTTTACCAATGCAATATCTAATTTTGTGGATTTCAAAATATTACTCATAATCGTCACCTTTCTTGCTTGTAAACACTACAATTTCATCAATGGTGGCAGGATCAACGGTCAGGTTAGGGAAACCGCTAATATCTTCGGTTTTCATCAGAGCCTCAAATCCCGTAGGGAATGTACGAATACCAGCCGCCTTATTTTTCAGATCATCGGACAGTTCCTCAATTCCACCTTTTACAATGCGGAACATATCTACAAAATCATCTTTGCTGCCAGTAAAGTACAGCTCGCCATAACTGATGTAGGTAATATAATCGGCTGCACGCTCCAAATCGCCTGTGATATGGGTGGAGAACAAAACACTATGCTCGCCATCTTCAATATACTCTGAAAGAATTTTCAAAAGTTCATCTCTGGAAACCGGATCAAGTCCACTGGTCGGCTCGTCGAGGATCAGCAGTTTGGCGTCGTATGAAAACGCACAGGCAAGCATTAACTTCATCTGCATACCTTTGGAAAGTTCTTTTACCTTTTTGGTTGGTGCAATGTGAAATTTCCGTAACATATCCGCAAATTTCTGGCTGTTCCAATTTGGATAAAATACCGAAATGGATTTTTCAATCTGCGACACTTTCCAATCATCACTGAAATAATTTGTATCGAAAACAACGCCCAGCTCTGATTTTACTTTTTGTTCTTCTGCGATATTATCCAGCCCCATCACTTTGACTGTGCCGCCGGTGCGCTTGAGCATATTCAAAATCAGTTTGATTGTCGTTGTTTTGCCAGAACCATTCGGGCCGATCAAGCCCATAATATATCCCTTTGGCAAAGTAAAGCTGATATTGTGAAGCTGAAAAGAATCAAAAGATTTTGAAAGATTCGTTACCTCTAAATAATTAGTCATCTGTTTTTACCTCCGTTAAAATGTCCAAAAGGCGATGTAATTCCTCTGTGGATAGATTTGCCATTCTTGCAGCTTTTATTGCTTCGGTGAGATTGTTTTCTACTTTGCAAATAAGCTGCTCCTTAATCAGTTCTGAACCAGACCCCATTACGAAACATCCGCGCCCCTGCACATTTTTAACAAAGCCCTCTTGCTCTAATTCTGTGTATGCCTTTGTCACTGTTAAGACGCTGATCTTTAAGTCTTTGGCAAGTGTTCTAAGGGAGGGCAAAGTTTCTTCGGCTTGAAGCTCGCCAGATAAAATAGCCGCCTTGATCTGCTGTTTAATCTGCTCGTATATGGGGACGCCAGATACATTTGAAATAATCAGTTTCATTGCTGCATCCTCCGTGTGTTTTAACTGTTATGCTGTTGTGTATAACAGTATAACATGCAAAGCTCCAAAAAGCAATATAGTTTAAGAAAAGTTCATAATAGCAAAAATTGGTCGGGATAATAAAATTACTATACTGACCAATTTCTTTTAACAGGAAGTGCCTATTTCATCCGCTAATATTCCATCCAACTTTATTCCACAAAAAACATCCCGCCTAATCAGTTCCGGGATATTTACCAGAGTAGTAATGAGGCTGTATTTTACTTTCTTTGTTTGCAGTAAATGCGGAACGCTGCTACGCCGGTGGCCGCCAACTGCACCTGAATCAGCACAGCGAACAGGCCGAAGCTCTCATAGTAGAACAGTTCATCCCAAAACAGGGGAACATCACAGAGAGCAGTCAAGGCAACCGTCCAGCGGATGTGCCGGGCCAGCCATTGCCGGAACACCAGCACAAGGGCAACGGGCGGGACGATCAGCAGCGCCAGATTCAAAATCAAGGTCGGGGTCAGTTCCATTGCGTCGCCTCCCTTATTTGTTCACTTTAGTTGATATGGTTCATTTCAACTAAAAAACCCCAATATGCTAGTAACCGCTATAATAATGATAGGTACATATACCGTACAATCTCTTTTTATAGGTGTTGTCTCTGAATAAGCTTCAAGCCCTTCTCTTTTGCTAAGTATCCATTTTGAACATAGATACCCTATAAATGTCCCCATCACATTTGTTAGTAAATCATTTATATCGGTTGCTCTATACAGTGTGAATAGCTGGGCAATTTCAATAAATAGCGAAAGACCAATACCAATTAAAAGAGTATTTTTCATCTTTTTATAACTTTTGCTTATAAAAGGACACAAAAATCCCAGCGGGATAAAAAGAAAAATATTTAGGACAAAACTCAAACTAAATCCATCACTCAAAGGAATTAAATTTAATTTTGGATTAAAGAATGTTTCTCCCAAACGAGATAATCTTATATATTCTTTCAAGGTTGGAATGCCTACGATATGTCCCAACATTACACACAAGTAATAGTACATTACCAATGATAAAAAAATCATCTTTCCCTTATGAACACTACCTTCCTTTTTGCATATTAACATCAAGGGTACAGCAATTAAAACTATTCCAAATATGAAAATAGGATCAATCAGCAATAAATCCGCAATAGACTCAAATAAGCCTAATTGCGTAGCTGAAACCGTTTGATTGTTTGTAATACCTTCCATAATTATACTCCTTCCTCCTATAAATAGATATTGTGATAAATGCGGAACGCTATTGCGCCGGTGGCCGCCAACTGTACCAGAATCAGCACAGCGAACAGGCCGAAGCTCTCATAGTAGAACAGTTCATCCCAAAA